>JRYJ01001160.1_pt1 | contig 56582 bp, 63 predicted proteins | sample 235371 | NCBI WGS metagenome assembly JRYJ01 (sample SAMN03074219, study PRJNA261477) | activated sludge metagenome | biome: Wastewater Treatment Plant; feature: Wastewater; material: Activated sludge; isolation source: activated biomass of a wastewater treatment plant treating hydrocarbon... ... | reverse complement strand
AGGCAGCCGATGTTGCCGTCCAGGGAGATGTAGGCGAGGTCGAACTTGGAGGCCTCGATTTCGTCCGGGTCTTCTTCGTCCAGGTCGCGCATGGCGACGATTTCCGGCTGGCGGTAGAGGGCGTTGGAGTCGAAGTTGAACTTGGCGTCCAGGGCCTTGACGGTGCCGTCGCCTTCGTGGATCAGGGGGTTGATCTCGGCCAGCGACGCGTCGGTTTCCATGTAGCAGGTGTAGAGCTTCTTGAAGGTGTCGCAGGCCTGGGCGACGGAGCCTTCCGGCATGCTGATGCCCTTGGCCAGGGTCATGGCCTGCTCGTCGGTCATGCCCACCAGCGGGTCGATGAAGACCTTGATGATCTTTTCCGGGGTCTTGTGGGCGACTTCTTCGATATCCATGCCGCCTTCGTAGGAAGCCATCATGGCGACCTTCTGCGTCGCGCGGTCGGTCAGCGCGGCGACGTAGTATTCCTTCTTGATGTCGGCGCCTTCCTCGATCAGCAGGCGGCGCACCTTCTGGCCCTCGGGGCCGGTCTGGTGGGTGACGAGCTGCATGCCGAGGATCTGGCCGGCGTATTCGCGCACCTGGTCGATGGACTTCGCCACCTTGACCCCTCCACCCTTGCCGCGGCCGCCGGCGTGGATCTGGGCCTTCACCACCCAGACGTTCCCACCCAGAGACTCCGCCGCCTTGACCGCGTCTTCCACCGTTGTGCAGTGGATGCCACGCGGAACCGTCACGCCGAATTTTTTCAGGATTTGTTTGCCCTGATATTCGTGAATTTTCATGCGTCTTCCTTGCGATTAGTTGAGTTGCGAGCAGTGGGCGGCACTTGTGGCAACCGCCCGGTTAGAGCGTCGGAAAAGAAACCGAGGATATTAGCACAACCTTGCATGAACCTTTCACGCCAGAATTCATAATTACGGAGCCGTCTCCGTGGCCCGAACCACCCGCCGCAGCAAGGGGCCGAGGGTCGCCGCCGCCAGGATCAGACTGATCAGGGAAGCGATCCAGAAACCGTCGACCCCCAGGGGCGGCGACCAGCGGTAGCAGAGCCACCAGCCCCCCCCCAGCCCCACTCCCCAGAAGCAGCCGGTCTGCACCAGCATGGGCAGGAAGGTCACGTGGTAGGCCCGCAGGGCGTGGCCGGCCACCGTCTGCAAGGCGTCGAAGAACTGGTAGAGGGCGACATAGGCGATGAGCCCGGCAGCTACCGCGCGAACACCCGGATCGTCCGTATAGGCGGCCACCACCGGCCCTGCCGTCAGCCAGAGGAGCAGCCCCGCCAGCGTCGACAGCGCGGCGGCCAGGGCCATGCCGGCGGCAATGGTGGCGTGGGCGCGCCGCCAGTCCCGGGCGCCCACCGCATGGCCGACGGCGGCCAGGGTGGCGATGGCGAGCGACAGGGGCACCATGTAGCAGAGGGCGGCGAGGTTGGCGACGATGCGGTGCCCGGCCACCGTGGCGGCGCCCAGGGAAGCGATGAAGAGGGCAATGAGGGTGAAGGAAGTGATCTCCACCAGATTGGACAGGCCCATCGGCAGCCCGAGGCGCAGCAAATCATGCCAGCCGCGCCAGGAGGGCCACTGCCAGCGGGCAAAGGGCCGGTGCGCCGCGAGGGGGCCGAAGCCCAGGTAAAGCCCTCCCGTCAGGCAGGCCAGCCAGGCGATGAAGACGTTGGACAAGGCGCAACCGGCCACTCCCAGGCCCGGCCCCAGCCACCCCTGGAGGGCGAAGCCCCAGGCCAGCACCCCGTGCATGGCGAGACTGGCGAGTCCGATGAGCATCAGGGCCCGGGGCCGCCCGAGGGCGTTGCAGAAGGCGTAGAAGGTGCGGTAGCACAGGGCCGCCGGCAGGCCCCAGGCGAGCAGTGAGAGGTATTGCCGCACCTTGGCTTCCACCGCCGGCTCCATGGCCGAGAGGCCGAGGACGGCGCCGGGATGGAGAAGGAAGACGACACCTGGAAGGCACAGCAGCAGGGCCAGCCAGAAACCCTGCTGCAGCACCCCCGCCACCTCGCCGTCGCGCTTGGCGCCGTGCAGGCGAGCCACCACCGGCGCCACCGCCTGCAGGATGCTGTCTTTGTCGTAGACCACCGAGACGTGCAGCCCGCCGCCGATGGCCACGGCGGCCAGATCCTCGGCGCTGACATGGCCGAGGACCGCCGTATCCACCAGCATCATGCCGATGGACGACAACTGGGCGATGAGGATGGGCAGGGCGTGGGCGACCAGCCCCCGGGCGGCGGCGAGGAACATCGGCAGGATTGTCGCACGGCGGGGCGGCACCGCCCCGCGCCCGTCACCGGATGCGGACGCGCAACTCCCCGACGCCAGCCACACCGCCCTCCAGCAGATCGCCGCGCACCACCGGCCCGACCCCCGCCGGGGTGCCGGTGTAGATGACGTCCCCCGGGGCCAGGGTCACCGAGGTGGACAGGTTGGCGATGATTTCCGCCACCTTCCAGGCCATGGCGACCAGGTCGCCGTCCTGCCGCACCTGGCCATTGACCGCCAGCCAGATGCGCCCCGCGTCCGGGTGACCGCAGGCCGCCACGGGCTGCAGCACACCCGCCACCGCGGACTGGTCGAAGCCCTTGCCCATGTCCCAGGGATGGCCTTTTTCCTTGGCCCGGCCCTGGATGTCACGGCGGGTCAGGTCGAGACCCACCGTGTAGCCGAAGACGCAGGCCAGGGCCTCGGCCGCCGGGATGTCGGCACCGCCGCGGCCAAGGGCGACGACCAGTTCCACCTCGTGGTGCAGGTTGGCGGTCAGGGGCGGATAGCGCACGGCCAACTCGCCCTCCCCCGTCACCAGGGCGTCCGCCGGCTTCATGAAGAAGAAGGGCGGCTCCCGGCCGGCGGCCTGGTCCACGGCGCCCATCTCCCGGGCGTGGTCAGCGTAGTTGCGGCCGACGCAGAAGATGCGGCGCACCGGGAAGCGGGCGGTCGTGCCGGCCACGGGCAGCGAGGGAACGATGGGGGGCGGGAAGACGTAGTCGGTCATGGCGTATTAAACGGGGTTGGGGATGTCGACAAAGGCGCACTCGAGACCGTAGCGGGCCTCCAGGTGCCGGGCCAGGGCGGCGATGCCGAAACGCTCCGTGGCGTGGTGGCCGCAGGCCAGGTAGGCAACGCCGCTTTCCCGGGCCAGGTGGGTGGTCTGCTCGGACACTTCCCCCGAGACGTAGGCGTCGACACCGAGGGCGATGGCCTGCTCGAAGTAGCCCTGGGCGCCGCCGGTGCACCAGGCGAGGCGCCGGATTTCCCGCCCGGGGTCGCCGATGAGCAACGGCTCCCGCCCCAGGGCGCCGGCCAGTTGCTGGTGCAACTCGGCAGCCGCCAGCGGCGCCGCCGGGTGGCCCAGCCAGGCGATGTCCTGCTCCCCGAAGCGGCCGTCGGCCTCCCAGCCAAGGCGCGCCGCCAACTGGGCGTTGTTGCCCAGTTCCGGGTGGGCGTCCAGGGGCAAGTGGTAGGCGAAGAGGTTGATGTCGGCGGCCAGCAGGGTGCCCAGGCGCTTCCTCCGGATACCGGTGACGCGGCCGTCCTCGCCCCGCCAGAAGTAGCCGTGGTGGACGATGACGGCCTGGGCGCCCCGGTCCACCGCCGTGTCGAGCAAGGCCTGGCTGGCGGTGACGCCGGCCACGACGCGCGTTATCTCGGCGCATCCTTCCACTTGCAACCCGTTTGGGCAATAATCCCGGAACTTGGACGGTTCCAGCAATTCGTCCAGATATCCCGCCAATTCCTCACGTTTCATCGTTCCTGTCCCGCCTCTTTCCATGCGCAAGCTGTGGCTGATTTTTGCACAAACGGTAACGGTTGCGCTCGCCGTGTTCTTCGTCGTCTCCACCCTGAAGCCGGAATGGCTGGGCCGCCAGGCCACCGTGGTGGCCCTCCAGGAAGCCCCGTCTGGCGGCGAGGATGGCGCGCCGCCCGCCGCCTCCTACCGTGACGCCGCCCGCAAGGCCCTGCCGGCCGTGGTGCATATCTACACGACCCAGGAGATCAAGACGCCACGGCACCCGCTGCTCGACGACCCGATTTTCCGCCACTTCTTTGGCGATCGCCTGGACAACCAGCCCCAGCGCAGTTCCGGCCTCGGTTCCGGCGTCATCGTCAGCGCCAACGGCTACATCCTCACCAACTACCACGTGGTCGAGGCCGCCGACGACATCCAGGTTGCCCTCAACGACGGCCATACCTACAAGGCCAAGGTCATCGGCAGCGACCCGGAATCGGACCTCGCCGTGCTGCAGATCAAGGGCGACAAGCTGCCGGCCATCACCTTCGGCCAGATGGAAAACCTGCGGGTCGGCGACGTGGTGCTGGCCATCGGCAATCCCTTCGGCGTCGGGCAGACGGTGACCATGGGCATCGTCTCGGCCCTGGGCCGCTCCCACCTGGGCATCAACACCTTCGAGAACTTCATCCAGACCGACGCCGCCATCAATCCCGGCAATTCCGGCGGCGCCCTGGTGGACGCCAACGGCAACCTGGTGGGCATCAACACCGCCATCTATTCCCGCAGCGGCGGCTCCCTGGGCATCGGCTTCGCCATCCCGGTGTCCAGCGCCAAGAACATCATGGAACAGATCGTCCAGAACGGCGCCGTCATCCGCGGCTGGATCGGCGTCGAGGCCCAGGAGATCACCCCGGAACTGGCGGAATCCTTCGGCCTGCCGGACGTGGAAGGTGCCCTGATCGCCGGCGTGGTCCGCGGCAGCCCGGCCGACGTCGCCGGCGTGCGCCCCGGCGATGTGCTGCTCGCCGTCAATGGCAAGGGCGTCAAGGATCCCCAGGTGATGCTCGACCTCATCGCCGCCCTGAAGCCGGAGGACAAGGCCAGCTTCCGCCTGCGCCGCGACAAGAATGTCGTGGAAGTGCTGGTGAAGATCGGCAAGCGCCCGGCCATGAAGCGGGAAGACCGCGAATAGGGCGGGACGGCCAGCGGCCCGCCCGACGACGGAAGGAGGCCCGATCATGTGCCAACTGCTCGGCATGAATTGCAACGTGCCGACCGACATCTGCTTTTCCTTCACCGGCTTCCAGGCCCGGGGCGGCGCCACCGACGTCCATACCGACGGCTGGGGCATTGCCTTCTTCGAGGGCAAGGGCGCCCGCGCCTTCCTCGATCCCCAGCCTTCCAGCACCTCGCCGGTGGCCGAACTGGTGCGCGGCTACCCCATCCGCTCCCGCAACGTCATCGCCCATATCCGCAAGGCGACCCAGGGAGCGGTGGGCCTGGAGAACACCCACCCCTTCATGCGGGAACTGTGGGGGCGCTACTGGATCTTCGCCCACAACGGCAACCTGGAGAACTTCGCGCCGCCCCTCGACGGCAGTTGCCTGCCCGTGGGCAGCACCGACAGCGAACGGGCTTTCTGCTGGCTGCTGCAGGAGTTGCGCCGGCGCTTCGGCAACACGCCGCCTGGCGAGGAGGCGCTGTTCCCGGCCTTGCAGGAACTGACCCTGGCGGTGGCCGGCCATGGCGAGTTCAACTTCCTTCTGGCCAGCGGCGATAGCCTCTACGCCCATGCCTCCACCCGCCTGGCCTACATCGTCCGCCAGGCGCCCTTCGCCCAGGCCCACCTGAAGGATCAGGACGTGACCGTGGATTTCAGCGAGGTCACCACGCCCGACGACCGGGTGGCGGTCATCGCCACGGTGCCGCTGACGGACAACGAGGTCTGGCAGACGATGCCGGCGGGAAGCCTGTGGTGGTTCTCGGCAGGACAACCGCTGCGCACGGCGGCCACGCGCCCCGGACCGGCGCGGGAAACGGCCGGCTGACCGACTACTTGTCGGAGAGCTTGCGGAACTCGGCTTCGGCCCGATCCATCTCCGCATCCAGGGCCGCGTCGTCAGGGGCGTCGGCAGGTGGTGCCGGCCGGGACACCAGGCGCGAAGCGATGATGCCCAGTTCGTAGAGCAGGCACATCGGTATGGCCAGCGCCAGTTGGGAGACGACATCCGGCGGCGTCACCACGGCGGCGATGACAAAGGCGCCGACGATGAAGTAGGAGCGCCATTCCTTCAGCTTCTCGACGGTCACCACCCCCAGCTTGACGAGGACGACCAGGGCCACCGGCACCTCGAAGGCGATGCCGAAGGCCAGGAACATGGTCATGACGAAGGACAGGTAGGCTTCGATGTCCGGCGCCGGCGTGATGCTCTTGGGGGCAAAGCTGTTGATGAACGTGAAAACCTGGCCGAAGACGAAGAAGTAGCAGAAGGCCATGCCCAGGGCAAACAGGATCGTGCTGGAAATGATCAGTGGCAGGCCCAGGCGCTTTTCGTGGGCGTAGAGCCCGGGCGCCACGAAGGCCCAGACCTGGTAAAGCACGAAGGGCAGGGCAAGGACGAAGGCCACCATGCCCGTCACCTTGAGGGGCACCATGAAGGGAGTGATGACGCCGATGGCCACCATCTTGGTCCCTTCAGGGAGGGCCTGGGTCAGGGGCAGGGCCAGCCAGTCATAGATGACCCCCGGCCCCGGATAGAGGCACAGGCCGGCAAAGACGATGCCGATGGCGATCAGACTGCGCAACAGGCGGTCGCGCAGCTCGATGAGGTGGGAGATGAAGGACTCTTCCTGGGATTCGCTCATGCCGGGTGCTTGCCCGTATCGTCCGGCACCGCGACCGGCGCCCCCTTCACTGCGACAGCCGCCTGTTCGACGGCGCCCTCCGCCTCGCGGGCGGTGGCTTCAAGCTCTGCCACCGCGGCCTGGGCCGGGCTCTCCACGGCGCTCTTGGCGGCATCGTATTCCTTGCGCACGGAATCCTCGATGGAGCGCGCCTGCTCGGTGACCGAGGCCTGCAGCTTCTTCAGCTCGTCGAGCTGGATTTCGCGGTTGATGTCGGCCTTGACGTCGGAAACGTAGCGCTGGGCACGGCCGAGCAGGTGCCCGAGGGTTTTCGCCACCCGAGGCAGGCGCTCCGGCCCGATGACGACGAGCGCCACGATGCCGATGACCATCAATTCGGAAAAGCCGATGTCGAACATGCTGGATTTTGGATCGAGGATTCAGGATTTAGGGAAAACCACAGGGGATCGAGGAACCATTCGGTTACCAAATCCCAAATCCAGAATCCCGACTCCTAGCTCTTGGTCTTTTCCTTGACCTCGACGTCGATGGTCTGGCCACCGACCTGCTGGGGTGGCGCCTGTTCCGCCGGCTTGTCGGCGTTGGCGTCCTTCATGCCGTCCTTGAAGCCCTTGACCGCGCCGCCGAGATCCTGGCCGATGTTGCGCAGCTTCTTGGTGCCGAAGATGAGCAGCACGATGACCAGAACGATGAGCCAGTGCCAGATGGAAAAACTGCCCATGAATGTCTCCTCAGAGTCGTTTCAGCATGGGGCCGACCGGGTCCGGCCCGCCCACGATATGTGCATGCAGGTGCGGCACTTCCTGACAGCCGACCCGCCCGGTGTTGATGATGACACGGAAACCGTCCGGGCTGCCCTGGGCGACGGCGATTTCGTTGGCCTTGGCCAGCATCGTGCCCAGCACCGGCGTGTCCTCGGGGCCAATCGTGGCCAGGGAGGTGATGTGCTTCTTGGGGATGACCAGGATGTGCACGGGGCGTGCCGGATTGATGTCCTTGAAGGCGAGGATATCGCCGTCCTCATACACCTTCGCCGAGGGAATCTTGCCGTCGACGATCTTGCAGAAGATGCAGTCGCTCACTTTTTCTGGCTCCGGGCGGCCTTTTCATCGATGCCGGAAATGCCCTCGCGGCGGCGCATTTCCTGGGACACGTCCTCGATGCCGAGATCGTAGAATGCGAGCAGGACGAGCACGTGGTAGATGACGTCCGTCGATTCCCAGACGATGTTGAGCCGCTTGCCGTCCTTGGCCGCCATGATCAGCTCGGCAGTTTCCTCGCCGATCTTCTTCAGGATGGAATCCGGGCCTTCGGAAAAGAGCTTGGCGGTGTACGACTTCTCCGGGTCGGCGTGCTTGCGCGACGCCAGCGTTTCGGAGAGACGGTGCAGGATGTCGTGGGTGCTCATTTGGCGTAGATTTCCTTCGGGTCTTTCAATACCGGATCGGCGGGAACCCAGCGTTCCCCCTGCAATTCGTTGAAGAAACAGCTTTCACGGCCGGTGTGGCAGGCGATGCCGCCCACCTGCTCGACCGCCAGCAGCAGCACGTCGCCGTCGCAATCGGTGCGGATGGCGCGAATCTTCTGGAAATGCCCGGATTCCTCGCCCTTGCGCCACAGCCGGTTACGGGAGCGGGACCAGTATACCGCGTTGCCGCCCTGCACCGTTTCGACCAGGGATTCCCGGTTCATCCAGGCGAACATCACCACCCGCCCCGTCACCGCGTCCTGGGCGATGGCCGGAATCATGCCGTCGGCGTCCCATTTGAGGGCGTCGAGCCAGGGTTGGGAGTTGTCGAGATCGCTCACAGTCGCACTTCAATACCGCGGCCACGCATGTACTCCTTGGCCTGCCGCACCGTGTACTCGCCGAAATGGAAGATGGATGCAGCCAGCACCGCGTCAGCCCGGCCTTCGGTGACGCCGTCGGCCAGGTGCTGCAGGTTGCCGACCCCGCCGGAGGCGATGACGGGAATCTTGACCGCATCGGCCACGGCGCGAGTCAGCGCCAGGTCGAAACCGTTCTTGGTGCCGTCCCGGTCCATGCTGGTGAGGAGAATTTCGCCGGCCCCCAGGGCCTCCACCTGCCTTGCCCATTGGACAGCATCCAGGCCGGTGTTGTTGCGCCCGCCGTGAGTAAACACGTTCCAGGTGCCTGGGCCGGTCTGCTTGGCGTCGATGGCGACGACGATGCATTGGGAGCCCACCTTGCTGGAGGCGTCGTGGACCAGGTCCGGGTTCTGCACGGCGGCAGTATTCATGGACACCTTGTCGGCGCCGGCATTGAGCAGGCGGCGCACGTCCTCCACCTTGCGCACGCCGCCGCCCACGGTCAGCGGGATGAAGACCTGCTCGGCACAGGCTTCGACGATGTGCAGGATGATGTCGCGCTGGTCGCTCGATGCGGTGATGTCGAGGAAGGTCACCTCGTCGGCGCCCTGCTCGTCGTAGCGGCGGGCGATTTCCACCGGGTCGCCGGCGTCCCGCAGATCGACGAAATTGGTGCCCTTGACGACGCGGCCGGCGGTGACGTCGAGGCAGGGGATGATGCGCTTGGCCAGCCCCATTACTGGCCGCCGGCCTTGTCGGCCGCCGCCTGCGCTGCCTTGAAATCGAGGGTGCCGTCGTAGATGGCGCGGCCGGCGATGGAACCGACGATGCCCTCGTGCTCGACGGCGCAGAGCTTCTCGACGTCGGCGACGCTGGACAGTCCGCCGGAGGCGATGACCGGGATGGTGAGGGCCTGGGCCAGACGCACGGTGGCTTCGATATTGACGCCGGAGAGCATGCCGTCGCGGCCGATGTCGGTGTAGATGATGGCTTCGACGCCGTAATCCTCGTACTTCTTGGCCAGGTCGACCACGTCGTGGCCGGTCAGCTTGGACCAGCCGTCGGTGGCCACCTTGCCGTCCTTGGCGTCGAGACCGACGATGATGTGGCCGGGGAAGGCGCCGCAGGCGTCGTGCAGGAAGCCGGGGTTCTTCACCGCCGCGGTGCCGATGATGACGTAGCTGATACCGTCGTCCAGGCAGCGCTCGATGGTGTCGAGGTCGCGGATGCCACCGCCCAACTGGACGGGAATGTCATCGCCCACTTCCTTGAGGATGGCCTTGATGGCGGTGGCATTCTTGGGCTTGCCGGCGAAGGCGCCGTCCAGATCCACCAGGTGCAGGCGGCGGGCCCCCTGCTTCACCCAGTGGCGCGCCATCTCGGCGGGGTGTTCGGAAAAGACGGTGGCCTGTTCCATCAGGCCCTGTTTCAAACGGACGCACTGGCCGTTCTTCAAATCGATGGCGGGAATGATCAGCATGGGATATGGGGGAGAAGTAACTCGGCAAAGGCGCGCTCAGGGGCGCCACTCGACAAAGTTTTTCAAAAGCTGCAGCCCGTCGCGGGCGCTTTTCTCCGGGTGGAACTGGACGGCAAAGATATTATCCCGCCCCACCGCACAGGTAAAGGGTATGCCGTACTCCGCCGTGCCCGTCACCAGGGCGGCATCGCGCGGCTCGACGCAGTAGCTGTGGACGAAATAGAAACGGGCACCGTCGGCGATGTCCTGCCACAGGGCATGGGGCTGCTGGCGCACCTCGTTCCAGCCCATGTGGGGCACCTTCAGGCGCTGGCCGTCGGCCGCCACCATGCGGGCGTCGGGGAAGCGGCGCACATTGCCGGCGAAGACGCCGAGGCCGGCGACGTCGCCTTCCTCGCTGTGCTCGAAGAGCATCTGCAGGCCGATGCAGATGCCGAGAAAGGGCTTGTCCTTGGCGGCCGCCAGCACGGCCGGGCGCAGGCCGCGGGCGTCCAGTTCCCGCATGCAGTCGGGCATGGCGCCCTGGCCGGGGAAGACGACGCGCTCGGCAGCGGCGACCACGGCCGGGTCGGCGGTGACCACCACCGGTTTGCCGCCGGCCACATGCTCGAGGGCTTTCGACACCGAGCGCAGGTTGCCCATGCCGTAGTCGATGACGGCGATGGTGTTGCCAGCGCTCACAGCGTGCCCTTCGTGGAGGGCATGGCGCCGGCCATGCGCGGATCGGGGGTCGCCGCCATGCGCAGGGCCCGGCCGAAAGCCTTGAAGATGGTCTCGGCCTGGTGGTGGGCGTTGACGCCGCGCAAGTTGTCGATGTGCAGGGTCATGCCGGCGTGGTTCACCAGGCCCTGGAAGAATTCATGGACCAGGTCGACGTCGAACTGGCCGATCCAGGCGCGGCTGAAGGTGCAGTTGAACTCGATGCCGGGACGGCCGGAGAGGTCGATGACCACCCTTGAAAGGGCCTCGTCCAGGGGCACGTAGGCGTGGCCGTAGCGGGTCAGGCCCTTCTTGTCGCCCCAGGCCTGGGCCAGGGCCTGGCCGACGGTGATGCCGATGTCCTCGACGGTGTGGTGGGCATCGATGTGCAGGTCGCCCTTGGCGCTGACATCGAGATCGATGAGACCATGACGGGCGATCTGGTCCAGCATGTGGTCGAGGAAGGGGACGCCGGTGGCGAACTTGCCCTGGCCGCTGCCGTCCAGGTCGAGGCGCACGGTGATCTGCGTCTCCAGGGTGTTGCGGGTGATTTCGGCTTGGCGCATGGGTGCGAAAGCGATTGAACAAAGGGGCATGATACCATTTCGGGCCCTTCACGCATTTCCCGCCGCCGCACCATGTCCCGTTTCTGGAGCCCCGTCGTCAGCAGCCTGACGCCCTACGTGCCGGGCGAGCAGCCCAAGCTCGCCAACCTCGTCAAGCTCAACACCAACGAGAACCCCTACCCGCCCTCGCCCCGGGTGCTGGCCGCCATCCAGACCGAACTGGGGGGCGACGCCGCCCGGCTGCGCCTCTACCCGGACCCCAACGCCGATCTGCTCAAGGCCGCCGTGGCGCGGGAATATGGCGTGGAAGCCCGCCAGGTGTTCGTCGGCAACGGTTCCGACGAGGTCCTGGCCCATGCCTTCCAGGCGCTCTTGAAGCACGAGGCCCCCCTCCTCTTCCCGGACATCACCTACAGCTTCTATCCGGTCTATTGCGGCCTCTACGGCGTCGATTACCGCACCGTGCCGCTGGCTGATGATTTCTCCATCCGCGTTGAGGATTACGCCGGACCCAACGGCGGCATTATCTTCCCCAACCCCAACGCCCCTACCGGGCGGCTCCTGCCCCTGGCGGCCATAGAAGCCATCCTCACCGCCAACCCGGATTCGGTGGTGTTGGTGGACGAGGCCTACATCGATTTCGGCGGCGACACCGCCATCCCGCTGGTGGCGCGCTTCCCCAATCTGCTGGTGGTGCATACCCTGTCCAAGTCCCGGTCGCTGGCCGGCCTGCGGGTCGGCTACGCCATTGGCCACCCGGACCTGATCGAAGCCCTGGAGCGCGTCAAGAACAGCTTCAACTCCTATCCCCTGGACCGTCTGGCCATCGTCGGCGCCGTCGCCGCCCTGGAGGACCGGGAGCACTTCGACCGCACCCGCCGGGCCGTCATCGCCACCCGCGAACGCCTTGCCACCGACCTGCGGGAACTGGGCTTCGACGTGCTGCCCTCCGGCGCGAACTTCATTTTCGCCCGCCACTCCAAGGAGGAGGCAGGCCCCCTGGCCGCTGCGCTGCGCCAGCGCAGCGTTATCGTCCGCCACTTCAAGCTGCCGCGCATCGACAATTTCCTGCGCATCAGCATCGGCACCGACGACGAATGCGCCGCCCTGGTCGCCGCCCTCAAGGACATCCTGGGAAAAGCATGAGTTCTGTACCCGCCCCCAAACAAACCAACGGCGAAGTCCTCTGGTACCGCGAGGACGGCTCCCTCGTGGCCTGCACGGAGAAGATCAAGGTGTTGCGGGAAAACCTGGAGGAACTGCGCCAGGTGGCCCAGGACGCCTTCGAGGACGCGCTGCTCATGGAATGCGCCGAAGCCCAGATCCGCGCGGTCTTCCAGGAGCTGATCGCCTCCCTGGAAAACCCCTACGACCTGGATTAGACCCAGCCGGCCAGCCCCACCGCGGCGCCGGCCGCGATGAACCACAGGGGATGCAGCTTGGTGCGCAGGTTGACGAGCACGGCGGCCGCTGCCAAGGCCCAGCCGCCCCAGGAAAGGCCCGCCCCGCGGCCGATCAGCGTCGCCCCCGCGAAAACCAGCCCCACCGCCAGGGGCGCCACCCCCAGCTGCACCGCCTGCTGCCAGCGGGCGCCGCGGAAGCTCTCCCAGCGGGGAATGAGAAAATAGATCACCACGCTCATGGGCAGGCACATGGCGACGGTGGCGACCAGGGCACCGGCCAGGCCGGCGATTTCCCAACCGATGAGGGTAACCACCAGGCCGTTGGGCCCCGGCGCCGCCTGGGCGATGGCATAGAGATGGATGAAGGTGGCGTCGTCCAGCCAGTGCTTCTGCTCCACCACCACCCGCTGCATTTCTGGCAGCAGCGCCGTCGCTCCGCCGAAGGCGACGCAGAAGAGCAGCGCGAACTGGAGGAAGAGGTCAGCGAGGAGCGGCATCCTGCAGGCGCCAATAGGCCAGGGCCGCCGAAAGGGCAAGCAAGGCCACCATCACCGCCGGCAGCGGCCAGCGCAGCACGGCGATGGAGATGAAGACGAGGGCGGCGAAGGGCAGAAACCAGCGTTTCTCCCGGACCGCCGTCCCCATGCGGATGGCGGTGGCGAAGAGAAGCCCGCAGCCGACGGCGGCGATGCCCCGCAGCATGCCCTGGACCGCCGGCAGGTCGCCGAAGTGGTCGTAGAGCAGCGCCAGCAGCAGGACGATGAGCAGCGGGCCGCCCAGGAGCCCGCCCACGGCAGCGACGGCGCCGGCCAGCCCGCGGTAGCGGGAGCCGACGGCCACGGAGAGATTGATGACGTTGGGACCGGGCAGGAACTGGCAGAGGCCGAGGAGGAAGTTGAACTCCTCCGCCGCCAGCCAGCGCCGTTCCTCCACCAGCATGCGGCGGGCGAAGGGCAGGACCCCGCCGAAACCGGAGAGGCCCACCGAGGAAAAGCCGAGAAACAGTTCCTTGAGGCCAGGTACGGGGGTACCCTCCCCGGCCATCAGGATTCCAGCCGGTATTCGGCCGATTGGGCGTGGGCCGGCAGTCCTTCGCCGTGGGCCAGGGTCGAGGCGATCCGGCCCAGGGTTTGCGCCCCTGCCTTGGACACCTTGATCAGGCTGGTCCGCTTCTGGAAGTCATAGACTCCCAGCGGTGAGGAGAAGCGAGCGCTGCCGGAGGTGGGCAGCACGTGGTTGGGGCCGGCGCAGTAATCGCCCAGGGATTCGGAAGTGTAATGGCCGATGAAGATGGCCCCGGCGTGGTGGATTTTCTCCACCCAGGGGTCGGGGTCGGCCAGGGACAGCTCGAGGTGTTCCGGTGCCACCCGGTTGGCGATGGCGATGGCCTCTGCCAGGTCGCGGACGTGGATGAAGGCGCCGCGGTTGGTCAGGGAGGTTTCGATCACCGCCCGCCGGGGCATGGTCGGCAACAGCTTGTCGATGCTGGCCTGGACGCGGTCGATGAAGGCGGCGTCGGTGCAGATGAGGATGGACTGGGCCAGTTCGTCGTGCTCGGCTTGGGAGAAGAGGTCCATGGCCACCCAGTCCGGGTTGCCGGAGCCGTCGGACACCACCAGGATCTCGGAGGGGCCGGCCACCATGTCGATGCCGACGATGCCGAAGACCCGGCGCTTGGCGGTGGCGACGTAGGCGTTGCCGGGGCCGACGATCTTGTCCACCTGGGGCACGGTCTGGGTGCCGTAGGCCAGGGCGCCGACGGCCTGGGCGCCGCCGATGGCGAAGACGCGGTCGACGCCGGCCAGGCAGGCGGCGGCCAGGACCAGCGGGTTCTTCTCGCCGTCCGGGGTGGGCACCACCATGATCAGTTCCTTGACCCCGGCCACCTTGGCCGGAATGGCGTTCATCAGCACCGACGACGGGTAGGCCGCCTTGCCGCCGGGCACGTAGAGGCCCACCCGGTCCAGGGGGGTGACCATCATGCCCAGCTGGGTGCCGTCGGCCTCGGTAAAGGCCCAGCCCTCCATCTTCTGCCGCTCGTGGTAGGCGCGGATGCGGCCGGCGGCGGCTTCCAGGGCGGCGCGGCGCTCGGCGGGCAGGCCGTCGAGGGCCTTCTGCAACTCGTCCCGGCGCAGTTCGAGATCGACCATGGCCTTGGCCGCCAGGCGGTCGAACTTGTTGGTGTATTCGATGACGGCGGCGTCGCCCCGGGTCTTGACGTCGGCCAGGATGCCGGCGACGGTGCGTTCGATGTTGTCGTCGGCTGCCGCTTCGAAGGCGAGCAGGGTTTTCAGCCGGGAAAGGAAATCCGCGTCGACCGTGGACAGGCGCTGGATGGGTATCGTCATGTTATTTCTCCACCGCCCCGGCAAAGGCGTCGATGATGGGTTGCAGGGTTTCCCGCTTGACCTTGAGGGAGGCCTGGTTGACCACCAGGCGGCTGGAAATGGGCATGATGTCCTCCACCGCCACCAGGTTGTTGGCCTTCAGGGTGCCGCCGGTGGACACCAGGTCGACGATGGCGTCGGCCAGCCCAGCCAGGGGCGCGAGCTCCATGGAACCGTAAAGCTTGATGAGGTCCACATGGACCCCCTTGGCGGCGAAGTGCTCCCGGGCCGTCTTGATGTACTTGCTGGCCACCTTGAGGCGGGCCCCCTGGCGCACGGCGTTTTCGTAATCGAAGCCGGCGGGCACGGCGACCATCATGCGGCACTTGGCGATGTTGAGGTCCAGGGGGGCGTAGAGGCCCTCGCCACCGTGCTCAATGAGCACGTCCTTGCCCGCCACGCCGAGGTCGGCGGCGCCGTACTGGACGTAGGTCGGCACGTCGGTGGCGCGGACGATGACCACCCGCACCTCGGGCCGGTTGGTGCCGATGATGAGCTTCCGGGAGGTTTCCGGGTTCTCGTTGGGAACGATTCCCGCCGCCGCCAGGAGTGGCAGGGTCTCGTCGTAGATGCGGCCCTTGGAGAGGGCGATGGTGATGGTGCTCACGGAGTGCCGCCTGAATGCAAAAGCAGCATTTTACCGCAAGGCGGGAGCAGCGCCTTGCGGCTAATGTACTCGCTTTACCGAAGCGCCAAGACGCGCGAGTTTTTGGCTCCGGCATAACCCCGCCTGCGGCGGCGTTACCCTACACCGAAAATTCGCGAATCAATGTACTCGCTTTACCGAAGCGCCAAGACGCGCGAGTTTTTCTTCGATGCGCTCGTAGCCGCGGTCCAGGTGGTAGATGCGGTCGATGAGGGTCTCGCCGCTGGCCACCAGGGCGGCGATGACCAGGGAAGCCGAGGCGCGCAGGTCGGTGGCCATGACCGTAGCCCCTTCCAGGCGGTCGACGCCGCGGACGATGGCATTGCTGCCCTCGATCTGGATGTCGGCCCCCAGGCGCATCAGTTCGACGGCATGCATGAAGCGGTTCTCGAAAATGGTCTCGCGGATGGTGGCGACACCCTCGGCCACGGCGTTGATGGCCATGAACTGGGCCTGCATGTCCGTCGGGAAGGCAGGATAGGGCGCTGTGCGCACGCTCACCGCCTTGAGTCGGCGCGGCGCCTGGAGCCTGATGGCATCGCGTTCGACGACGATGTCGCAGCCGGCGTCCATCAGCTTGTCCACCACCGTGTCCAGGTAGGCGGCGGAGGTACGGGTGAGGCGCACGTTGCCGCCGGTGGCCGCGGCGGCGCACAGGTAGGTGCCGGTCTCGATGCGGTCCGGCATGATGGCGTGGGCTGCCCCGTGGAGGCGCTCGACGCCCTGGATGCGGATGACGTCGGTGCCGGCGCCGGAAATGCGTGCGCCCATGCTGACCAGGCAGTTGGCCAGATCCACCACCTCGGGTTCGCGGGCGGCGTTCTCGATGATGGTTTCGCCTTCGGCCAGGCAGGCGGCCATCATCAGGTTCTCGGTACCCGTCACCGTGACCATGTCGGTACAGATGCGCGCGCCCTTGAGGCGGCTGGCCTTGGCATGGACGTAGCCCTGCTCCACCTTGATCTCGGCGCCCATGGCCTGCAGGCCCTTGATGTGCTGGTCCACTGGCCGGGCGCCGATGGCGCAGCCACCGGGCAGCGACACCCGGGCCTCGCCGCAGCGGGCCACCAGGGGTCCGAGCACGAGGATGGAGGCACGCATGGTCTTCACCATCTCGTAGGAGGCCAACGGATTGTTTAGGCCGCCGCCTTCGAGGACCAGTCCGTCCGCCCCGTCCATGGTCACGCCCACCCCCATCTGGGCGAGGAGGCGGAGCATGGTGGCGATGTCGTTGAGGTGGGGCACGTTGCCCAGCCGCAGCGGTTCCGCGGTAAGGAGCGAGGCGCAGAGGATGGGCAGGGCCGCGTTCTTGGCCCCGGAAATGGCGATTTCGCCGGCGAGGGGCCTGCCCCCCTGGATCAACAGCTTATCCACGTTGCGCACTCCATTCTTCGGGCGTCAAGGTCTTGAAGGAGAGGGCGTGCAGCTCCCCCGAATCGAGTTTCTCGCGCAGGGTCTGGTAGACCCGTTGCTGGCGCTGCACGCGGTTCTTGCCGACGAATTCGGCACTGACGATCACCGCCTCGAAATGCTGGCCGTCGCCGTCGAGGTGGAGGTGCTCGCAGGGAAGCCCGGCAAGGATGAGCGCTTTGATTTGGTCGGGATGCATCATGGTTCAGGCCCTGAGTTTCCAGCCCTGCTTGAGGAGCCACAGCGTCAATCCGGACACCGCGATCAGGCAGGCGACGACCACCGCCAGGCTGGTTTCCGGCGGTACGTCTGAAACGCCGAAAAACCCGTAGCGGAAGCCGTCGATCATGTAAAAGACGGGATTGTAATGGGACACCTGCTGCCAGAAACCGGGCAGCGAGTGGATGGAGTAAAAGACGCCGGAAAGCATGGTCAGCGGCATGATGAGAAAGTTCTGGAAGGCCGCCAGCTGGTCGAACTTTTCCGCCCAGATGCCGGCGATGACACCGAGGCTGCCCAGGATGCCGCCGCCGCACAGGGCGAAGGCCAGAATCCACAGCGGCGCCTCCGCCCGCAGCGGCGCGAACCACAGGGTGGCCAGGAGCACGCCGAGACCCACCATCAGCCCCCGCGCCACGGCGGCCAGGACATAGGCGGCAAAGAAGGCGCCGTAGGAAATGGGCGGCAGCAGGACGAAGACGATGGAGCCCGTCACCTTGGACTGGATGAGGCTGGAGGAAGAATTGGCGAAGGCATTCTGCAGCACCTGCATCATCACCAGGCCGGGAACGAGAAAGGCGGTGTAACGCACGCCGTGGACCTGCACGTGTTCGTCCAGGACATGGCCGAAGATGAGCAGGTAGAGCAGCGCGGTCAGCACCGGCGCGGCGATGGTCTGGAAGCTGACCTTCCAGAAGCGCAGCACCTCCTTGGAGAAGAGGGTCCAGAAACCTATCACTGCCGCATGGTCCGAACGAAAACCTCTTCCAGGCTCGCCCCCGGATAGGCCGCCATGAGATTTTCGGTGGTGTCGAGTGCCACCACCTTTCCCTGTTTCATGAGGGCGATGCGGCTGCACAGGGCTTCCGCCTCTTCCAGGTAGTGGGTGGTGAGGATGATGGTGTGTCCTTCGCCGTTGAGGCGGCGGATGAACTGCCATAGGCCCTGCCGCAATTCCACGTCCACCCCGGCCGTCGGCTCGTCGAGGACGATCACCGGAGGCTTGTGTACCAGCGCCTGGGCCACCAGCACCCGCCGCTTCATGCCGCCGGAAAGGCGGCGCATGTTGGTATCGGCCTTGCCGGCGAGATCCAGGTTGGCGAGGATTTCGTCAATCCAGTCGTCGTTCCTGCGGATGCCGAAATAGCCAGACTGGATGCGCAGCGTCTCGCGCACGGTGAAGAAGGGGTCGAAGACCAGCTCCTGGGGGACCACCCCGAGGAGCCGCCGGGCTTCCCGGTAATCGGCGACCACATCGCGGCCGAGGACGGTGAGCTTGCCGGCATCCGGCCGCACCAGGCCAGCCAGACAGGAAATGAGGGTGGTCTTGCCGGCGCCGTTGGGGCCCAGGAGCCCGAAGAACTCACCCTCGGCAATTTCCAGGGAGACCCCGTCAAGGGCAGCAAGGGTACCGAAACGCTTGACGACGGAGTTGACGGAAACGGCGACGGCCATGAATGAAAAACCTCCCGCCTCAGGCGAGGGGAAGCAGCTCGACGACGCCGTACAGTTCCGCCAGGGACCGCACTCCCGCAGGCGTGCCGGTGAACGCCAGCTGCAACCCCTGCTCCCGGGCGGCCCGGACCCAGCCGAGCATGACCGCCAGGGCCGACGAATCGGCCTCGGTCACCGCCCCGAGATCCACGGTTTCCCGAGGCTCCCTGAAAGCAGAACGGCCTGCTTCCAGCAGGCCGCAGGCATTGGCCATGACCATCGGCGCCGTGACGCGCAGACAGTCAGGTCGCCGCTCGATCATTTCTTCTCCGTCTTGGCTTCCAGGGACTTGTTCTTGGCGGCGACGCTCTGGATCAAGCCGTCGATACCGCCATTGCGGATTTCCTGGCCGAACTGCTCGCGATAGTTCGTCACCAGGCTGATGCCCGCCACCACCACGTCGTACACCTTCCAGCCGGAATCCAGCTTCTCCAGGCTGTAGTCGAGCTGGATCGGCTTGCTGCCTGACTGGTGGACCTCGGTGCGCACCACCACATCCGTTTCGCCGTGGTCAGCCTTGAAGGGCTTGTACTTGATGACCTCGTTCTTGTAGGCCGTCAGGGAATTGGAATAGGTGCGCACCAGCAGGGTCTTGAACTCCTGGGTCAGGCGCTCCTGCTGCTGGGGCGTGGCCTTGCGCCACTCCTTGCCGACCGCCAGCGCCGCCATGTGCTGGAAGTTGAAATGCGGCAGGACCTTGGAATCCACCAGATCCACCACCTTCCTGACGCTGCCGTTCTGGATGTCCTTGTCCTTGCGAATGACGTCCAGCACCTCTTCGGTAACGCGCTTGACCAGTATGTCGGGAGCCTCTTCGGCAAAAGCGCAAAGCGATACGACAGCGGTAAACAACAGGGCGAACAGGCGTTTCATACGGCTAGGCTATTGTTGGAGTTGAAATCAGTCTTCCAGTTGCTTCGGCGGATTGCCGTCGTAGATCTGGCTGCGGCGCCGCTGCTGGTAGGCATCGCGGATGTAGGCATACTTGTCGAGGGCGGCCTCCTCCACCACCTTGTCGGCAGGCAGGAGGCTGGCGCGCACGTCCACAAAGCGAACGGCGTAGGCGGTATTGCGTACCGGGATGTTGTCGATGCCCCAGCGGACGGGATCGGCATAGGCATCGACGGCGAAGCCGCCGGTATCGCGCAGGGTGCGCGGGCCGATGATCGGCCAGAACAGGTAACCGCCATCGCCGACGCCCCAGCGGGCCAGGGTCTGGCCGAAATCCTCGTCATGCTTATCGAGGCCCAGCTCGCTGGCCACGTCGAAGAGTCCGAAGATGCCGACAGTGGAATTGATCAGCAGGCGCCCCAGGTCGGTGGCCGCATCGCCGCCCTTGCCCTGAAGGCCGCTGTTGACGCCGATCCAGAGGTCGCCGACGTTGCCGAAGAAATTGCCGACCCCGGCCTTGACCGGAAGCGGCATGGCGGCGTCGTAGCCCTTGGCCAGCGGCTTGGCGACGACGGTGTCGATGCCTTCGTTGACCGCGAACATGGCGCGGTTGAATCCCTCGTAGGGATCCTTGGGATTGTTGGCGGTGCTGGCGCAGCCTCCCAGGCACAGCACCACTGCACCGAGGAAAGGAGCCCACCTCGACCGGCCGGCGCCCTTAGCGTTGTTCCCAGAGATCGCCTTCATTGTTTTTCCTGACCTTCCGCCGCTTTGTTGAAGAGAAACTGACTGATGAGTTTTTCCAGCACCACCGCCGACTGCGTCTTGGCGATGGTATCACCGGGGTTGAGCAGCTTGTCGTCGCCCCCCACATCCAGGCCCACGAACTGCTCGCCCAGCAGGCCCGAGGTGTAGATGGCGGCAAAGGTATCCTTCGGGAAGCGATAACGCTGGTCGATCTTTAGCGTCACCACCGCCTCATAGGTCTTGCCGTCGAAATGGATATCCGCCACCCGCCCCACGACCACGCCGGCGCTTTTTACCGGCCCCCGCACCTTCAGGCCACCGATGTTATCAAACTTGGCGACGAGGACGTAGCTTTCCGACAGGTGGGCGGAGGAAAGATTCCCCACCTTGAGGGCCAAAAACAACAGGGCGGCGATGCCGATGGCAACAAAGATGCCGACCCACAGGTCTACGACGGAACGGTTCATGAGGTTCCTCGGAACATGAACGAAGTGAGAACGAAATCGAGGGCCAGGATGGCCAGCGCGGAAGTGACGACGGTCCGGGTAATGGCCCGGGAGACGCCTTCCGCCGTGGGTACCGAATCATAACCTTCGAAAACGGCGATGAGGCTGACCGCCACGCCGAAAACAAAGCTCTTCACCACGCCGTTCCAGACGTCGTAGCGAAAATCCACCGCCGCCTGCATCTGGGACCAGAAGGCGCCGTCGTCGACGCCGATGAAGGCGACGCCGATGAGCCAGCCGCCCATCACCCCCATGGCGGAGAACAGGGCAGCCAGCAGCGGCATGGAGATCACCCCGCCCCAGAAGCGCGGCGCCACAACCCGGGCGATGGGATTGACCGCCATCATGTCCATGGCCTTGAGCTGCTCCGTCGCCTTCATCAGGCCGATTTCGGCAGTCACCGACGAACCGGCCCGGGAAGCGAAGAGCAGGGCCGCCACGACGGGCCCCAGCTCGCGGGTCAGCGACAGGGCCACCAGGACGCCGAGGGCCTCGGTGGAACCGTAGCGCTGCAGGGTCTCGTAGCCCTGCAGCCCGAGCACCAGGCCGACGAAGAGCCCGGACACCAGGATGATGAGCAGGGAGAGCACGCCGCTGAAGTAGATTTCCCGCAGCGTCAGGTGCAGGCGCCGGAACGAGGATCCCGAATAGAGCAGGACGGCGAAGAGGAAGCGCACGGCGAAGCCGAGGCGCCAGATGCCCTCCACGGTGCCGTGCCCGAGGCGGCGCAGGGGATTGATGCGCTCAGGCACGGGCCGCCCCCAGGAACTCCTCCCGCGGCGTCGGGCCGGGGAAATCGAAGCGCACCGGCCCGTCCGGCTCGGCATGAACGAATTGATGGACGAAGGGGTGATCGGAAGCGCGTATCTCGTCCGGCGTCCCCTGGGCGACGATGCGCCCTTCCGCAACGAAATAGATGTAATCCACGATGAGCAGCGACTCCTGCACGTCGTGGGTGACCATGATGGAGGTGGCACCGAGGGCGTCGTTGAGCTTGCGGATGAGGCGGCCGATGACGCCCAGGGCGATGGGATCGAGGCCGGTGAAGGGCTCGTCGTACATCATCAGCATGGGGTCCAGGGCGATGGCGCGAGCCAGGGCCACCCGCCGCGCCATGCCGCCCGACAGCTCGTTGGGCATGAGGCGATGGGCGCCGCGCAGACCGACGGCCTCGAGTTTCATGAGGACCAGGTCGCGGATCATCTGCGGGGACAGGTCGGTATGCTCGCGCAGGGGGAAAGCCACGTTGTCGAAGACCGATAGGTCGGTAAACAGGGCGCCAAACTGGAAGAGCATGCCCATGCGCCGGCGCAGGCGGTAAAGCGCGTCGTTGTCCAATTCGGAGAGGCGGTGCTCCCCCACCCGCACGCCGCCGCCGGACGCCTGCAACTGGCCGCCGATACAGCGCAGCAAGGTCGTCTTGCCGCAGCCGGACCCGCCCATGATGGCCACCACCTTGCCGCGGGGAATCTTCATATTGATTCCCTGAAGCACGGGTCGGCCGTCATAGGTGAAATGCAGGTCTTCGATGTCGACCAGGATGTCTTCGGGCAAAACGCGGTCCTCGGCAAATAGCGCGGCATTTTAGCAGAACGCCAGTCCGGGCCGCGGAATGCCGGCGCTATAATCGTGCGAAATCTCACACCCGGCCATCCCGTGAACGCTTCCGGCTCGAAACCGCTGCTCCTCCTGGTCGACGACGACCCCCTCATCAGCGACGCGCTGAGCTATGCGCTGTCGGGGGATTTCGAGGTGATCGGCAGCCATTCCCGACGCCATAGCCTGCAGCTCCTGCGGCAGCTGAAGGAAATCCCCCAGGCGGCCATCGTCGATCTCGGCCTGCCGCCGCTCCCCCACCGCCCGGACGAAGGTTTCGCCCTCATCGGCGACCTACTGGCGGCGTCGCCGGCCATGAAGATCCTGGTTCTCTCCGGCCAGAGCGACGAGGACAACGCCCGCCACGCCCGCACCCTGGGCGCCATCGACTTCGTCGGCAAGCCCTGCGACCCGGGCAAACTGCTGGCGCTGCTGAAACAGGCCCTTCGCTTCGGCGGCGAAGCGCCGGTGGAGCCCGCGGCCGACGCCAGCCCCCTGATCGGCGACAGCCTGCCCATGCAGCGCCTGCGCCTGCAGATCGCCCAATACGGCGATTCCAGCTTCCCGGTGCTGATCGAAGGCGAATCCGGCAGCGGCAAGGACGTGGTGGCGAGCATCTGCCTGCACCGCCAGACCGTCCGCCGCAACCGCCCCTTCCTCGCCCTCAACTGCGCCGCCATCTCCCCCAGTCTGGTGGAGCCCACCCTCTTCGGCTACGCCCGCGGCGCCTTCACCGGCGCCACTGCGGCGAAATCCGGCTATTTCGAGGATGCCGGCGAGGGCACCCTCTTCCTCGACGAAATCGGCGAACTGCCCCTGGACCTCCAGCCCAAGCTCCTGCGCGTCCTGGAAAACGGCGAATACCAGCGGGTCGGCGAAACCCAGACGCGCACCTCGCGGGCCCGCATCATCGCCGCCACCAACCGGGACCTGCGCCGCGAGGTCAAGGCCGGCCGCTTCCGGGCCGACCTATATCACCGCCTGTCGGTCTTCTCCATCGACGTGCCGCCCCTGCGGGAGATGGGCGCCGACCGCCTGCTCCTCCTCGCCCATTTCCGCCGCCTGTACGCCCGGCAGGCCCGGACCGAGCCCTTCGCCCTGACCCCGGAGGCCGAGGCCATGTGGTGCCGTTATGCCTTTCCCGGCAACGTGCGGGAACTGCGCAACATCGTCATCCGCCTGACGGCCAAGTATCCGGGCCGCAGCGTCGGTCCCGCCGAACTGGAACCGGAACTGGACGACGGCGAGGAACCGCTCCCCGCCGGCCCGACGGCCGGCCTCGCCGCCACCGACCTGGACGCCGTCGTCCACGCCGCCGGCAAGCACCTTCAGCAGAAGGAAAGCATCGACCTGGATGCCACCCTGGCCCTGTGGGAGCGCGGCTACATCGAGGCCGCCCTGCAGCTGTCCCAGGGCAACGTCACCCAAGCCGCCCGGCGCCTCGGCATCAACCGCACCACGCTCTACAACCGCATGGAAGGCTGGAACCGGTCGTGAGCCTCTACCTCGCCCACTTCGGCCTGCGCGAGCCCCCTTTCCGCATCACGCCGCACACCGACTTCTTCTTCGCCGGCGCCAACCGCGGCCCGACGCTGGACGCCCTGATCTACGCCATCACCCAGGACGAAGGCATCGTCAAGGTCACCGGCGAGGTGGGCAGCGGCAAGACCATGCTCTGCCGCATGTTGCTGGAAAAACTGCCGGCCGAGGTGGAGACCATCTACCTGGCCAACCCCTCCCTGTCCCGCCAGGAAATCCTCGCCGCCATCGCCGACGAACTGGGCATCCCCCTTGGCGGGCAGAGCGCCCATTCCATGATCCGCGCCCTGCAGGACGCCCTGGTCGACCGCTACGCCGCCGGCAAGCGGGTCGTGGTCCTCATTGACGAGGCCCATGCCATGCCCGGCGAGTCCCTGGAGGAAATCCGGCTCCTCTCCAACCTGGAATCGAAGAGCAACAAGCTCCTGCAGATCGCCCTCTTCGCCCAGCCCGAGCTGGACGAGCGCCTGGCCGCCAGCGACATGCGCCAGTTGCGGGAACGCATCACCCAGCATTTCACCCTTGCCCCCCTGCAGCATACCGACGTCGGCGCCTATATCGATTTCCGGCTGCGGGCGGCGGGCTACCGGGGCCCCAATCCCTTTGCCGCGGAAGCCCTCGCCCTCGTCGCCGACGTTTCCGAAGGGCTTTCCCGGCGCATCAACATCCTGGCGGACAAGTCCCTGCTGGCAGCCTACGCCTCCGGTTCCCACACCGTCGACACGGCGGCCGTGCGCACCGCCGTCAACGATGCCCGCTTCACGCCCCTGCGCGGCGCCGCCCCCCTGTCCCGCCGCGGCCTGCTCGTCGGCGCCGCCCTTGGCGCCGCCATCGCCGCCACCGTTCTGGGCGCAGCCTTCTGGCTGCAGGCACGCCCCCCGGCACCGGCCGAACCGCCCCTCGCACCCGCCGCCGTGGCGCCCGTGGTCAAGCCGTCCGCGGAAACGCCGGCAACTCCGGCAGCCTTGGTGACGCCCACCGCGCCCGCGGCGGCGCTGGGCCCCCTCGGCCGCCGCTTCCTCGCCAGCGGCGAAGCCTGGCTGGCGACGGCAGACAAGAGACGCTATTTCATCCAGTTGCTGGCCACCGACGCCGCCAACGGCCGGGAAGTGGAAGCCTTCCTCGAGCGCCACGGCGGCAGCCTCGACCAGGAATCGCTGCGGGTCTACCACTCCAGCCTGTCCGGCCGCGACCGCCTCGGCGTGGTCTACGGGGAATTCCCCGACCGCGCCGCCGCGAGCGCCGCCATCGCGGCACTGCCGGAAGCAATCCGCGCCCTGCAGCCCTATCCTCGGCAAGTCTCCCGGCTGTCGCCATAGCCCCCGGCGCCTGCCTTTGCCCGTGGCGGCGGCAGTACATGCTAATATGATCTTTTAAGTAAATAACAGATCAGCCTTAGCGCTCGAATGGGAGGCCTTGCCCGGTGAAATTCGGACTTCACTGCGCCGTCGTTATTTCCCTGGTCGTCGCCGCCTGCGCCGCACCTTCCCCGCGGGAACCGGTCAAGGGCCACCTGACCGCCGACCAGGCCCGCCCCGCGGCCGCCGGCGACATTCCCGCTCCCGTCCAGCAGACCCTGGCCGTGCCCAAGCCGAGGCCGACGGCCAAGGCGGAAACCTACAGCGTCGTGGTCAACAACGTGCCGGTGCGCGACCTGCTCTTCGCCCTGGCCCGGGACGCCAAGGTCAATGTGGACGTCCACCCCGGCATCACCGGCAACGTCACCCTCAACGCCATCGACCAGACCCTGCCCCAGCTCCTCTCCCGCATCGCCAAGCAGGTGGACATGCGCTTCGAGATGGACGGCCCCAACCTTTCCGTGATGCCGGATTCACCCTTCCTGCGCCACTACAAGGTGGATTACGTCAACATGGCGCGGGCCGTCATCGGCACCGTCGCCGCCAACACCCAGATCGCCACCAGCACGGCCGCCGCCGGCGCCACTTCGGGAACGGGGAACGTTTCCAGCACGCGCATCGAGAACACCTCGAAGAACCAGTTCTGGGAGCAGTTGGAAAAGAACGTCAAGGACATCCTGCACGAAACCGACAAGGTGCTGCCGGAGGGTTCCAGCGAGACGGTGTACGAGCAGACCTCGAGCCAAAGCGCCACCGGCGCGGCGGCCCTGCCCCAATCCACCGGCCAGCGCGCCGCCCAGGCCATTGCCGGCGCCCTGGCGACCAATCCGGCCCCCAGCAGCGCCAGCCAGGGAGCGGGCACCACCGTCGTCCGCCGCAGCACCTACCGGGAAGCCGCCTCGGTCATCGTCAATCCGGAAAGCGGCGTGGTCACGGTGCGGGCCACCCAGCGCCAGCACGAACGCGTCCAGGAATTCATCGACCGGGTCGTCAACGCCTCCCGCCGCCAGGTGATGATCGAAGCCACCATCGTCGAGGTCCTCCTCAACGACGGCTACGAGCAGGGCATCGACTGGACCCGGCTGATCGGCACCGGCTCCTTCAAGCTTTCCATGTCCGCCCTCAACACCGCCGGCTCGGCGGCCAACATGACTTTCGCCGGCAACACCATCGACACCGGCATCCGTCTCCTGGAGAGCTTCGGCACCGCCAAAGTGCTGTCCAGCCCGCGGCTGTCGGTGCTCAACAACCAGACGGCGCTGCTCAAGGTGGTGGAAAACTACGTCTATTTCAACGTCAAGGCGGACACCACCATTTCCGCCAACGTCGCCGCCGTCACCACCTTCACCACCACGCCGCAGACCGTCTCGGTGGGGCTGGTCCTGGCCGTGACGCCGCAGATCAGCGACAACGACATGGTGATTCTCAACGTCCGCCCCTCCATCACCAGCGTCAGCAAGGAAGTGGACGACCCCAACCCAACCCTCAAGGAGCGGAACATCACCAACAAGGTGCCCGCCATCCGCACCCGCGAGATCGAGTCCATGATGCGGGTTGCCAGCGGCGAGATCGCCGTGCTGGGCGGTCTGATGGAAGACGGCGTCAACTACCAGAACAGCCGCGTCCCCATCCTCGGCCAGGTGCCGCTGGTGGGCGAAGCCTTCCACAATCGCAACAACAGCGCCCGCAAGTCCGAACTGGTCATCTTCCTGCGCCCGGTGGTGATCCGGGATGCCAGCCTGGCGGGCGACTTCGCCAACCTGCGCGACCTGCTGCCGGACGGCCAGTTCTTCCGCCAGCCGCCGGAAGCCCAGCCTTTCAACATCACCCCTCGCCCCTAGCCCGGATATTTCATGAGTCTGCTGATGGACGCCCTCAAGCGGGCCGAGGAAAGCAAGCAGGACGCCGCCCGCGCCATCACCCGGGGTGGCCGGCCTGGGGAGGGCGAGCTGACCCTGGAGCCTGCCACCGGCGAATCCCCGGCCGGGTTGCCGGATCTGGCCGACCACATCGACGCCCTGGATGCCGACCTGGCGGCTTCCGCCCCGGCAGCCGGTCCCCAGCGTCCTGCGGGGCCGGGGGCGGCCCCTGCCGCGCCCCTGCCGGACCCGAACCGGGAGCGGGTGCGCAACGCCTTCGGCGCCAAGCTGCCGCCGCCTCGGGAAAGCCACCGCGGGCTCTGGTTGGCCGTGGCGGCGGGCGTCGTCGGTGCCGCGGCCCTGGCCGGCTATTTCTATTACCAGTTCGCCACCCTCAACCAGCATTCCCTTGCCCGACCGTCGCCGCCGCCCATGCCCGCCATCGCCGCGGCACCGGCGCCGTCGGCGCCGCCGTTCGTGCCGCCACCCCCGGCCGGGGCCGCGCTGGAACGCCTGGCCATGCCACCGACCGAATCCCTCCGCCCCGCGCCCGAGGCGGCTCCGGCCCCGGCAGCACCGGTGGCGCCGGAAGCTCCGACCGCCGCCATCCGCCTCAAGCGGACGCCCCCTGCCACCGACCCCAACGTCGCCCGGGGCTACGCCGCCCTGCAGGGCAACGGCCTCGACGCCGCCCGCCTGGAATACGAGCAGGCCCTGCGCAACGATCCCCGCAACGTCGATGCCCTGCTCGCCCTGGCCGCCATCGCCCAGCGCCAGGGGCGGCCGGCCGAAGCCGAACAGTTCCAGCAGCGCGCCTACGAGGCCGACCCCCGGGACGCCGCCGCCCAGGCGGCGGTGATCGGTTCCGCCGGCGCCGATCCGGCCCTCGTGGAAAGCCGGCTGCGCTCGCTGCTTGCGGCCCAGCCCGAAGCGCCGGCCCTCAACTTCGCCCTGGGCAACCACCTGGCCCGCCAGCAGCGCTGGCCGGAAGCCCAACAGGCCTATTTCAACGCCGTCGCCGCCGAGGGCGACAACCCGGACTATCTCTTCAACCTGGCTGTCAGCCTGGACCACCTGCGCCAGCCGCGGCTGGCGGCCCAGCATTACCGGCTGGCCCTGGAGGCGGCGGAGAAACGTCCCGCCGCCTTCGACCGGGAGCGGGCGAAGAAACGCCTGCAGGACCTGCAACCCTGAGCGCCGCCGCCCCATGAGCACTTCCGCCATGCAGCGCCGCCCCCTGGGCCAGATCCTCATCGCCGAGGGCATCCTCTCTGAAGACCAGTTGCGCATCGCGCTGCTGGAGCAGATGAAGTCCAACCAGCCCATCGGCAAGCTGCTGGTGTCGCTGGGCTTCGTTTCCGAGGCGACCCTTCGGGAGGCGCTCTCGGAAAACCTGGGCAAGCAGAGCATCGACCTGTCCCACGCCATGGTGGATCCCCAGGCCCTGAAGCTGGTCCCCCGCGACGTCGCCAAGCGCTACCACCTGCTGCCCCTGGATTTCGATGCCCTGAGCGACCGCCTGACCCTGGCGGTGGCGGACATCAACGACCTCGTCGGTCTCGACCGGGTGCGCTCCATCATTCCCGAGGGCATCGCCCTCGACACCCTGCTCGCCGGCGAATCGGAAATCGACCGGGCCATCGACCAGTATTACGGCTACGAACTCTCCATCGACGGCATCCTGCACGAGATCGAGACCGGCGAGATCGACTGGAAGAGCCTTTCGGCCACCGACGACCAATACAGCCAGCCGGTGGTGCGCCTCATCGACGCTATCCTCACCGACGCGGTGAAGCGCGAGGCTTCCGACATCCACTTCGAGCCGGAAGCCAACTTCCTGCGCATCCGCTACCGCATCGACGGCATGCTGCGGCAGATCCGCGCCCTGCACAAATCCTACTGGCCGGCCATGACGGTGCGCGTCAAGGTGCTCTCCGGCATGAACATCGCCGAAATGCGCGCCCCCCAGGACGGCCGCATCGGCCTCACCGTCTCCGGCCGCCAGGTGGATTTCCGGGTGGCCTGCCAGCCCACCATCCACGGCGAGAACATCGTGCTGCGCGTCCTCGACCGGCAGAAGGGCATCGTGCCGCTGGAAGGCCTGGGGCTAGCCGAGGAGCACCTGCAGCAGCTCAAGGTGATGATCGCCCGGCCGGAGGGCATCATCCTGGTCACCGGCCCCACCGGCAGCGGCAAGACCACCACCCTCTACTCGGTGCTCAACCACATCAACTCCGAGGGCATCCACATCATGACCCTGGAGGATCCGGTGGAGTACCCCATGGCCCTCGTGCGCCAGACCTCGGTGGCCGATGCCGCCAAGCTGGATTTCGCCAACGGCATCCGCTCCATGATGCGCCAGGACCCGGACGTCATCCTGGTGGGCGAAATCCGCGACGCGGAAACCGCCGAAATGGCCTTCCGCGCCGCCATGACCGGCCACCAGGTCTACACCACCCTGCACACCAGCTCGGCCATCGGCGCCATCCCGCGGTTGCTGGACATCGGCGTCCTGCCCGACATCATGGCCGGCAACATCATCGGCATCGTCGCCCAGCGCCTGGTGCGCCGCCTGTGCGACCACTGCAAGTCGCCCTACGCCGCCGAACCCCACGAGGTGCGCCTCCTCGGCCTGGGAGCGGAATCGTCCCGGCAGATCGTCCTCTGCCGCCCCACCGGCTGCGAGCACTGCGACTTCCAGGGCTACCGGGGCCGGCTGGCCATCATGGAACTGCTGCGCATCGACAGCGGCCTCGACGAACTCATCGCCCGCCGCGCCACCGCCCACGAAATCCGCAACCGGGCCCGGCAGAACGGCTTCACCTCCCTGGCCGACGACGGCATGCGCCGTGTCCTGGACGGCACCACTTCCCTGGAAGAACTCGGCCGGGTGGTGGACCTCACCGACCGCATGTAGCCATGCTCTTCGACTACAAGGCCGTGAGCGTGGAGGGGCGCAAGGTATTCGGGCGCATCGACGCCATCAATCTGGTGGACCTGGAAATGCGCCTGAAGCGCATGGAACTGGACCTCATCACCGGGCAGCCGGTGCAGTTCCGCCGGCTGTTCGGCAACAGCCGCATCCCCCGCCGGGAGCTGATCAACTTCTGTTTTCACCTGGAACAGCTCACCAGCACCGGCGTCCCCATCCTGGAAGGCCTGGCCGACCTGCGCGATTCCCTGGAGCACCCCCGTTTCCGCGAGGTGGTGGCCGGCCTCATTGAAAGTATCGAGGGCGGGCAAACCCTCTCCCAAGCCCTGGAAAACCACCCGGACGTCTTCAGCCAGGTCTTCGTCAATCTCATCCGCGCCGGCGAATCCTCCGGCGACTTGCCCACCGTCCTCGCCAACCTGACCGAATCGATGAAGTGGGAGGACGAACTGACGGCCCACACCAAGCGGCTGCTCACCTACCCGGCCTTCGTCACCACCATGATCCTCGGGGCCACCATCTTCCTCATGGTGTACATGGTGCCGCAGCTCAAGTTGTTCGTGAAGAACATGGGCCAGGCCTTGCCCTTGCAGACACAGATACTCTTCTTCGTCTCCGATCTTCTGGTCGACTACTGGTTCGTCTTCGCCGCCCTCCCCATCCTGGCCTTCGGCGCCCTGCAGCTTTCCCTCCACAGCAACCCCCTGGCCCGCGCCCGCCTGGACGGGCTGAAACTACGCCTGCCGCTGCTGGGCGACATCCTCAAGAAGATCATCCTCTCCCGTTTCGCCCAGACATTTGCCATGCTCTACGCTTCGGGCATCCCCATCCTGGAATCGATCCGCACCACCCAGGACATCGTCGGCAACCGGGTCATCCGCAACGCCCTGGAACGGGTCGAGCAATCCATCCGGGAAGGCCAGAACGTCGCCGGCGCCTTCCAGGATGCCGGGCTCTTCCCGCCCCTCATCGTGCGCATGCTGCGGGTGGGCGAGAACACCGGCGGCCTGGACAAGGCCCTGCTCAACGTCAGCTATTTCTACAACCGGGACGTCAAGGAATCCGTCGAGCGCGCCCAGGCGCTGGTGGAGCCGTTGCTCACCCTGATCATGGGCGCCCTCCTGGGCTGGATCATGCTGTCGGTCATCGGCCCCATCTACGACGTCATCAGCAAGCTGAAGACATGAGCGGCCTGCGTCTCCTCTACCTCAACTCCCACCGCCTCGGCGCCTACGGCTGGGAAGGGGGCCGGCTGCGCCTGGAAGCCACCTTCGAGGCCACCCCGGAAGACCAGGAACAACTGGGCGCCTACCTGCGCGCCCTGCCCACCAGCACCTTCCGCCTCATCGCCAACGTCGCCGAGGAAAGCCACCAGATCGAGGTCATTCCCTTCCTCCAGGGCCGCGACCGCCGCTTGCTCATCGAGCGCAAGATCAGCCAGGCCTTCTTCGGCGCCATCCTGGCCACCTCCCTCTCCCTGGGCTACGAGAAGACCCGGCGCAAGAACGAGCGCGTGCTCCTCGCCGCCCTCACCAACAGCGCCCACTTCCAGCCCTGGCTTGACGTCATCGCCGCCGCCGGCGCCCCCCTGGCCGGCCTCTATTCCGTCTCCCAACTGGGCGGGCAACTGCTGGCCAGGCTGACCCGGCCGCCGGAGCGCTGCCTCCTGGTCACCATGCAGGACAACTCCCTGCGCGAAAGCTTCATCGTCAAGGGCATCCCCGTCTTCTCCCGCATGGCGCCGCTCGCCGACAGCAGCATCGCCGGCACCGCCGCCGCCATGGCCACCGAGGCCGGCAAGCTCCACCAGTACCTGGTGGGCCAGCGCCAGATCGGCCGCAACGATGCCATCCCGGTCTTCGTCCTCGCCCATCCCACGGCCGTCGACGCCGTGCGGGCGGCGTGCACCGACACCGCCGGGCTCAACTTCGAGGTGATCGACCTGTGCGACGCCGCCGCCCGCCTGGGCTTGCGCTCCCCGGTCGAAGACAACCGCTGCGACCCCCTCTTCCTGCAACTTCTGGCCACCGCCCCGCCAAGGCAGCAGTACCTGGCCGCCGCCCAGCGCCGCGACCACCAGTTGCACACCTTCAAGCGCGTCCTCCTCGGCCTCGGCGCGGCCAGCCTCGCCGTCGCCGTCGCCGTCGCCACGGCCCAGCTCTTCGCCACCCTCGACCACCGCCAGGAAACCCTCGCCCTGGACGCCGACGAGGCGCAACTGGCGCGCCGCTACCAGGAAATCTCCGCCACCTTCCCCCAGCTCGGCGTCGGCAACGACGTGCTGCGCCAGGTCGCCGGCCGCTACCAGGCCATCGAGCGCGTCCGCCGCCAGCCCGCCGACGCCTTCGGTGTGGTCAGCCGTGCCTTGGACGATTCCCCGGCCATCGAGCTGGACGCCCTTGAATGGCGGATCGCCGAAGCGGCCCCGATGGAAGCGGCCAATGCCCAGTCCCGGGGCGGGCTGCTCCAGGCCGGCGAGGAACTGACGGTGATCCGTGGCACCGTACGCCTGGACCGCACCGCCCAGCCACGGCTGATCGTCGCCACCTTCGACGAATTCCTGCGCCGCCTGCGGGCCGATCCTGAAGCCCGCGTCAGCGTTCCCCAGCAGCCCTTCGACACCGAACCCGGCCGTCCCCTCAAGGGCGGCGGGCCGGAAGAGCGGGAAAGCCGGCCCCTCGCCTTTACCGTCCACATCGCGCGGAAGCTGCCCCAGTGAAACCGGAAATCGCCCGCGACCTGAAAAAGCTGCGCTGGCACCTGGCGGCCCTGGCCGCCATGGTCGCCATCGCCGCCGCCATCGTCTGGTGGAGCCGGGGCCAGGAACTGGCGGCCCGGCAGGAGCGCGACCAGGCCGCCAGCCGCTTCCGCCAGACCGAAAACCGGCTGCGCCAGGTGCGGGTGGAAGAGCAGGAAATCAAGGACAAATCGGCCCTCTTCCTGCACCTGAGCCGCACCGGCGTCATCGGCGAAGAGCGCCGCCTGGAGTGGACCGAACTGCTTCGGCAACTGCAGCAGGAGTTCCGTATTCCCCAACTGGCCTACGAATTCGCCCCGCAAGCCCCCCTCGAAGCCGGCGATGCCAGCTATGTCTTCTTCAGCAGTCCCATGAAGGCCCACCTCCAGATCGTCCATGAAGGCGACCTGACCGCCTTCCTCGGGGCCATCCAGCAGCGTGCCCGGGCACTGGTCGTCGTCCGCGCCTGCACCGTCGGCCGGCTGGCCGCAGCGGAAGGCTCCATCGCCAGGCTGACCGCCGACTGCGACCTGGAATGGATCACCGCCCGGGGCGTCAAACGGGAGCGCCCCAGCCCATGAGCCCCCCCCTCCTCGCCCTCCCCTTCCTGCTCCTCGCCTCCGCCGGAACCTTCGCCCAGCAGGCGCCCCTGGGCCGGCTGTTCTTCACCCCGGAACAACGGGCCCAGATGGATCGGCAGCGACTGCGCAGCGGCCTGATCGGGAGCCAGGAGAACTCCGATGCGCCCCTCACCTTCAACGGCCAGGTGACCCGCAGCAGTGGCGGCAGGACGCTGTGGCTGAACGGCGTCCCGGTGGATGCCGCATCCACTCCCGCACCGACGGGCACGTTGCGCCCCGGCGAAACGGCCCTTGGCGCCGGCGTCAAAGCCGATCTGCTCAATGGCGGAACCATCGTCGTCACGCCACGCCGCGGCACGCCCTGAAGCGACGATGGCCGCCCCCTCGTTCCGGCAAGGCAGACAACAAGGCATCGCGCTCCTGCTTTTCGCGCTGCTGCTCTTCACCGTCGGTGCGACGCTCTTCCTCTTCGCCTGGAATGGCAAGCAGGCCCAGGCCCAACGCGACCTGGCCACGATGCAGGCATTGCAGATGGCCAAGGAAGCCGTGCTCGGCGATGCCGCCAGCTATCAGGGAAGCGCCTTTCTTCCCGGCCATCTCCGGTGTCCGGAAAGGCTTGCCCCCAGTGCTCCCAGCGAAGGGCAAGCCCAGAGCTCCTGCAATGCGCCCGGCCAGCGGCTGGGGCGCCTGCCATGGTCGACGCTGGCCACCGAGCGCCTGGTCGACGGCTATGGCGAGCCGCTGTGGTATGCGGTTTCGCCCGGTTTTTCAAAGAAACCCATCAACAACACCACGCCCGGCCAGCTCCAGGTCGATGGCGTACCCGACGCCGCGGTCGCCGTCATCATCGCGCCGGGACCGCCGCTCCCGGCGCAGAAGCGCGGCATCCCCGGCCCGACCGCGCCGCCATCCCCCGCCGATTACCTCGAATTGGGCAATGCCGGAGGCAGTGCCTTCGTTACCGGCGGTCCGCCGGATACCTTCAACGACCGGGTCATGGTCATCACCCAGGCCGAATTGTTCCGGACGGTGAACCTTCGGGTACTCGCCGAAATCCGCGGGTTGGACGACCAGGCCCCCAACCTGCCGGTCAACGGCCTGCGCCGCTACTACAGCGACAACGGCCAGTTCCCCTGGGCCGACACCGACGGGAACGGCCTCGGCAACACGGGCCAGGCAACCGGCCAGCTCCCCTATGGCGAGCTGAAATTTGACAGTAATACGGTAGGATGGCTGACCGCCAACAACTGGTTCCAGCAAGTCTCCTACACCCGGATTTCGGCGACCAGCGCCCGCATCGGAATCGGGTCGGCGGTTCTCCAGGTCCTTCCATGCACAACCCTGCCATGCCCTTGACCCGCCACGGAAGCTCCGGCTTCACGCTGATCGAACTGGCCATCGTCCTGGTCATCGTCTCCCTGCTGGCCGGCGGCATGATGATGACCCTCAGCGCCCAGATGGAACAGGTCCAGCGCAGCGACACCCAGCGCCAACTCCAGGACGCCCGGGAGGCGCTGCTGGGCTATGCAGCCTCCCATAGCGCCGCCGATGGCAAGCCCTACCTGCCCTGCCCGGATACCGACGGCGATGGGTTGGAAAACCGTGATGGAAGCGGTGCTTGTCCCGCTCCCAAAAACGAGGGCAACCTGCCCTGGGCCAGCCTCGGGCTGGCCAGCCAGGATGCCTGGGGCAACCGGTTCCGCTATCGGGTCGAACCCATCTTCGCCCGGACGGACAACGGCTTTACCCTCTCGACCTCTGCAAACCTCCGTGTCTGTGAGGACGCCACGTGTTCGTCGAAGCTCGCCACCNNCTGGTGGTCTGGCTTTCCCCGAGCATCCTCTACAACCGCATGATCACCGCCGGCCGCCTGCCCTGACGACAATCCGCGATAATGACCACGTCTTGACCGGGCGGGATGCTGCTGCCAAACTCGGCACCGACTGCCTTTGCAGCACGCCGCCATGAGTGAACCCCATCTGTTGCAATCCCTGCGCACCGCCGGCCTCAACGCCGACGACGACGCCGAGACCCGGCTCAAGAAGTCGCTGCTGGTCTTCGCCACCGGCCTGGTCAGCCTGGGGTCCATGCTTTGGCTGTTCCTCTACTGGCAACTCGGCCCCCAGTTCTCCTCGACGCCGCCCATCGTCTACCAGCTCCTCCTGGCCGGCAACCTGGTGATCTACCTGCGCACGGGGAATTTCAACGTCTTCCGCCATACGCAACTGGCGCTCTTCCTCTTCGCGCCCTTCGTCATGCAGTGGAGCATCGGCAACTTCATCACCGCCAGCGGCACCAGCCTGTGGGGGCTGCTGGCGCCCATCGGCGCCGTGCTCTTCATCGGCCCGAGGGAGTCCCTGGCCTGGTTCCTGGCCTATTTCTTCCTCACCGCCCTGTCCGGCTTTTTCGATTACTACCTGGCGGACAGCGTCGCCCTCTCCGCCCCCCAGATATCCATCCGCACCAGCGTCTTTTTCTTCGCCCTCAACTTCGCCGCCATCTCCACCATCGTCTACCTGCTCCTGCGCTACTCCATGCAGGAAAAAGCCAAGGCCCAGGCGGAGCTGGAACAGGCCCACCAGTTGGTCAAGGCCGAGCAGGAGCGCTCCGAGCGGCTGCTCCTGAACATCCTGCCCGGCCCCGTGGCGGAGCGCCTGAAGCACGAGCAGCAGACCATCGCCGACGGCTTCGCCGACGTCACCGTGATGTTCGCCGACATCGTCAATTTCACCCGGGTGGCGGAAGGGCTCTCGCCCCAGCAGGTGTTCTCCATGCTCAACCGGATCTTTTCCTCCTTCGACGAGCTGGCCGAGCAGTACGGCATGGAAAAGATCAAGACCATCGGCGACGCCTACATGGTGGCCGGCGGGCTCAACAACGAGGAATACAGCTACACCGTCGCCATCGCCGAGCTGGCGCTGGCCATGCGCGACCTGCTGCACCGGGACTTCAGCGTCAATTCCCTGCACCTGGAAATCCGCATCGGCATCGGCACCGGCCCCGTAGTGGCTGGCGTGGTGGGCAAGAAGAAATTCATCTACGACCTGTGGGGCGACACCGTCAATCTGGCCAGCCGCATCACCAGCGAGGGGGTGCCCGGCATGATCCAGGTGGACGAGACCACCTACCGCCGCCTGCGGGACCATTTCGATTTCCACGAACCCCAGACCCTTTACCTGAAGGGCAAGGGCGACACCGTCGTCCACCGCCTCATCAGCAGAAAATCCGGCCAGGCCGCCGCAGCGCCCCCCCGCTTCAGCCCGGCCCTTCCAGACTGAAACCGACCGCCCCCGGTTCGTTGCTGGCGAGCGAAAGGCGGAATCCCTGCGCCTCGGCCTGCCGGGCCGCATGGTAGAGGCCGATGCCCAGTCCGTCCTCCGACGCCACCGGCTGGCGCAACACCTGCTCCGCTGCGGCCGCTGCCAGGGGTGTGCCGCTGTCGATCACCCGGAAAGCGACACGCGCGCCATCCCCGTCCAGTTCCGCCCGCACCGTCACCCCCTCTTCCCGCCGGCCCTTGGCCAGGGCGTTCTGGAGGAGGTTCTCGGCAACGCTGTCGAACAGGCCCCGGGGAATCCTGGCCGCCCCGGCCAGCCGGGTGGCCGTCCAGCGGATGCCGCTCTCGCCGTAGCGCTCCCGCAGGCCCTGCCACCAATGGGCAGCGTCCACCCAGTCGTCGTCGGCGCCGGCGGGCCGTTGCAGCTTGTCCAGCGTCGCCTTGAGGCGGTCGGCGATCTGCGGCAACTGCCGGCTGAGGAGCTGCGCCAGGGCCGCCGGCTCGCCGGGCTGGCTGGCCGCGTAGCACAGGGCCTGCAGCGACTGCAGCAGGTTCTTCACATCGTGGGTGACCCGCGCCCCGGTCTCGTAGACCGCCTGCTGGTAATGGACCTGCTGCAGCTCCCGGGCCTGGCGCTTGACCAGGTAGAACTCCGCCGCCAGCCGCAGCAGCAGGTCGATGTGCCAGCGCACCGCCGGCGAAGGCTGCTGGCGGAAGAAGAGCGCCGCCCCGATTTGCTGCCCCCGGCTGAACTCGTGACGGAAGCGGGTCTCCCGCCCGAGCGTCGCCTGGGCTCCGCCGCCCCGCCATTGCGCCCCGACGACCCAGGGCAGGTCGAGAAGCTTCCCCATCACCGAGGCCAGGAAGCGTTCCGGGTCCGGTTCGCCCTCGCTTTCCTCATTAAGCAGCATCAGCCATTGCTGCAGGGGCATGCCCAGGGTCAGCAGATGCCGGGCGAAGGCGGAGCTGATGCCGGAAAACCCCGAGCGCGGATTCCAGGCCCAGGCCAGCACCAGCAGGGCGCCGGCCAGGGAGAACGACGTCTGCAGCACCGCCTCCAGGTAGCCGACGCCCCCCACCAGCATGTAGGCGAGGCTGCCGAGGACGAAGACCGCCAGGAAGAGGAAGAGCAGAACGCCATAGAAGAAATCGAAGGCATCCCCCGCCCGGCGCCGCGGCTGCCGGGCAGGAAAGAGCAACAGCAGGGGCAGCGCCAGCACCATGGATCGGGACACGGCATCCCGGGAAAGCGGCTCCAGGCGCACGGCGTTCCCGGCCAGTTCCGGCACGACGCCGAGGATGATCAGGCAGAGCACGTAGCCGAAGGCGCACAGGTAGCCGATGCGCTCAAGGCGCCGGGCCGTCCAGAACACCCGGCCGCCGATGACCGCCCCCAGGGCGCCGCACCAGACCAGGATCAGCCAGGGATTGAGCAGGGCCGTGGTGACCGCCGCCACCGCCAGGAGAAAGAGCCCCTGGCCCCGGCTGACCGTCTTCTCGCCGGCGACGAAGGGCTGCCAGAGCAGCAGCAGCCCCACCGCCACCGGCCACAGCAGACGCACCGGCTCCACCTGCCAGCCACCGAAGGCGATGACATGGAGCACCAGCAGATGGCCGGCCAGCAACAGGTTGGGGAAACGGGCGAACCAGTCCCCCAGTTTGCGCATGCCAGAACTGTCCATATTTCAACCGAACCGTCGAGATTTCGACACTTTTTCCGCGCCCGGCCCGCAAAAAGGCGTCATCTATGACGTTTTTCATAGGCACAAGTATTGCTTATTCATTTCCGTAACGCATCAAACCGGAGAATGCCATGAAAAACCAACAAGGTGGTTTCACCCTCGTCGAAATCGCCATCGTCCTCGTCATCATCGGCCTGCTGCTGGGCGGGGTGTTGAAGGGGCAGGAACTCATCAATAGCGCCAAGGTGAAGAATCTGGCCAACGACTTCCGCACCATTCCGGTATTCATTTACGGCTACCAAGACAAATTCAAGCGATTGCCAGGCGACGATCCGAATGTGCAAACCCATCTCGGCGCCACTGCCAACGCTGCATCCGGCCCGACTGGGTTTACGGCCGGCAATGGCATTATCGAAGGGAAATGGGATTCCAAGGACGTCAAGGACGAAAACGTCCTATTCTGGCAGCATGTTCGCTTGGCGGGCTTGGCCGCCGGTTCGACCGACTTTTCGGATTCAACGAAAGCAGGCCTTCCCTCCAATGCCGAAGGCGGCCAAATCGGCTTGCAGATGACTGCACCAATACAGGGACTCAGCGGCACCTACTATCTTTGCTCCACCGGAATCAACAACAAACTGGCATTGCAGCTTGATACCACGCTTGACGATGGCTCGCCGGATAAGGGCACGCTACGTGCTCAGGAAGGCAGTTCTACTGATGGCGGAAAGGGTGGAGCAAGCTCCTATGCGGACGGGAAGTCCTATACCGTCTGTGTCGCTTTTTGACCGCAAGAATCACCATTAGGCCCGCTCCGGCGGGCTTTTTTCATTTCTTCAGCAGCCTGGTCTCGCCGGCGGCCACGGCCTCGGGACCGCCCAGCAACACCACCACGTCCCCTTCCTCCAGCCTCGTTTCGGCGGCCGGCTCCACGGCGCGGATGCCCCGCCGGCGGATGGCGCTGACCTCGCAACCCAGGTCGGCGAGCCGCAGGTCCGCGAGGCTGCGGCCGATGGCGGCGCTGCCGGGGCCGAGCCAGACCGAATGCAGGCGGGGCTGGCCGGCCTCGTCCTCGTCCCGGTCGGAGAGGCCGTGGAAGAAACCGCGCAGCAACTTGTACTGCTCCGCCCGCGCTTCCCGGATGCGACGCAGCACGCGGTTGAGGGGCACCCCGACCAGGACCAGGGCGTGGGATGCCAGCATCAGGCTCGCTTCCAGCGGCTCCTGCACCACCTCGGCGGCACCGGCTTTGGACAGGCGCTCCATGTCGCCCTCGTCGAGGGTGCGCACGACGACGGGCAGTTCCGGCCGCAGGTCGTGGACGTGGTGGAGGATCTTCTCGGCGGCCGGGGTGTCGGCGACGGCGACGATGACCACGCTGGCGCGCATGAGACCGGCGGCCATCAGGCTTTCCCGCCGGGTGGCGTCGCCGAAGACGACGTTCTCGCCGGCAGCGGAAGCCTCCCGCACCCGGTCCGGGTCCAGGTCGAGGGCGACGTAATTGACCCCCTCCTGGGTGAGAAAACGGGCCAGGAACTGGCCGTTGCGCCCGAAGCCGCAGAGGATGGCGTGCTTTTCCGTGCCCATGGACTGGGCGGCGATCCGGGTCAACTGCATGGAGCGCAGCAGCCACTCGCTGGCCACGAAGCGCATGACGATCTTTTCGCTGAAGTGGACGATGAAGGGCGCCGCCAGCATGGACAGCACCAGGGCCGTCAGCACCACCTGCTCGACCACCTTCGGCATCTGGCCGATTTCGCCCAGGAGGACGAAGCCGAACTCGCCGCCGGTGGCCAGCCACAGGCCGGCGCGGATGGCGTTGCCGGGGGTCGCCCCGAGGCGCCAGGAGAGCACGCCCACGATCAGTCCCTTGAAGAGCAGCAGGGCAACGAGGAGCGCCAGCACCAGCCACCAGTTGACGATGAGGAGGTGCATGTCCAGCTTGACGCCGATGGTGACGAAGAACAACCCCATCAGCACGTCGCGGAAGGGCTTGATGTCCTCTTCCACCTGCACCCGGTACTCGGTCTCGGATATCAGCATGCCGGCGACGAAGGCCCCCAAGGCGAGGGAGAGCCCCGCCAGTTCGGTGATCTGGGCCAGCCCCAGGGTAATGAGCAACACGTTGAGGACGAACACCTCCGACGACTTGGCCCGCGCCACCACGTGGAACCAGCGGCGCATCAGGCTCTGGCCGAAGAAGAGGATCACCGCCAGCACCACCACGGCCTTGAACAGCGCCTTGCCCATGAGCATGGCGAGCATCTCCGGCGGCTGCGCCAGAGCGGGGATCAGCACCAGCAGGGGCACCACCGCCAGATCCTGGAAGAGCAGCACACCCATGATGTCGCGGCCGTGGGGCGAATCGACCTGCAGGCGGTCGGCCAGGAGCTTGGTGAGCACGGCGGTGGACGACATGGCCAACACGCCGCCGAGGGCGACCCCCAATTGCCAGGACAGCCCCAGGACCATCACCGCCCCGGCGACCAGGGCCATGGTGATGCCGACCTGCAGCGTCCCCAGCCCGAAGACGATGCGCTTCATGGCATAAAGCTTGGGCAGGGAGAATTCCAGGCCGATGGAGAACATCAGGAAGACCACCCCGAACTCGGCCAGGTTCTGGGCCCGGGAAACGTCCTGCAGCAGGTTGAGGGCATGGGGGCCGATCAGGCTGCCGACCAGGAGGTAGCCGAGGATGGGCGGCAGGTTGAGGCGACGGAAGAGCACCACCGCCACCACGGAGGCGCCGAGCAGCACGAGGACGAGGGAGAGGGCGTTCAAGGTCAGTGCGGGAAGTCGGGTATACTCCGGGCATCATAATCGCACGAAAAGCATGGACACACGCGCCCCGGCCACCAATTTCAGTCCGCAACGGGCCCTGGACCTGGCTCGCCAGACCTTGCGCATCGAAGCCGAAGCCGTAGCCGGCCTCGCCGGGCGCCTGGACGGCGCCTTCGCCGACGCCGTAGCCCTCATCCTGGCCTGCCGCGGGCGCCTCATCGTCAGCGGCATGGGCAAGTCCGGCCACATCGCCCGCAAGATCGCCGCCACCATGGCCAGCACCGGCACTCCGGCCTACTTCGTCCATCCCGCCGAAGCCAGTCACGGCGACCTGGGCATGATCACCCGCGACGACGTGCTGCTGGCCCTGTCCAATTCCGGCGAATCGGAGGAACTGGCCCGCATCGTGCCGATCATCAAGCGCCAGGGCGCCCGCCTCATCGCCATGACCGGCAACCCGGACTCCTCCCTCGCCCGGGAGGCGGACATCCACCTGGACGCCGGCGTTCCCCAGGAGGCCTGCCCCCACAACCTGGCGCCCACCGCCAGCACCACCGCCGCCCTGGCCCTGGGCGACGCCCTGGCGGTGTCGCTCCTCGACGCCCGCGGCTTCGGCCCCGAGGATTTCGCCCGCTCCCACCCCGGCGGCTCCCTCGGCCGGCGGCTCCTTACCCACGTGCGGGACGTCATGCGCCCCGCCGACGCCGTCCCCCTCGTCGCCCCGGAGACGCCACTGCCCCAGGCCATCCTCGCCATGTCCAAGGGCGGGCTCGGCCTCGTGGCCGTCGGCAGCGGCGACCGGGTAGCGGGCATCTTCACCGACGGCGACCTGCGCCGCGCCTTCGAGCGCGACCTGGACCTGCGCGCGGCCACCCTCGCCGCCCTCATGCATCCCTCGCCCCGCACCATCGGCCCCGACCGCCTGGCGGTGGAGGCCGTGGAGATGATGGAGCGCTACCGCATCAACGCCCTGCTCGTCACCGATGCCGCCGGCACCCTGCTGGGCGCCCTCAACATGCACGACCTCTTCAACGCCAAGGTGATCTGATGGATGCCCGCCAACGCGCCGCCCGCATCAAGCTCATGGCCTTCGACATCGACGGCGTGATGACCGACGGCGGCCTCACCTATACCGACGACGGCCGCGAGCTGAAGACCTTCAACGTCATGGACGGCCTCGGCCTCAAGTTCATGCAGCGGGCCGGCATCGAGCTGGCGATCGTCACCGGCCGCACCTCCGGCGTGGTGGCGGCCCGCGCCGCCGACCTGGGCATCGACCACGTCTTCCAGGGCGTCGCCGACAAGGGCGCTGCCGTCGCCGGCCTCATCGAGAAGCTGGGCCTGCACTGGCCGGAAGTGGCCTTCATGGGCGACGACCTCATCGACATCCCGGCCATGGTCCGCTGCGGCTTCGCCGTCGCCCCCGCCAACGCCCACCCCCTGGTCAAGGAACGCGCCCACGCCGTCACCGGCGCCAGCGGCGGCCGCGGCGCCGTGCGCGAGGCCGCCGAATTCGTCCTCGCCGCCCAGGGCAAGCTGGAAGCCGTCTTCGCCCGCTACCTGGAATCCTGATGAAGCACTGGACCAGCCAGCTCTACCCGCTCCTCGTCCTGGCCCTCCTGGCCGGGCTGAGCTTCTGGCTGGAACAGGCCGTCTACCTGCCCGAGCCCAAGCGCGACGGCAAGCAGCGCCACGACCCCGACGGTTTCGTAGAGAACTTCACCATTCGCCGCTTCAGTGCCGAAGGGCTCCTCCAGTACCGGCTCGCTGCCCCCTACATGCAGCACTTCGCCGACGACGACAGCTCCCTCGTCCGGGAACCCCGCCTCACCTATTACAAGCCCGGCGCCCCCGACATGCACCTGGCCGGCGGCCAGGGCTACGCCGCCGCCAAGGGCGAAACTGTCTTCTTCTGGGACAATGTGGTCGCCACCCGCGACGCCACCGAAAACCGGCCGGAAATGCGCGCCCGCATGCCCGACCTCACCGTCCAGCCGGATGCCGGCATCGCTTTCACCGACAGCCCTGTGGAAGTCACCCAGGGCCAGTCGTGGATGACCGGCGTGGGCATGCACCTGGACAACAACACTTCCATCCTCGTCCTGCAATCGCAGGTGCGCGCTTCCTACCTCCGCCCCAAGGCCCAGCCATGAAAACGCCAGCCCCGCTCCTCGCCCTGACGCTCGCCTCGCTCTGCCTGGCGCCGGTCCTCGCCCGGGCGGAAAAGGCGGACCGCGAAAAGCCCATCCAGCTCGAAGCCCAGAAGGTGACGGTAGACGACGCCAAGAAGATCCAGATCCTGGAAGGCGACGTGGTGCTCACCCAGGGCACCCTGGTCATCCGCGCCGAGCGCATCGTCGTCACCGAGGACCAGTACGGCTTCCAGAAGGGGACCGCCTTCGCCGGCAAGGACCGCCTCGCCACCTTCCGCCAGAAGCGGGAGGGCAAGGACGAGTATGTCGAGGGCGAAGCCGAGCGCATCGAATACAACTCCCGCAACGAGGTGGCCGAACTTTTCCACCGCGCCTGGGTGAAGAGCGGCGAGGACCAGTTGAAGGGCGACTACATCTGGTACGACTCCCTCAGTGAAAAATACCTGGTCACCGCCGGCGAAAGCCGCGACCCCAAGGGCCCGCCGGCCCGCGTCCGGGCCGTCATCCAGCCCCGCAACAAGGGCACCCCGCCCGCCGAGGAGGCACCCCGCCGCGGCCAGCCCCTTGAACTCAAAGGCGCCAACGGCCTGGAACGCCTGCCGGAACACTGATTCCCCGGCCGGTACGGCGGCGCAGCATCGCCGGCCGGTTCCGTTTGCAATCGCTCCGAAACCCCCCGGCAACATGGGGGAAACAAATTTTGTGCAATGCACAAAAACAGGTTGACATCGGAAAATTCCTACCTATAATGGGACTCATGGTGCAGTGCAACATCGCCCTTGATGGCGCGCTGCAACGGATGTTTCGCAGCACCCAACTTTCCTAGGAGATGTCACCATGTTCACCACCCCCGAGCAATTCGCTTCCGCCAACAAGGCCACCGTCGATTCCCTGCTGTCCCTGGCCAACACCGCCCTGGCTTCCGCCGAGCGCATCGCCGCCCTCAACCTGAACACCGCCCGCTCCATCCTGGAAGACGGCGTGTCCGGCGCCAAGGCCCTGATGGGCGCCAAGGACGTCCAGGAAGCCCTGTCCATCCAGGCTTCCCTGGCCCAGCCCAACGTCGAGAAGGCTGTCGCCTACTCCCGTTCCGTCTATGAAATCTCCGCCCAGACCCAGGAAGAGCTGTCCAAGATGGTCGAGGCCCAGTTCGGCGAATTCCAGAAGACCGTCGCTTCCCTGCTGGACAAGGCCGCCAAGTCCGCTCCCGCCGGTTCCGACGTTGCCGTCGCCGCCGTCAAGAGCGCCATCGCTGCCGCCAACTCNNCAACCAACCTTTCCCGGAGGAACTACCCATGAGCAACCCGAATCTCGACCAACTCGCCGCCGCCCAAAAGGCCAACGCCGAAGTCATGATGGCTCTGCTGCGCACCGCCTTCAACGGCGTCGAGCGCCTCACCGCCCTGAACATGGCCGCTTCCCGCGAGTTCTTCAACAACGCCGTGGCCAACACCCAGCAGATCATGGGTGCCAAGGACGCCAACGAGATGGCCAAGCTGAACGCCCAGCTTGCCCAGCCCAACGTCCAGAAGTGGACCGAGTACTCCCGCAGCATCTACGACCTGGTGTCCCAGATGCAGAAGGAAGTCACCACCGTGATGGAGTCCCAGTACAACTCCTTCACCAAGAACGCCTCCAGCGCCGTCGAGAAGGCCACCGCCTCCGCTCCCGTGGGTGGCGACGTCTTCGCCGCCGCCATGAAGTCCATGCTCAACGCCTCCACCAAGGCCTTCGACAACATGACCTCCATGGCCAAGCAGCTTTCCGACATCGCCGAAGCCAACATGCAGGCCGCCGGCAAGGTCACCGGCAAGGCCGTCAGCGCCACCGCTGCTGCCGCCAAGAAGACCGCCAAGTAACAAGCCTTCCGCTTGTCTCCGGGACCCGGCCATGGCCGGGTCTTGTCGTTTACGCAAATGCAAGAGGCCCCGCCGCGGCGGGGCCTCCCATTGCGCTGCCGTCGCAAGCTACTTCTTCAGGGAATCGCGAATCTCGCGCAGAAGGACGATGTCTTCCGGCGTTGCCGGCTCGGCGGCGGGAGGCGGCGCCGGCTCCTCCTTGGGGCGCAGGCGGTTGATCTGTTTGACCATCATGAAGATGATAAAGGCCAGGAGGATGAAATTGACCAGGATGGTCAGGAAGCTGCCGTAGGCGAAGACGGGGATCCCGGCCTTCTTGATGTCGGCAAGGGCGGTGAGGTTGTTGGGGTTCTTGCCCAGCACGAAGAACAGGTTGGAAAAATCCAGGCTGCCGATCATCGCCCCCACGACGGGCATGATCAGGTCGCCGACGATCGAATCGACGATCTTGCCGAAGGCCCCGCCGATGATGACGCCCACCGCCAGATCGACGGCATTGCCCTTGACGGCGAACTCCTTGAACTCACTCAGCATGCTCATGGGAACCTCCTTGTGTCGTGGAACGGATTGCTTGGATGGCCGTCCATTATTCGGGGGGCATGGCACCCCGTCAACGGCGCTTTCTAGCCGTCAGCCGCAATAATTGTGCAGCTTGTCCAGCCGTTCCGCAGCCGCCAGCAGGGTTTCCTCCCGCTTGGCGAAACAGAAGCGCACCACCCGGTCGTCCCGCCCGTCGCCGAAAAAGGCTGACACGGGAATGACCGCCACCCCGATCTCCCGCGCCATCCATTCGGCGAACTCGCCGTCGGGCCGGTCGGAGATGGCGTCGTAGCGCGCCAACTGGAAATAGGTGCCGCGGCAGGGCAAGAGCTCGAACGGCGTCGCCGCCAGCAACCGGCGGAAGAAGTCCCGCTTCTCCTGGTAGAAGGCCGCCAGGCGCTGGTGGCGCCCGGCATCCTGCATGTATTCCGCCAGGGCCAGTTGGGAGGGGGTATGCACGGTGAAGACGTTGAACTGGTGCACCTTGCGGAATTCCGCCATGAGTTCCGCCGGCCCGACGATATAGGCGATCTTCCAGCCGGTAATGTGATAGGTCTTGCCGAAGCTCGACACCGCCAGGCTGCGGGCCGCCAGGTCCCGGTGCCCGGCGACGCTGGCATGGCCCTCGCCGTCGAAGGCGATGTGCTCGTAGACCTCGTCGGAAAGCACCACGATGTCGGTGCCGGCGACGACAGCCGCCAGCCGGTCGAGGTCGGCGCCGGTGAGCAGGCTGCCGGTAGGGTTGTGGGGGCTGTTGATGACGATCATGCGGGTGCGGGGCGTGAGGGCGCGCGCCACCGCCTCCCAATCCACGGCGTAGTCCGGGAAGCGGAGCTGGCAGCGTACCGCCTTGCCGCCGACGGTTTCGATGGCCGGCACGTAGGAGTCGTACACCGGTTCGAAGACGATGACCTCGTCCCCCGGCCGCACGAAGGCGGCGACAGCGGTAAAGATGGCCTGGGTGGCGCCGGCGGTGACGGTCACCTCCGTTTCTGGATCGAAGGCCGTGCCGTACAGGACAGCCACCTTGTCGGCGATGGCCTGGCGCAGCTCCGGCACGCCGGCCATAGGTGCGTACTGGTTGCGCCCGGCCAGCATGTGGCGGTGGGCGGCGTCGAACAACTCCGGCTCCGCCTGGAAATCCGGAAAGCCCTGGGACAGGTTGATGGCCCCGCACTCCGCCGCCAGCCGGGACATAACGGTGAAGATGGTGGTCCCCATCCCGGGAAACCTGGAACTGACGGCGACGGAGGAAGCGATCATGGCGGCACCTGCAAGACGGACGCCGCCATGGTAGCCAGGGCTTCGGTACCCTGTCGAGAGCGCCGCTACTGTTTGACGAAGACGATCTGCGTCGGCGTCGGCGCCGGGAAGTCGGCACTCCCCAGAGCCTCGCGGATCACCTTGTTGGTGTCGAAATAGACCTGCCAGTAGTGATCGTTGTGGCAATAGGGCCGAACCGCCAGCACCGGGCCGACCAGATTGAATTCGAGGATTTCCACATCCACCGGCGGCTCCGTCAGCACGTTGGCGACCGCCGCCACCCGAGCCTTGAGCAGCGCCACCGCAGCGGCGTGGTCGGCCGCGCCGGCAAGCTGCGCTTTCAGGTCCACCCGGCGGAAGGGGTTGATGCTGAAGTTCTGGATGGTGTCGCTGAAGATCTTGTTGTTGCCGACCAGGGTCATGATGTTGTCCGGCGTGTTGATGGCCGAGGCGAAGAGCCCGACCTCCTTGACCGTGCCGGTGATGCCGGCGACGGTGACGAAATCCCCCACCTTGATGGGCCGCAGGACAATGAGGAAGACCCCCGCCGCGAAGTTGGAAAGCAATCCCGACCAGGCCAGGCCGATGGCCACGCCGGCGGCGGCGAAAAGCGCGGCGAAGGTGGTGGTCTGGATACCGAAGTAGCCGAGGATGCCGACTACCAGGAGGATATTGAGGGTCACGTTGACCACCGTGCCCAGGTAGCGCATGACTGTCGCGTCGACCTTCTGGCGCTCCAGGGCCGACTGGATGGCCTGGCCGACGAGCCCGATCAGCCAGCGGCCGATGACCCAGAAGGCGATGGCGGCAAGAATCTTGACGCCGAGATCGGCGGCGTACTGGAGGATGATCTCCTGCCAGCGGGCGATGTCCTGTTCGTTCATGGTGTGCTCCTTTGCCCGGTTCGTCCGGCATCGACGTGACACCGGCATGACGGCAATGTACGCGCACATACCCGCCGCAACCAGTTCTTTGGCCGGCAGATAATGTGCAACAATCCGCCCATGAAAATCGACGGCATCCCCACCCGCACCCTGCGCGCCCATCCCGACCTGGGCGCCATCGACATCATCGACCAGACCCGGCTGCCCCATGCCCTGCATTGGGTACGCATCGCCAACCGCGCCGCGGCGGCCCACGCCATCCGCGCCATGCAGGTGCGGGGCGCGCCCCTCATCGGCGTCACCGCTGCCTACGGCGTCGCCATCGCCCTCGGCGCCGACGCCTCCAACGAAGCCCTGGACCAGGCCCTGGCGACGCTCGCGGCCACCCGGCCCACCGCCGTCAACCTGCACTGGGCCCTGGCCCGCATGGCGGCCCGCCTGCGCCCCCTGCCCCCCGCCCAGCGCCACGACGCCGCCTGGACCGAGGCCGCCGCCATCGAGGAAGAGGACGTGGCCCAGAACCGGGCCATCGGCGAGCACGGCCTCGCCCTCCTGCGCGGCCTCTCCCCGCGCCGGGACGGGCGCCTCAACCTGATGACCCACTGCAACGCCGGCTGGCTGGCCACGGTGGACTGGGGCACCGCCCTGGCTCCCATCTACGCCGCCTGGGAAGCGGGTCTCGACCTCCACGTCTGGGTGTCCGAAACCCGGCCCCGCAACCAGGGCCTGCTCACCGCCTGGGAGCTGGCCCAGCACGGCGTGCCCCACACCGTCGTTGCCGACAACGCCGCCGGCATCCTCATGGGAGAAGGCCGCGTCGACGCCGTCATCGTCGGCGCCGACCGCATCGCCGCCAACGGCGACGTCGCCAACAAGGTGGGCACCTACCTGAAGGCCCTGGCCTGCGCCGACAATGGCCTGCCCTTCTACGTGGCCGCCCCCCGTTCCACCCTCGACTTCGCCTGTCCCCACGGCGGCGCCATCCCCATCGAGGAACGGGAAGGGGACGAACTGCGCCTGGTCCCCGGCGTCGACGACCGCGGCACGCCGACGGCGGTACGGCAACTGCCCGCCCGGGAAGCCGTCGGCAACCCGGCCTTCGACGTCACCCCGGCCCGCCTGGTGGCCGCCATCGTCACCGAGCGCGGCGCCTGCCCGGCCAGCCGCGAGGGCCTCGCCGGCCTCTACCCGGAGTCGGCGCCATGAACGACGCCCTGAAAGAAGTCCCNNAAGTCCCCTTGGGGGACGCCCGGAAAGAAGTCCCCTCGGGGGACGCCCGGAAAGACGCTCCGGCGGGAGACCCCCGCGCCGAACTGATTGCCACCGCCCGGGCCATGACCGCCGCCGGGCTCAACAAGGGCACCGCCGGCAACCTCAGCCTGCGGGAAGGCGACGGTTTCTGGATCACCCCCACGGGCATGGACTATGCCGGCCTGGAGCCCGACGACATTCCCTTCATGACCCTGGACGGCGCGGTTTCCGGCCGCCGCCGGCCCTCCTCCGAATGGCGCTTCCACCGGGACATCTACGCCGCCCGACCGGAAGCCGGCGCCGTGCTCCACGCCCACTCGCCCTACGCCACCAGCCTGGCCTGCCTGCGCCGGGACATCCCGCCCTTCCACTACATGATCGCCCGCTTCGGCGGCGACACCGTGCGCTGCGCCGCCTATGCCACCTTCGGCACCCAGGAACTCTCCGCCGCCGCCCTCGCCGCCCTGGAGGGCCGCAGCGCCTGCCTGCTGGCCAACCATGGCCTGCTGCTCTTCGCCCGCGACCTGCCCCGGGCGCTGGCCCTGGGCATCGAACTGGAAGAATTGTGCGGCCAGTACTGGCGGGCCTGCCAACTGGGGGCGCCGGCGTTGCTCTCGGCCGACGAAATGGCGGTGGTGCTGGAGAAGTTCCGCACCTACGGACAGCAATAGCCGTCAGCCGCCCCGTTCCCGCCGTTCAAGCTCGACGCGGGCAGTGTAGCGCCGGATGCGGGTCCCGGCGGCCGCCTTGCGCGGCCTCCCCGCACGTCCGGACAATCCGGCCCATGGCCTATACGGCTCCGGGCAGGGGTCGGGCAGGGGCATTCTCTTCGGTGCCCGGCAGGCCCGGCAAGTTCAGTCGCAGCCGCTTGTCGAAGGGCACCGGGCCATAGCCTTCGACAGTCAGCGTCCCCTTCGCCCGCACCTCGACGCCTTCCCGGGCCAGGCGCCCCCAGCCCCGGAACTGGCGCAGGAAACGCCCCAGGTCGCTGGCCGCCCGCAGGTCGAGCAAGGCTTCCCCGCGGGGCGGCACACGCACCGGCCGCAGGGACTGCCCGGCAGCGAAGGGCCGGCCGTCCACGTCCATCGTGAAATCCACCCGCTCGATGGGCAACTCCACGGCGTTGGGATTGCTCACCCGCAACCGCAGGATGAACTGCTGTTCCGTCGGGGAAACCGCCCCCGGCTCGATGCCGACCAGGGCGACCTGGGGGGCTTCGCGCAGGGTGGCGCAGGCGGCCATCGCCAGGGCCAGCAGCAGGGCCCGGAAGCGCCCGTTCATGCGGCTCCGCCGAGGTTTTCCAGGACCCGCAGCAGGGAGGCCGTGTCGTCCCGCCCCCAGCCCCGGGCCATCAGGGCGTTCAACTGCTGCCCGACCTGGGCGGCCAGGGGCATGGGCACGCCGGCCCGGCGGCCGGCATCGAGGAGGATGCCGAAATCCTTGTGGTGCAGGCGGGCCTCGATGCCGGCGGTGAAATTACGGCCCACCATGCGTTCGCCCATGACCTCCAGCACCCGGCTGGCAGCCGAGCCGCCGGCCAGGGCCTGCTTCACCCTGCCGCACTCGACGCCGGAAGCGGCGGCGAGATGCAGGGCCTCGGCGGCGGCCTGGATGGCGGCCACCATGATCATCTGGTTGCAGGCCTTGGCCACCTGCCCGGCGCCGTTGGGGCCCACATGGACGATGCGCCGGCCCAGGCATTCGAGCAGGGGCCGCACCCGCTCCAGTACCGCCGCCTCGCCGCCGGCCATGATGGCGAGGGTGGCATCCCGGGCACCCTGGGCGCCGCCGGAAACGGGGGCGTCCAGCATGTGGATGCCGCGTTCGGCCAGGGCCGCGGCGATGCGCCGGGCCGCGTCGGGAGCGATGGTGGAGCAATCGACCAGCACGCTGCCCGGGGCCATGCCGTCGCGCAAGCCGTCCGGCCCGAGGGCGACGGCCTCCACGTCGGCGCTGCCGGTGATGATGGTGAAAACCACCTCGCAGCGCCGCCCCAGTTCCGCCGGGGTGGCGCAGAGGACGGCCCCCTGCCCGGCCAGGGGAACGGCGCTCGCGGGGCGCCGCGCCCAGACCGCCAGATCGTGGCCGGCCCGCAGCAGGTGCCCGGCCATGGGCCCGCCCATGGCGCCGAGGCCGATGAAGCCGACGCGCATTTATCGCTCCTGCCCGGAAAGCCGCTCCAGCAGCTTCAAGACGGCGATGGAATCCTCCTCGCCCAGGCCGGAGCCGACCATGGCGTTGAACATCTGCGCCGTCGCCGCCGCGCCGGGCAGGCAAAGGTTGAGTTCATGGGCCGTCTGCATGACGATGTTGAGGTCCTTCTCGTGCATCCAGCTTTTGAAGCCCGGCTTGAAATTGCGGTCGAGCATGCGCTGGCCGTGGTTTTCCAGGATCTTGGAGTAGGCGAAGCCGCCCAGCAGGGCCTCCCGCACCTTGGCCGGGTCCACGCCGCTCTTCGCGGCGAAGGCGAAGGCCTCGGCCACCGCCAGGACGCCCATGCCGGTGACGATCTGGTTGGCGGCCTTGGCCACCTGGCCGGCGCCGGAAGCGCCCACGTGGACGATGTTCCGGCCCATGCAGGCAAAGGCCGGCTGGGCGGTGGCAAAGCCGGCGGCGGAACCGCCCACCATGATCGACAAGGTGCCGGCGACGGCGCCCACCTCGCCGCCGGACACCGGGGCGTCGAGGAAATCGACGCCGGCGGCGGCCAGGCGGGCAGCGATGTCGCGGGCGGCGGCCGGAGCGATGGTGCTCATGTCCACCGCCACCAGGCCGGGGGTGGCGCCGCGGGCGACGCCGGCCTCGCCGAGCATGACCTCGGCCACGTCCGGCGCGTCGGCGACCATGGAAATCACCAGTTCGCAATCCCGCGCCGCCTCGGCGGGGCTGCCGGCCTCGGCAGCGCCGGCGGCCAGCAGCGGCTGCCGGGATTCGGGGCGGCGGGCCCAGACGGTGACGGCGTGGCCGCCTTTCAGGAGGTTGAGGGCCATGGGGCGTCCCATGATGCCCAGGCCGATGAAACCGATGCGCATGACGTTCTCCGGGGTTGGCGAGCGGAGAAGTTTACGCTCCCCGGCAGAATTTTTCCGCTTCCGCCGGCGCCACCGGGCGGCTGAAATGGTAGCCCTGGGCCGTGCCGCAGCCGTGGGTGCGCAGGAAGGCCAGTTGCCCCGGGGTTTCCACCCCTTCCGCCACGGTTTCCAGGCCGAGGGCCCGGGCCAGGGCGATGACCGACTGGGCGATGGTGGCGTCGGAGGGATCGATCTCGATGTCCATGACGAAGGAGCGGTCGATCTTCAGGCGGTCGAGGGGGAAGCGCTTGAGGTAGGCAAGGGAGGAATAGCCGGTGCCGAAATCGTCGATGGCCAGGCCGACGCCCAGGTGCTTGAGTTCGATGAGGGTGTCCACCGCCGCCTCGGCGGTTTCCATCAGGGTGCCCTCGGTGATCTCCAGTTCCAGGCAGTGGGCAGGCAGGCCGCTCTCCCGGAGGATGGCCGCCACCAGGTGGGGGAAACGGCGTTGGCGGAACTGGTAGGGGGAAATGTTCACCGCCACCCGTCCGAAGGGCACGCCCCCGTCAAGCCAGGCCCGGGCCTGGGCACAGGCTTCCCGCAGCACCCAGTCGCCGATGTGGGTGATGACGCCGATTTCCTCGGCCAGGGGGATGAACTGGCTGGGCATGACCAGGAGGTGATCGGGGGGCTGCCAGCGGATGAGGGCCTCGACCCCGGTCACCCGGCCGCTCGCCAGGTCCACCTGGGGCTGGTAGTGGAGCAGGAATTCGTCGCGCCGGGCCACCGCCGCCCGCAGGCGCATCTCCAGTTGCAGGCGCTGGGTCGCTGCGGCGTTCATCTCGGCGGCGTAGAACTGGAAGTTGTTCCGCCCCAGGCCCTTGGCATGGTACATGGCCGTGTCGGCGTTCTTCATCAGGGTCTCGATGTCCAGGCCGTCCTCGGGGAAGACGCAGATGCCGATGGAGGGCGAGGTGTGCAGTTCCTGGCCCTCGAAGCGGTAGGGCTGGTTGAGGCGGTCGATGATCTTCTGCGCCACCATGGCGGCGTCCCCGGGCAGGTGGCCGCGCTCTAGGACCATCACGAACTCGTCGCCGCCGATGCGGGCGACGATGTCGGAATCCCGCACGGCACCCCGGATACGCCGGGCCACTTCGCACAGCAGGAGATCGCCGACGTGGTGGCCGAGGGTGTCGTTGATGCGCTTGAAGTTGTCCAGGTCGATGAACATCACGGCCATGCGCTCCCCCTCGCGCCGGGCCTGGCTCAGGGCGTGTTCCAGATGGAGCATGAGGGTGACCCGGTTGGGCAGGCCGGTGAGGGCGTCGTGGTGGGCGAGGAAATGGACCCGCTCCTCCGTCGCCTTGCGCTCGGTGATGTCGGAGAAGACCGCCACATGGTGGGTGATCCTGCCGGCCTCGTCGCGGATGGTGTCGATGGTCATCCACTTGGGGTAGAGGCTGCCGTCCTTGCGCTTGTCCCAGATTTCGCCTGACCAGTGGCCTTCGTCGTTGATCCGGCGCCAGAGATCCTGGAAGAAAGCGGCGTCGTGGCGGCCGGAACTCATGATCTTGGGGTCGCGCCCCACCACCTCGGCCTCGCTGTAGCCGGTGATGGCCTGGAAGGCGGCATTCACCGAAACGATGCGGTTTTGCGCGTCGGTGATGACGATGGCTTCGGAATTGACTTCGAACACCTTGCGGGCGAGCAGCAGTTGCTCCTTGGCCGCCTGCTCCGCCGTCAGATCCTCGACGATCCACACCGAACCAGCGTAGGGGTCGGCCGGATCGAAGGCCCGGCCGGCGATACGTCCCCAGAAGAGCGAGCCGTCGCGGCGCCGCAGCTCCAGCTCCATGCGCGCTTCCCGGCCGGCGGCCAGATCGCCGTACACCTGCTCGCCCACCTGCAGATAGACCGCCTCGGAGGGATACCACACCCGGGTCGAGCAGCCGGACATTTCGCCGGGAGCGAAGCCGAAAATTTCCTCCAGGCGGGTATTGCAGCGGTCGATCTTGCGCTTGCGCAGGAGGGCGATGCCCACCACCGCCGTGTTGAGGATGCCGTAGAGTTCCTGCATGGCCTTCTGCAAGGCATCCTGGGCGTATTTCTCCGTGGAGATGTCCTGGATGATCCACAGGGTGCCCAGGTCGGCTGCCCCGTAGCCTACCGCCCGGGCGGAAAGGCGGGCCCAGAAGAGGGAGCCGTCCGACCGGCGCAACCGGGCGTCGGCGGCGAAGGGCAGGCCCTCCCGCAGTCGCCCGGCGGCCTGCTCGCTGAGGAGGACATACTCCGCCTCGGAAGGGAAGATGCGGGCACCGGGCTGGCCGATCAGATCCTCCGGCCGGCAGCCCAGCAGTTCCGCCGCGCTGCGGTTCACCCGCCGGTAGCGCCGGTCCGAAGTGAGCAACAGGCCGACGGTGGCGGCCTCGAACACCGCCTCCTGGGCGGAGAGCAGGCGGCAATCGCCGGGCGCGCAACTACCCGCGGCCTTGCCGCGCTCGCCCCCCGCCAGCGCTTCCCCCTTGCCCTTCGTCGCCATGCCCACCTCTATTGTTATGGGGCGAGAGGCTGCGCCCGGAGGGACCGGTTGTCAAGGCCGGATGGTCAAATCCGCCCTGCCGCTCCCCTCAACCGCAACAGTTGCCGCCGTCCCCGCGTTTGACGCCCAGCTTGGCCAGCAGTTTCTCCGGCGGGCAAAAGCCGGTGAAACCGCTCTGGAAGAGGTTGAGCCCGACGAAGGCGGTGAAGGCGAGGAACCACTTGGAAACGAAAATGGGACTGCCTTCGACGCCAAGGGCCAGGGAGAGCAGCACGAAGCCGCCGGCCATGCTGCGGATGATGCGTTCGATGGTCATGGATAATCCTCCCGCAGGGCCGCCTCAAGGAGGATTGCTCCCCCTCGGGGGGCAGCGAACAAGGTGAGCGTGGGGGTCATTCGAGTTCCTTTCTGAAAGCGGCGTAGTAGAGCACCGGGATGACGACCAGGGTGAGCAGGGTCGATACCAGGATGCCGAAGATGAGGCTCAAGGCGAGTCCGTTGAAGATGGGGTCGTCGAGAATGAACAGGGCACCGAGCATGGCGGCCAGGGCGGTGAGGGCGATGGGCTTGGCCCGCACCGCCGCCGATTGGACGATGGCCTCCCTGAAGGGCATGCCGGCGGCCACCTGTTCCCGGATGAAATCGACGAGCAGGATGGAATTGCGCACGATGATGCCGGCCAGGGCGATCATGCCGATCATCGAGGTGGCGGTGAATTGCGAACCGAACAGGGCATGGCCGGGCATGACGCCGATGNNATCGGCGCCATGATGATCAGCGGCACCAGATAGCTGCCGAAGTGGGCCACCACCAGCAGGTAGATGAGGATGAGGCCGACGCCGTAGGCAAGCCCCATGTCGCGGAAGGTTTCGTAGGTGACCTTCCACTCGCCGTCCCACTTTACCGAAAAACCGGCATAGGGGTCGTTGGGCTGGCGAATGAACCACTCACCCAGGGTACCGCCCTCCTTCAGCGCCATGCCGTTGATCTTGGAGCGCACGTCGAACATGCCGTAGAGGGGCGAATCGAGTTTGCCTCCGGTGTCACCTACCACATAGACCACCGGCAGCAGATCCTTGTGGTAGATGGCCTTCTCCCGCGGCTGCTCGCGGACCTCGACCAATTCCGAAACCGGCACCAGCCGTCCCTCCCGGGAACGGACCTTGAGCTTCAGGAGCGCATCGAGGCTGGATTGCTTTTCCGCCGGCAGGGTGACCCGGACGGGAATCTCGAACTTGGAATCGGCGTTGTGGGCCGGCGTCACGTCCTGGCCGGCCAGCCCCAGGCCCACCACCTCGACGATGTCGCTCTGGGCCACGCCCAGGAGGGCGGCCTTGCTCTGCAGCACGTGGAGCACGGTCTTCTTGGCGTCGGCCTGGATGGTGTCGTCCACCGCCACCAGGTCCGGCGTCTTTTCGAAAGCAGTGCGCACCTGCTTGCCTACCGCGATCTGGCCCGGGTAATCGGGACCGTAGATCTCGGCGACGATGGGCGACAGCACCGGCGGTCCCGGCGGCACCTCGACAACTTTGGCGTTGCCGCCGAACTTCTTGCCGATGGCTTCTACCGATTCGCGCACGGAAACCGCGATGGCGTGGCTGCTGCGGGAGCGGTGGTGCTTGTCGGCCAGGTTCACCTGGATGTCGCCCTGCTCCGGCAGGCCCCGCAGGTAGTACTGGCGCACCAGGCCGTTGAAGTTGATGGGCGAGGCGGTGCCGGCATAGGCCTGGTAATTGGTGACCTCCTCCACCTGGGCCAGCTCGGCGCCAATTTCGTGCAGCACCCGGGCGGTTTCCTCCACCGGCGTGCCCACCGGCATGTCCAGCACCACCTGGAATTCGCTCTTGTTGTCGAAGGGC
>JRYJ01002468.1_pt1 | contig 57412 bp, 54 predicted proteins | sample 235371 | NCBI WGS metagenome assembly JRYJ01 (sample SAMN03074219, study PRJNA261477) | activated sludge metagenome | biome: Wastewater Treatment Plant; feature: Wastewater; material: Activated sludge; isolation source: activated biomass of a wastewater treatment plant treating hydrocarbon... ... | reverse complement strand
ATCGACATCCGCGACGGCATCAAGGTGGACCTGGAGCCCATCCGCTTCGATTACCGGCCCTCCGCCTTCCGCATCGTGGACAACGGCCACACCGTCCAGGTGGCCCTGGACGCCGGCAGCCTCACCGTCACCGGCAAGACCTACGAGTTCGTCCAGTTCCACTTCCACAAGCCTTCCGAGGAAAAGATCAACGGCCAGGGCTTCGACATGGTCGCCCACCTGGTCCATCGCGCCGACGACGGCAAGCTGGCGGTGGTGGCGGTCCTGCTCGAGCGGGGGGCCGAAAATCCCTTCATCCAGACCCTGTGGAACAACCTGCCCCTGGAGCGCCAGCAGGAGGTGCGGGTGGCGGCTTCCCTCGACCTCAACGCCTTGCTGCCGGCCAACCGCAACTACTTCACCTACATGGGCTCCCTCACCACGCCGCCCTGCAGCGAGGGCGTCCTGTGGCTGGTGATGAAGCAGCCGGTGGCCGTGTCGCCGGATCAGATCGCCGTCTTTTCCCGCCTCTATCCCCGCAACGCCCGGCCCATCCAGCCGGTGGCGGGGCGCCTCATCAAGGAAGGCCGTTGACCGGCGGCGAGGCGGGGTGGTAGCTTAATGACCCGTCGGTCATTAAGCTACCATGTCCTCCCCTCCCGTTCCCCCCCGCAAGCGCCGCAAGGAAGCCCGTCCCTCCGAACTGACGGCGGCGGCCCTCGACCTCTTCGTCGAGAAGGGGTTCGCTGCCACCCGCCTGGAAGACGTGGCGGCCCGGGCCGGGGTGTCGAAGGGCACTCTCTACCTCTACTTCGACAGCAAGGAAGCCCTGTTCAAGGCGGTGATCCAGGAAGGCATCGTCCCCGCCGTCGAAGCCGGGGAGGCGCTCCTTGCCCGGCACGAGGGCGGCGCCTTCGACCTTCTGCGCGCCCTGCTCGAAAACTGGTGGGCGAAGATCGGAGGGACGCGCTATTCGGGCATCCCCAAGCTGATGATCGCCGAATCGAGGAACTTCCCCGAAGTGGCGCGCTACTACTACGAAAACGTGGTGCAACGGGGCCGCGCCCTGCTCGGCGCCGCCCTGGAACGGGGTATGGCCAGCGGCGAATTCCGCCGCCGGGACATCAACACCTGCATCGACGTCATCATCGCCCCGGTGCTCATGCTCATCGTCTGGCGGCACTCCCTGGCCTATTGCATGATGGTCCAGCCGGACCCCCAGGCCTACCTGGCCATGCACCTGGACCTGCTGCGGAGCGGCTTGGCGGCCAAGGTATAATGGCGCTTTATTGGAACCTATATATTAGCTTGTGCTAATATGCATCTCCGGAGAGGAACATGAATATCGAGCAAGCCCGCTTCAACATGATCGAACAGCAGATCCGCCCCTGGGAGGTGCTGGATCCCGCCGTGCTGGACCTGCTGTTCGTGGTCAAGCGCGAGGACTTCGTGCCGGCCGCCTATCGTTCCCTGGCCTTCGCCGACATGGAAATCCCCCTCGGCCACGGCCAGGCCATGCTGGCGCCGAAGATCGAGGCCAAGCTGCTGCAGGAACTCGGCGTGAAGAAGACGGACAAGGTGCTCGAGATCGGTACCGGCAGCGGCTACATGGCCGCGCTCCTGGCTGCCCGCGCCGAGCACGTGGTGACCGTCGAACTGGTGCCCGAACTGGCTGATATGGCTCGCCGCAACCTGGAGCAGGCCGGCGTCGCCAACGTCACCGTGGAAACCGGCGACGGCGCCCAGGGCTGGTCCCACCGCGGCCCCTACGACGTGATCGTCCTTTCCGGTTCCGTGCCCGCCCTGCCCGGTGCCCTGCTCAAGCAACTGCGCGTCGGCGGCCGCCTGGCGGCCATCGTCGGCGAGGCGCCGGTCATGGAGGCCCAGCTCGTCACCTGCACCGCCGAAGGCGTCTACAACACCGTCAATCTCTTCGAGACGGTGGTGCCGGCGCTGGCCAATACCGAAGCCAAGTCCGCCTTTTCCCTCTGATGCGCCAGATATCCCCCCGCTCCCTCGCCGACTGGCTGGCCGACGCCGGGCGCGACCAGCCGCAACTGCTCGACGTGCGGGAGCCCTGGGAGTTCGAGTTGTGCCACATCGCCGGCTCCCGGCACCTGCCCATGCACACCGTGCCGGCACGGGTGGGCGAACTGGATCCCGGCTGCGACGTGGTGGTGGTCTGCCACCACGGAGGGCGCAGCATGCAGGTGGCCATGTTCCTCGAGCGCAACGGTTTCGGATCGGTCCATAACCTGATGGGGGGCGTCGAAGCCTGGGCCCAGGAAGTCGACCCCGCCATGCGCCGCTACTGAGGCCCCATGAAAAATACCGCCTGGCTGCTTGCCGCGACCTTCGTTTCCCTCTCCGCTTCCGCGGCGGACCTGATGCAGATCTACCGGGAGGCGGCGGACAACGATCCCACTTTCGCCGCCGCCCGGGCGACGCTGGATGCGGGCCGCGAGAAGCTGCCCCAGGGCCGGGCGGGGCTGCTGCCCAGCCTGACCATGTCGGGAACCACCGTCTGGAACGACAACGACATCGCCATCGGCCCGGTTTCCTTCAGCCGCCGCTACAACAGCAACAGCTACGGCGCCACCCTCAGCCAGCCCCTGTTCCGCTGGCAGAACTGGGTCCAGTACGACCAGTCCCGCTGGCAGGTGGCCCAGGCCGAAGCCCAGTTCGTCCAGGCCCGCCAGGATCTCATCCTGCGCACTGCCCAGGCCTACTTCGATGTCCTCTACGGCGAAGAGAACCTGCGCGCCCTGCAGGCCAACAAGACGGCCATCGCCCAGCAACTGGAGTCGGCCAAGAAGAATTTCGAGGTCGGCACCGCCACCATTACCGATACCCACGAAGCCCAGTCCCGCTACGACCTGGCCGTGGCCCAGGAAATCGCCGCCGAAAGCGACCTGGAAGTGAAGCGCCGCGCCCTGCAGGCCCTGATCGGCCGGGAGCCCGGGGTGCTGGCCCAGGTCAGGCCAGAGGCTGCCCTGTCGCCGCCGCAGCCTGCCGACATGGGCAAGTGGGTGGAAGCGGCCGAGAAGGATAGCGTTTCCGTCCAGGTGCAGCAGGCCGCCGCCGAAATCGCCGCCCGCGAGGTGGATCGCCAGCGGGCCGGCCATTACCCGACCCTCGACGTGGTCGCCAACGTCGGCCACAACAAGACCCTGGCCTCCGCCGGTTCCGGCATGCTGGACACCGACTACCAGAACATCGGCCTGCAACTGAACGTGCCCATCTTCCAGGGCGGTATCGTGTCCTCCCGGGAGCGGGAAGCGGTGGCCAACCGCAGCGCCGCCCAGTCCAACCTGGAGGCGGCCCGCCGTGCCTCCGCCCTGGCGGCCCGCCAGTACTACCTGGGCGTGGTGAATGGCCTGGCCCAGCTGAAGGCCCTGGCCGCCGCCAAGGTTTCCTCCCAGTCGGCCCTGGAGTCCAACAAGCTGGGCTACGAGGTCGGCGTGCGCATCAACATCGACGTCCTCAACGCCGAGAATCAGGTCTATCAGACCCGCCGCGACTACGCCAAGGCCGCCCTCGACACCCTCATGGCCCAACTCCGCCTCAAGGCCGCCGTCGGCGCCCTGGGGGAGGACGACCTGCAGCAGGCTAACGCCCTGCTCGATCCCGCAAGCGCAAGATAAGGGCCAGGGCCCGTTCCGTCGCTCCCCGGTGGGCGGCGGCGAAATGCCGCGCCGATTCGCCCATGGCGGCGAGTTCGCCGCTGTCTTCCAGAAGCCTGCTGCTTGCCGCCAGCATCCCGTCGGCATCGGCCACACGCCGGGCAGCGCCGGCGACAATGGCGTCGGCCGTGGCCTGGGCGAAGTTGAAGGTGTGCGGCCCCACCAGCACCGGGCAGCCGCAGTTGGCCGCCTCGATCAGGTTCTGCCCCCCCAGCGGCAGCAGGCTGCCGCCGACGTAGGCCAGGTCGGCCAGGGTGTAATAGGCGGCCATTTCTCCCATGCTGTCCCCCAGCCATACCTGGGTCTCGCCTTCCGGCAGGCCGGCGCTGCGGCGGCTGACCTTCAGACCGGCGGCCCGGAGCAGGGTGGCGACTTCGTCGAAGCGCTGGGGGTGGCGCGGCACCACCACGGCGAGGGTGCCGGCGGGCAGCGGGTGGCGGGCGAGGGCGGCGACGAGCAGCGCCTCCTCCCCTTCCCGGGTGCTGGCGGCCAGCCACACCGGCCGGCCGCCGAGGGCGGCGCGCCACTGGTGGCCGAGGGCGATGGCGGCTTCTGCCGGGGCCACGTCGAACTTGAGGTTGCCGCAGATCTCGACGACGGAGGCGCCGGCGGCCCGCAGGCGATCGGCGTCCGCCGGGGTCTGGGCGGCGACGGCGGCGAGGGAGGCGAAGGACGGCCGGGTCAGGGCGGCGAGGCGCCGGTAGCCGCGGGCGGAGCGTTCGGAGAGGCGGGCATTGACCAGGGCCACGGGGACGCCCTGGCGGCGGGCCTCGGCCAGCAGGTTGGGCCAGATTTCCGTCTCCATCAGGATGCCCAGGCGGGGGCGGAAGTGGCGGAAGAAGCGCCCCACGGCGCCGGGGTAATCGTAAGGCAGGTAGGCCTGCACGACGCGGCTGCCGAAGACTTCCCGGCCGGCCGCCCGCCCCGTCGGCGTCATGCCGGTGAGCAGCAGGGCATGGTCGGGAAAGGCCTGCAGAAGGGCTTCCACCAGGGGCTGGGCGGCGCGGGTCTCGCCCACCGATACGGCGTGAACCCAGAGGATGGGCTTCTCCGGCCGCGGGTCGTAAAAACCCCAGCGCTCCCCCAGGCGCTGCAGGTATTCCGGCTGGCGACGACTGCGCCAGAGGAGGCGCAGCCAGACGAGGGGCGTACCCAGATAGAGGACGAGGCAGTAGAGCAGGCGGGCCATCAGGCGAGCACCGGCCGGAGGGCTTCGAGCACCGCGGCGGGCTGTGGCGCCCCGGCGCACCCCCCCAGGTTGCGGTGGAAGGCGGTGCCAAGGACGCCGGTGAGGCCGGGGTCGGTGGCGGTGTACAGGGCGACGGTGGGAACGCCAAGGGCGGCGGCCAGGTGGGTCAGCCCGGTGTCGACGCCGACCACGGCCCGGGCGCCGGCGACCAGCCCGGCCAAGTCAGGCAGGGCCAGGGGCGGCGCGGCGACGGCGCCGGGGAGGGCGGCGGCGAGCCGGGCGGCACGTTCCCGCTCCGGCGGCGAGCCAGCGGGGAGGACGGCGCGGAGTCCCTGCCCGGTCATGGACTGGCCTAGGGTGATCCAGTGGGCCTCGTCCCAGAGCTTATCGTCCCGGCTGGTGGCCGAGAAGAAGACGACGTAGGGGCCGCCGGGCAGCCAGGGGGCGGCCAGGGGCGGGGCGGCGATGCCGTAGTCGAGGGGCGTGTCGATGGCATAGCCGAAGGCGGCGCCGGCCAGCCAGCGGTTGCGTTCGACGGCGTGGGCGGTCTTGGGGATGGCGAAGGTCTCGTCGTAGAAGTGGGCGGCTAGGGGTTCCCGGGCGGCCTCGGCGGCGTAGCCCAGGCGCGGGCCTCGGGCCTGCCGGGCGATGAGGGCGCTTTTCACGAGGCCCTGGGTGTCGAGGATGGCGTCGTATTCCCGCTGGCGCAGGCGGCGGCGGGCGGCTCCCATCTCCCGCCAGGTTTCGGCCCGCAACGGCGCCTTGCGCCACCGCCGCAGGGCGACGGGGATGACTTCCTCAACCCCGGGATGGAGGCGGGGAATGTCGGCGAAGGACTCTTCGACGCACCAGTCGATATGCACGCCGGGGAAGGCGCGGCGAAGGTCGCTGGCCACCGGCAGGTTGTGGATGACATCGCCCAATGAGGAAGTTTTCACTAACAGGACGTGCATGGGCGAATAAAATGGCGGGTCCGAAGATTTCGCAAAGGCGAAATTATAAATGCCGCTTCCCCGCCAGCCGCTTTCCGTCGCCATCATCACGCTGAATGCCGCGTCGCAGTTGGCGGAATGCCTGGCCAGCGCAACCTTCGCCGACGACATCGTGGTGGTGGATTCGGGCAGCACCGACGGCACGGTGGCCCTGGCCGAGGACGCCGGCGTGCGGGTGATCCGCCAGCCCTGGCTGGGCTACGGCCCCCAGAAGCAGTTTGCGGTGGACGCCGCCCGCCATGACTGGGTGCTCTGCCTCGACGCCGACGAGCGGCTGAGCCCGGCCCTGCAAGCTTCCATCCAGGCGGCGCTGCAGGCGCCGAAATTCGGCGCCTACCGCTTTGCCCGCTGTAACCGCTTCCTGGGGCGCTACCTGCGCCACGGCGAGGGCTACCCGGACTGGAGCCTGCGCCTCTTCAACCGCCGGCAGGCGCGCTGGTCCACCGATCCGGTGCATGAGAAGGTGCTGGCCGACGGCCCCGTGGGCACCCTGAGCGGGGATCTGCTGCACGAATCGGCGGAAACACTGGCGTCCTACCTCGCCAAGCAGAACCGCTACACCACCCTGGCCGCCGACGCCGCCCTGGCCGCCGGCAAGCGGGCCACGGTGGGGCGCCTGGCCATCAGCCCCCTGCTGCGCTTCCTCAAGTTCTATCTGCTGCGCCAGGGCTTCCGCGACGGCCTGCCGGGGCTGGTCCATATCGCCATCGGCTGTTTCAACAGCTTCGCCAAGTATGCCAAGATGCTGGAGCGCCAGCGTTCCGATGCTGCGCTGCGGTAAAATGAATTCTCTTCCCTTCGGGTCCCTCCCATGAAAATCCTCGTGACCGGCGCCGCCGGCTTTATCGGCATGACCACCTCCCTGCGCCTGCTGGCCCGGGGCGACGAAGTGGTCGGCCTCGACAACCTCAACGACTATTACGAAGTCAGCCTCAAGGAGAACCGCCTGGCGCGGCTGACCTCCCATCCCGCCTTCCGCTTCGTCAGGATGGACGTGGCCGACCGCCCGGGCATGGAGCGGCTCTTCGCCGAAGAGAAATTCGACAAGGTCATCCACCTGGCCGCCCAGGCCGGCGTCCGCTATTCCCTGAAGAATCCCCACGCCTACGTTGACAGCAACCTGGTGGGCTTCGTGAACATCCTCGAAGGCTGCCGTCACAGCGGCGTCAAGCACCTCGTTTACGCTTCCAGTTCCAGCGTTTACGGCGGCAACACCAAGATGCCGTTCTCCGAGCACGACAGCGTCGACCACCCGGTGAGCCTCTACGCCGCCACCAAGAAGGCCAACGAGCTGATGGCGCACACCTACAGCCACCTCTACGGCCTGCCCACCACCGGGCTCCGCTTCTTCACGGTCTACGGGCCCTGGGGGCGGCCGGACATGGCTCTCTTCCTGTTTACCAAGGCCATCCTGGAAGGGCGGCCCATCGATGTCTTCAACTACGGCAACATGCGGCGGGATTTCACCTACATCGACGACATCGTCGAGGGCGTCATCCGCGTCATGGACCGTACCGCCGAGGCCAACCCGGCCTACCTGCCCGACGAGGCGGACCCGGCCACCAGCAACGTGCCCTACCGCGTGTTCAACATCGGCAACCACAACCCGGTGCCGCTCATGGATTTCATCGGCGCCATCGAGGCAGCCCTGGGCAGGAAGGCGGAAAAGAACCTGCTGCCCCTGCAGGACGGCGACGTGCCGGCCACCTACGCCGACACCGCGCTCCTCGACGACTGGGTCGGCTTCGCCCCGGCGACGCCGGTGACCGAGGGGGTGGCCCGTTTCATCGCCTGGTATCGCGATTACTACAAGGTTTAAGGATCAGCTATGTGCGGCATCGTCGCGGCGGCAGCCGGCAACAATATCGTTCCCGTCCTCATCGAGGGCCTGAAGAAGCTTGAATACCGGGGCTACGACTCCGCCGGCCTGGCGGTGATCGGCCCGCAAGGCGTTCAGCGCCTGCGGGCGGTAGGCCGGGTGGCCGAGCTGGAAGCCCTGGCAGCCGATACCACCGCCGTCACCGGTATCGCCCACACCCGCTGGGCGACCCACGGCGCCCCCTGCGAGAAGAACGCCCACCCCCACGTGTCCGGAAACATCGCCGTGGTCCACAACGGCATCATCGAGAACTACGAGGCCCTGCGGGAAGAGCTGGCCGGCAAGGGTTACGTCTTCACCTCCGACACCGATACCGAAAGCATCGCCCACCTCATCGAGGAAACCCTCAAGGGCGAGCCCGACCTGTTCAAGGCCGTCCAGCTCGCCACCCGGCGGCTGGTGGGCGCCTACGCCATCGCCGTCGTCGATCGCCGCCAGCCGGGCAAGGTGGTGGTGGCCCGGGAGGGCTCGCCGCTCCTGCTGGGCAAGGGCGAGGGCGGCAACTATGCCGCCTCCGACGCCTCGGCCCTGCTGCAGGTCACCCGCAACATGATCTACCTGGAAAACGGCGACATCGCCGAGCTGACGCCGGAGACGATCCGCGTCGTCCAGGCAGGTGGCGCCGTGGAGCGGCCGGTGACCGTCTCCCAGCTCTCCGCCGATGCCGTCGAGCTGGGCAAGTTCCGCCACTACATGCAGAAGGAAATCTTCGAGCAGCCCGACGCCCTGGCCAACACCCTGGAACTGGTGGGCGGCAGCAAGACCATCCAGCCGGGCATCTTCGGCGGCGAGGCCGGCGCCACCCTGGCCGGGGTGCGTTCCATCCTCGTCCTCGCCTGCGGCACCAGCTACCACTCCGGCCTCACTGCCCGCTACTGGCTGGAAGCCATCGCCGGCATGCCCTGCACCGTCGAGATCGCCAGCGAATACCGCTACCGCACCTCGGTCCCCGATCCAGACCAATTGGTGGTCGCCATTTCCCAGTCCGGCGAAACCGCCGACACCCTGGCGGCGCTCCGCCATGCCAAGTCCCTTGGACAGGGCAAGACGCTTGCCATCTGCAACGTGCCGGAATCGGCCATCGTGCGGGAGTCGGCCCTGCGCTTCATCACCCGCGCCGGCCCGGAAATCGGCGTCGCCTCCACCAAGGCCTTCACCACCCAGCTGGCGGCCCTCTTCCTGCTCACCCTGGTGCTGGCCAAGGTGCGCGGCCGGCTGACGGCGGAGGCCGAGGCCGGCTACCTGGACAGCCTGCGCCACCTCCCGGTGGCGGTGCACAAGGTGCTGGAACTGGAGCCGGAAATCGAATCCTGGGCCCAGAAATTCGCCAACAAGCACCACGCCCTTTTCCTCGGTCGCGGCCGCCACTACCCCATCGCCCTGGAAGGAGCGCTGAAGCTCAAGGAAATCTCCTACATCCACGCCGAGGCCTATCCCGCGGGGGAACTCAAGCACGGGCCGCTCGCCCTGGTGGACCGGGAGATGCCGGTCATCTCCGTGGCCCCCAACGACACCCTGCTGGAAAAGCTCAAGAGCAACCTGCAGGAGGTCAAGGCCCGGGGCGGCGAACTCTACGTCTTCGCCGACGCCGATTCGGAAATCCCCGAGTCGGAAGGGGTGCATATCCTGCGCCTGCCCGAGCACTATGGCGAACTCTCGCCCATCCTGCACGTGGTGCCCTTGCAGCTGCTTTCCTATCACGCCGCCCTGGTCAAGGGCACGGATGTGGACAAACCGCGCAACCTGGCCAAGAGCGTAACCGTGGAGTGATGGCGGTGCGCGCTCCGGAATCCCGCGGTTTGCAGCGCAGGCTAACCTGGCAAGGCCAGGTTAAGGCCGTGGCAGCGGCCGGCCGGAGCTACACGCCGCGCAACCTGGCCAAGAGCGTAACCGTGGAGTGACGGTGGAGTAATGGCCACCTACGCCGTCGGCGACATCCAGGGCTGCTTCGACTCCTTCCGTCGGCTCCTCGAGCGCTGCCGTTTCGATCCGGCCGCCGACCGTCTGTGGCTGGTGGGCGACCTGGTCAACCGCGGCCCCCGCTCCCTGGAGACCCTGCGCTTCGTCAAGGAGCTCGGCGACGCGGCGGTCACCGTCCTCGGCAACCACGACCTGTACCTGCTCATGGTGGCGGAGGGCGGGGCCAAGTTCCGGGGCAAGGACGACACCCTGCAGGATATCTTCGACGCGCCCGATTGCGCCGAACTTCTCGACTGGCTGCGCTGCCAGCGCCTGTGCCACCTGGAGGGCCGCTACTGCCTGGTGCATGCCGGCCTGCTGCCGCAATGGACCGCGGCCCGGGCCCGGGAACTGGCGGCGGAGGTGGAGGCCGCGCTGCAGGGGCCTCAGTTCCGCGAATTCATCCTCAACCTGTGGGGCAGCGAGCCGGCCGCCTGGTCCGACGACCTGACCGGCTGGCCGCGCCTGCGGGTGATCGTCAATGCCATGACCCGCATGCGCTTCTGCACCCCCGAGGGGGTCATGGAATTCCACACCAAAGGCGAGGTGGTCAATGCTCCGGCGGGGCATCTGCCCTGGTTCGAGGTGCCGGGACGAAAGAGCACCGACAGCGTACTGGTGACCGGCCACTGGTCGGCCCTGGGCCTCAAGCTGCTGCCAAATCTTCTGGCGCTGGATTCGGGCTGTCTGTGGGGAGGGCACCTGACGGCCCTGCGGCTGGAAGACCGGCAGGTCTTCCAGGTGGATTGCTCGGTGGGGGAAGCGCAGCCGCTGCGCAGATAGCCTCCCGGGCGGCGGCGGCCACCGCACGGCGGTCGGCACCGTCCTGACCGAGGGCGGGGGTGGTCGCCAGGCGGGCGAGCAGCCGCTTGCGCCCGAGAATGCTTTTCAGGCAATCCCCAAGGGAAATGTCGCCATCGTAGCGCGGCGCCAGGCTGCGGCTGCCGTCCGGTTCCCAGTAGGAGATGGCCGCCGGTACCACCGGGCGGCCGGCGGCCAGGGCGGGCTGGATGAGGGCGGCGTGGAAATGCAGGAGGTGGGTGCCGTCGGTGGTGGTGCCTTCGGGGAATACCGCAACGTGCTTGCCCAGGGCGAGGATGTCGGCGATTTCCCGGTTGATCAGCTTGGCGTGGCCGCGGCTGCCGCGTTTGAGGAACACCGTATCGTTGATGGCGGCCAGCCAGCCGATCACCGGCCAGTGGCGGACTTCTTCCTTGGAGACGAAGGCCGACGGCAGGGCGGCATTGATGACGAAGATGTCCAGCCAGGAGACGTGGTTGGCCACCAGCATGCTTCCCGGCACCGCATGGCGCAGGTCGGCGTCGAGGCGGATGCCGAGGATGTCGAGCATGGCCTTCGACCACCAGCGCTTGAGGCGCAGGCGGTGGCGGTCGCCGCTGAAAGGGAAGACGCAGACGACGGTGGCGACGCCCTGGAAGATGAGCGCCGCCACGCGCAGGAGGCGGAACCAGCGGACGAAGGGAAGGGTCGTGTTCAGTCTTGCTGCCCCAGGAAGTGCTTGGCGTAGCGGCCTGCCACCTTGGCCATGGGCATCAGGATGGGCAGGTCGGCGGTGTTGAAGTCGGGATCCCAGGCCGGCTCGCCGCAGATCCAGGCGCCGGCGCGCAGGTAGCCCTTGATCAGGGGCGGCGTTTCCGCCGGCAGATCCTGCTGGAGGGCCGCCAGCGGCAGCGGGCAGCGGGGGAAGACCCGGTATTCCGTCGGCCCCATGTGGGCCTGCAGGCGATTATACAGGCTGGCCGCGTTGTGCCCGCCGTCGGCCATGCTGACGGAGGCGCAGCCCATCAGGTAATCGTAGCCGTTGTCCTGCATGTATTTGGCGAGACCGGACCAGAGCAGGGTGATGGTGGCGCCGGTGCGGTAGTCGGGATGGACGCAGGAGCGACCGATTTCCACCAGCCGGGGGCGCAGGTGCTGCAGGCGGGTGAGGTCGAATTCGTTTTCGGAGTAGTAGCCCACGCGGCGGGCGTTCTCCGGGGCCAGGATGCGGTAGGTACCGACGACTTCGCCGGAGGTGTCGTCGCGGACGACCAGGTGGTCGCAGAAGGGGTCGAAGACGTCGTGGTCGACGCCGGGAGTGCGGGTGGGCAGGTTGGCTCCCATTTCGCCGGCGAAGACCCGGTAGCGCAGGCGCTGGGCGTCGAGGATCTCGCTGTCGTCGCGGGCCAGGCCCACGGAGAGGTTGTGGCGGGCCGGCCGTTGCCGGGCCAGGGTCTTGTTATGGACGAATTCCATTTTCGTTCTCCAGTCGGGTGCTGGAGAGCGAATGTAAGGAACGGCCGTTACAGCGATGTTGCGGCGAGTTGACGGGGCGGTTTCAGCGGGTGACGCGGGTTTCGCCGCGGCCGGCCAGGACGCGCACCGGGTCGCCGGCGCGGAATTCGCCGGGGTCGCCTTCCTGGACGACGGCGATCATCTGGCCGCTGTCCAGGCGCACGGTGATTTCCATGGCCTGCTTCTTGGTGGCGCTCTCCTCGATGGCGTTGCCGGCGATGCCGCCGACCACGGCGCCGATCACCGTGCCGACGATGGCGCCCTTGCCGCGGCCGACGTTGCTGCCGGCGACGCCGCCGATGACGGCGCCGGAGGCGGTGCCGACGCCGGACTTGGTGCCTTCCAGGGTGACCTCGCGGACGGACTCGACGACGCCCATGCGCACGGTCATCTCATGGCGGGCCTGATCGCGGGTGTAGGCGCTGCCCGACTTGCTGGAGGCGCAACCGGCCAGGGCGACGGCGGCCAGGGCCAGGGCGAAAGCGTGGCGAAAATGCATGATTCCTCCTTACCAGGGCGAGTGGCCGAAGGCGCGGCGGTAGCGTTCGGCGATGTCTTCCCGGGTCGGCTGATGGTTCTGGCCGCCCCGGTGGGCGATCTTGACCGCCCCCATGACGGCGGCCAGCTGGCCGGTGGTCTGCCAGTCGAAACCGTTGGCGATGCCGTAGAGGAGGCCGGCCCGGTAGGCGTCGCCACAGCCGGTGGGGTCGACCACCGCCTCCGCCTCGACGCAGGGGATGTCGTAGCGCTGGCCGCCGGTGTGGATTTCGGAGCCGGCGCCGCCCTTGGTGACGATCAGGGCCTTCACCTCCCGGGCCAGGTGCTCGATGCTCTTGCCGGTGCGGTCGGCCAGCAGCTTGGCCTCGTAGTCGTTGACGCAGGCGTAGTCGGCCAGCCCCATGAAATCGAGCAATTCGTCGCCGTTGAACATGGGCAGGCCCTGGCCGGGATCGAAGATGAAGGGAATACCGGCGGCGGCGAAGTCCCGGGCGTGCTGCAGCATGCCCTCGCGGCCGTCGGGGGCGACGATGCCCAGGGTGGCGTCGCCGGCCCCGGCCACCTTGTTGAGGTGGGAGAAGCTCATGGCGCCGGGGTGGAAGGCGGTGATCTGATTGTCGTCCAGGTCGGTGGTGATGAACGCCTGGGCGGTGAAGGTGCCGGGGACGTGGCGCACCATCCGGCGGGAGAGGCCGAGGCGGTCGAGGCGTTCGAAGTAGGGCGGGGCGTCGTCACCGACGGTGGCCATGATGAGCGGGTCGCCGTCGAGCAGCTTGAGGTTGTAGGCGATGTTGCCGGCACAGCCGCCGAACTCGCGGCGCATTTCGGGCACCAGGAAGGCCACGTTGAGGATGTGGATCTGCTCGGGCAGGATGTGGTTCCGGAAACGGTCCGGAAAGACCATGATGTTGTCGAAGGCGAGGGAGCCGCAGATCAGGGTGGACATGGCAGGAAGGTCAGGGATAGAAGACGTAGAGGCGGTAGCCGGTGGCGCCCAGGTCCTTGGCCTCGATCCACAGGCGGACCGCCGCTTCGCCGTTGGCGGCGAAGGCCGAAGTGTCGGCGCCGGCCGGCAGGTATTCGCCGGCGGTCATGACCCGGCGGGCCACCACGGCGTCGCCGGTATCGGTGAGGGCCAGTTCGAGAGCCGGCCAGGCCTGGGCGTAGGGCGCCCGGTTCTTGAGGGTGGCGGCCAGCACCAGCAGGCCGCGGGCATTGTCGGACTGGAGGTCGGAGGCCTCGATGCTCACCAGGTCCGCCTGGCGCGGGAGAGGGACGTCGACTCCCAGGCTGGCGAACAGGCCATGGGCAGCGGGGAAGCGCTGGGCCAGCTCGGTGCGGTAGTGGTAGGCAACCTGGGCGAGCAGGGCCGGCAGGAGCAGCAGGATGCCCAGCACGAAGGGCCAGGCGGCCCGCCGGGGAGGTTCGGAAACCAGCCCCGCGAGCGGGTCGCCCGCCAGGGTGCCGGCTGCCCAGCGGTTGTAGCCGGGCGCCTCGGAAATATCCCTTGCGGCGACCAGCCCAGCTTCCCGGGCGGCGGCAGCGCTTTCCTCGGGGGTTTCGTCGCTGGCCGGTAGGTCGGGCGGAAGGGTGTCCGGGGGCGGCTCGCCTTCCGGCAACGGCTCGGGCTCGGGCTCGGGCTCGGGCTCGGGCTCAGGCTCAGGCTCAGGCGCTTCCGGCAGCGGCATTTCCGCGGGCACTGTGGCTTCGACGGAGACCGGGGCCAAGATGTCTTCGGCCGGAGCGGCGAGGGGTTCGATATGGACGGCCGCGAAGGGATCGTCGTCGTCCGTCGGCGGTTGCAGCTCCGGTTCGGGCATCGGGGCCGGCGGCACCGGCCGGGGGGATGGTGGCGGGAAGGCGGTGCCGCTGGCCGGTGTTTCCTCGATCAGGCTGTCGAGGGCGTTGAAGACCACTTGGCAGTGGCCGCAGCGCACTTTGCCCGCCCGCGCCCGCAGCTGCTCCGGGGTGATCCGGAAGACGGTGCCGCAGGTCGGGCAGCAGGTGCGCATCAGGGCCTGGTCCCGGCCAGGCAGACCCAGCCTTCGCGGGTGTCGGCGATGGCGAGGGGCAGCCAGTTTGCGTAGATGGCGATGATTTCCTCGGCCTGCTCGGCGAGGATCCCCGACAGCGCCAGGCGGCCACCCCTGCGGACATGGGCGCAGATGGCAGGGGCGAGGACGCGCAGGGGGTTGGAGAGGATGTTGGCCACGACAAGATCATACTCGCCGGCCAGGGGTTCTGCCGAGTCCTCGAAGCGGGCGGCGACGCCGTTGCGCTCGGCGTTGCTGCGGGCAGCCTCGACGGCCTGCGGATCGATGTCCACGCCGGCCACGGCGCCTGCCCCCAGCCGCGCGGCGGCGATGGCCAGGATGCCCGAACCGCAGCCATAGTCGAGGAGGCTGCTGCCGGGGGTGACGGTGCGCTCCAGCCATTCCAGGCACAGCCGGGTGGTGGGGTGGGAGCCGGTGCCGAAGGCCATGCCGGGGTCGAGGATGAGATTGACGGCGGCCGGGTCCGGTGCGTCGTGCCACGAGGGCACGATCCACAGGCGGTCCGAGACGCGGATGGGGTCGAACTGGGACTGGGTGAGTTGGACCCAGTTCTGTTCCTCGACGGTCTCGACGCTGAAGGCCGGCGCGGCCGGGAGGCCGATGGCGGCGGCGGCCGCCGCCAGGGCGGCGGAGACGTCGGCGGCGGCGTCGAACAGCGCGACCACCCGGGAATGGGCCCAGCCGGGGGTGGTGATGGAGCCGGGCTCGCCGAACTGGGGCTGCTCGTCGGGGGTGCCGGCGTCGGCATCCTCGATGCTGGCTGAGAGGGCGCCCGCCTCCAGCAGCGCGTCGCACATGGGCTCGGCGTGCGCCGCGTCGGTGAGGAAGGCGACGCTAAGCCAGGCCATGCCCTAAGCCTTCACTTCGCCCTTGGCGGCCAGCTTGTGCTCCAGGTAGTGGATGCTGGTGCCGCCCTCGATGAAGCGGGCGTCCTGCATCAGTTCCTGATGCAGGGGGATGTTGGTCTTGATGCCTTCCACACTCATCTCGGAAAGGGCGATGCGCATGCGGCGGATGGCCTGCTCCCGGGTGTCGCCATAGGCGATGACCTTGGCCACCATGGAGTCGTAGTGGGGAGGCACGGTGTAGCCCTGGTAGATGTGGGAATCGACCCGGATGCCGGGGCCGCCCGGGGGGTGGTAGAAGCTGATCTTGCCGGGCGAGGGCACGAAAGTGAAGGGATCTTCGGCGTTGATGCGGCATTCGATGGCATGGCCGCGGAAGCTGATGTCCTTCTGGCGGTAGCGCAGCTTCTCGCCGGCGGCGACGCGGATCTGCTCCTGGACGATGTCGATGCCGGTGATCAGCTCGGTGACCGGGTGCTCGACCTGCACCCGGGTGTTCATCTCGATGAAGTAGAACTCGTCGTTCTCGTACAGGAACTCGAAGGTGCCGGCGCCGCGGTAGCCGATCTTGCGGCAGGCTTCGGCGCAGCGCTCGCCGATGCGGGAGATGAGACGGGCGGGGATGCCCGGCGCCGGCGCCTCCTCGATGACCTTCTGGTGGCGGCGCTGCATGGAGCAGTCCCGCTCGCCCAGGTAGATGGCGTTCTTGTGCTCGTCGGCGAGGACCTGGATTTCCACGTGGCGCGGGTTTTCCAGGAATTTTTCCATGTAAACCATGGGATTGCCGAAGGCGGTCTGGGCTTCGGCCCTGGTCATCTGCACGGCGTTGACCAGGGCAGCCTCGGTATGGACGACGCGCATGCCGCGGCCGCCGCCGCCGCCCGCCGCCTTGATGATCACTGGGTAGCCGACCGCTCGGGCGATGCGCACGATCTCCTTGGGGTCGTCGGGCAGGGCGCCGTCGGAGCCGGGCACGCAGGGCACGCCGGCGGCCTTCATGGCATCCTTGGCCGAGACCTTGTCGCCCATCAGGCGGATGGTGTCGGCGCGGGGGCCGATGAAGACGAAGCCGGAGTATTCGACCCGTTCGGCGAAGTCGGCGTTTTCCGAGAGGAAGCCGTAGCCGGGGTGGATGGCCTCGGCGTCGGTGACTTCGGCCGCCGAGATGATGGCCGGGATGTTCAGGTAGCTCTGGGCCGAGGGGGCCGGGCCGATGCACACGGACTCGTCGGCCAGGCGCACATACTTGGCCTCGCGGTCGGCCTCGGAGTGTACGACGACGGTCTTGATGCCCAGTTCGCGGCAGGCGCGCTGCACCCGCAGGGCGATTTCGCCTCTATTGGCGATGAGGATCTTCTCGAACATGGCGCGGCCTTAGCCGATGACGAACAGGGGCTCGCCGAATTCCACCGGCTGGCCGTTGTCCAGCAGGATGGCCTTGATGACGCCGGAGGCGTCGGCCTCGATCTCGTTCAGGAGCTTCATGGCCTCGATGATGCACAGGGTGTCGCCCTGCTTGACGGTCTGGCCGATCTCGACGAAGGGCTCGGCGCCGGGGGAGGGGGAGCGGTAGAAGGTGCCGACCATGGGCGACTTGACCACGTGGCCCTCGGGCATGTCGTCCTCATCTTCAAGGTTGACCGCGCTGGCGCCGGCCGGGGCGGGGGCGACGGGCATGGCCATGGGGATGGAATAGTTATGCCCCATCGCCATCGGCGCGGCGACATGCTTGGCGATGCGGACCTTTTCTTCGCCCTCGGTGACTTCCAGTTCCGAAATGCCCGATTCCTGGACGAGGTCGATGAGCTTTTTGAGTTTGCGCAGATCCATGGGTTCTCCCTTCAAATTCGCGCACGTTTGGCGCAAATGTCGGCAAGTTAAGGTTGATTAGTCGGTATTGAGCTTGTTCAGCAGGTACTCGAAGGCGAGCAGATAGCCTTCATGACCGAGACCGCTGATGACCCCGACCGCCAGGGAAGAGAAATAGGAATGGTGGCGGAAGGGTTCCCGGGCGTACACATTGGACAGGTGCACTTCGACGAAGGGGATGGCCACCGCCGCCAGGGCGTCGCGCAGGGCGACGCTGGTGTGGGTGTAGCCGGCCGGGTTGATGATGATGGCGCGCACGCCCTGGTCGCGGGCGGCGTGGACCCGTTCGATCAGGGCGCCCTCGTGGTTGCTCTGAAAGGCCTGTAGTTCGATGCCGGCGCTTTCCGCCATGCGGGTGAGGGCGCGATTGATGTCGTCGAGGGTGACCGAGCCGTAATGCTCCGGTTCACGGGTGCCAAGCAGGTTCAGGTTCGGGCCGTGGATGACCAGAACGCGGGGTTTTTCGACTTGCTTGGAAGCGGTTTTTTGCTTCTTCATGGCTGCAAGTTTGCCGCAAATCGCTGCAACTTGTCCAGTCTGCTACGACTATCGTCGGATGCCGATGGCGGCGAGGAGGCGTTGTGCCGAGGCTTCGTCGAGGCTCCCCAGGAGGCTGGCCACCGGCCTGCCGGCGGCGTCCAGGGCCAGGGTGAAGGGGAGGGCCTGGCGCGGGTTGCCCAGCTCGGCCATGAGCGCCGGGGCGCTGCCGGAAGCCAGGAGGAGTGGATAGGAAACCGGATTGTTCCGGGAAAATTCCTTCACGTTGCCGTCAAGATCGGCGGCGATGCCGACAATGCGTATCTCCGGGTGCTCTTCCTGCAGGCGCGAGAGCAGGGGCATTTCCTTGAGGCACGGGGGGCACCAGGTGGCCCAGAAGTTTACCACCAGAGGCTTGCCCCGCCACTCCTGGAGGGTATGCAGGGTGCCTTGCGGGTCGGGCAGCGGAGTTTGGTACAGGCGTTGCAGCGCCTGGGGGTCCAGCGGGGGCGGGGCGTCGATGCCGGCGATGGGGCGGGAGAGGTAGAACCCCGCCGCGAAGGCAGCCAGGGCGAGGACCGCGCCGGCCGCGATGATGGGCAGACGCCCCGTCATCGTTCTGCGACGGGCTCCAGCAACGCCGCCACCGCCTCCGCCCTGGCCCGTTCCCGGGGGCGGCCGTCGCGGGTCTTGAAGCTGGTGCGCTCCAGTTGCGGCGGAAAGATGACCAGGTTGGCGTCGGCGTCCTCGGTTTCCACCACCAGCACGGCTTCCGCCCGATCGTTGCGGGGTTCCACGTGCTCGTAGTCGATGCCATGGTTGAGGAGGAAGATTTCCACATCCTTGGCGCTGTCGGCGAAGAGGAGGAGATCGATGTTGCTGTGGGGGCCGGCGGTGCCGTCGAGGACGGAGCCGGTCAGGTAGGGGCGGTAATCGGCCAGCAGTTCCATCAGCTCCAGGGCGGTTTCGCGCAGGCCGTGCAGCAGCTCGGCGTGTTCCTCGTCCTGGTAGAGGCTGCGGTAGGCTCGCAGTTCCTGCTCGACTTCGGCATTGTCGGGAAAGGCGGTATGGGCAGGCAGCCCCAGTTGGCGGGCGGCTTTCCTTTTGGCGAGGTGGAAGTCAGTGATGCCGTCCTCGGCCATCAGACGGGCGGCGGTGGCGGCAATGCTGGCGCGGGCTGTGGCAGCCAGGCGCGGCGAGTCGGGGCGGGACATGGGATCGCTCCGGCAGAGTAGAATCCAGGCCATTCTAACGGGTCTTTTGTTACATGCACATTCATATTCTCGGCATCTGCGGTACCTTCATGGGGGGCGTCGCCCAATTGGCGAGGGCGGCGGGGCATCGCGTCACGGGCTGCGACGCCAACGTCTATCCGCCCATGAGCGACCAGCTGCGGGCCGCCGGGGTGGAGCTCATCGAGGGTTACGGCGCCGATCAGGTCGCCCTCAGGCCCGACGTGTTCGTCGTCGGCAACGCCATTTCCCGGGGCAACCCGCTGCTGGAGGCGGTTCTCGACCGAGGGCTGCCCTACGTCTCCGGTCCGCAATGGCTGGCCGAGCACGTGCTGCAGGGGCGCTGGGTGCTGGGGGTGGCGGGTACCCACGGCAAGACAACGACCAGCTCCATGCTGGCCTGGATACTGGAGGATGCCGGGATGGACCCGGGCTTCCTGATCGGCGGCGTGCCGATGAATTTCGGTGTCTCGGCCCGCCTGGGGGGTACCCCCTTTTTCGTCATCGAGGCCGACGAGTACGACACCGCCTTCTGCGACAAGCGTTCCAAGTTCATCCATTACCGGCCGCGGACCGTGGTGCTGAACAATCTGGAGTTCGATCACGCGGATATCTTCGCCGATCTGGCGGCTATCGAGACGCAATTTCATCATCTGGTGCGGACCTTGCCGGCTTCTGGGCTGGTCGTCGCCAACGCCGCCGAGGACAGCCTCAAACGGGTGCTGGCCCGGGGCTGCTGGACGCCCGTGGAATGGTTCAACGACCCGGCGGGCTACCGCACGGAAGGCGACGACGCCAGCGGTGCCCTGGTGCTTTCCGGGGCGGACGGCGAAATCGGACGAGCCACCTGGGCCCTCACCGGCGACCACAACCGCGCCAACGCCTGCGCCGCCCTGCTCGCCGCCCGCCACGTCGGCGTGCCCCTGGACAAAGGGCTGGAGGCCCTGTCCCGCTTCGTTAACGTCAAGCGGCGCATGGAGGTGCGGGGCGAGGTGCGGGGTGTCACCGTCTACGACGATTTCGCCCACCACCCCACCGCCATCGCCACCACGGTGGCCGGCTTGCGCCGCAAGGTGGGCGATGCCCGCATCCTGGCGGTCCTGGAGCCCCGCTCCAACACCATGAAACTGGGGGTGATGAAATCCGCCCTGCCCGGCAGCCTTGCCGAAGCCGATGAAGTCTTCTGCTACGGCGCCAACCTGGGCTGGGATGCGGTGGAAGCGCTGGCCCCCCTGGGCGCCAAGGCGGCGGTGGAGGACGATCTCGACCGGTTGGTCGGGCGCATCGTCGCTGCCGCCCGCTCAGGCGACCACGTTCTGGTCATGAGCAACGGCGGTTTTGGCGGCATCCACGGCAAGATCCTGGAGCGGCTGGCGGCGTGACGCCGCCGCCATCAGGCGCAGATTGAGCGCCAGGGTGGCGGTGAGCAGCCCCGCCGCCCCCAGGTTGTGGGCCACCGCCAGCGGCAGGGGCAGGGAGAGCAGGACGTTGCCGATGCCCAGCCCGAGTTGGAGGGCGAGGAGGCCCAGGAGCAGGGTGCCCCAGCCGCGCCAGCCGGCATTCCCCAGCAGTTTCAGGCCCAATATCCCCGCCAGGATGGCGACGGCCAGGGCGCCGAGGCGGTGGGTCCAGTGGATGGCGCTGAGGGCGTCCTGGGAGAGCAGGGCGCCGTCGGCCGTCTGCCCCAGTTCCCGATGCAGGGTGAAGGCGTTGGCGAAATCCGCCGCCGGCAGCCAGGCGCCGTGGCAGGTGGGGAAATCCGGGCAGGCCAGGGCGGCGTAATTGCTGCTCACCCAGCCGCCGAGGGTGATCTGGCCGACCACCGCCGCCAGGACCGCCAGGGCCAGGGGTTTGACGCCGGGGGCGATGGGCGGCGCAGCGCCACGCCGTTCGCCGAGGGCCAGCGTCACCAGCAGGGCGAGGGTGGTCATGCCCCCCAGCAGGTGGGCGGTGACCACCAGGGGTTTGAGGAGCAGGGTGACGGTCCACATGCCGAGGAGGGCCTGGAACCCGACGATGGCCAGCAGGGCGGTGGGCAGGGCCGGCGAGCGGACGGCGCGGGCTTCCTTTCGCCAGGACAGCAGGCAGATGACCAGGATGAGGAGCCCGAGGGTGCCGGCGAAATAGCGGTGCACCATTTCCTTCCAGGCCTTGGCCGGCTCCACCGTCTTGCCGGGAAAGGCCTGGACGGCCGCGGCCCGCTCGTGGGCCGCTTCGGGAACGCCCACCCAATGGCCGTAGCACCCCGGCCAGTCGGGGCAGCCGAGGCCGGCGTCGGACAGGCGCACGTAGGCGCCCAGGGCGACGACGCCGAAGGCGAGGCAGGCGGCGAGGAGGACGAGGCGGCGGCGAATATCCATCAGACGATCAAGCGGTCGGCGAAGAGGGCGGCGAAGAGCAGGGTCAGGTAGAGGATGGAGTAGCGGAAGGTCTTCCTGGCCATTTGGTCGCTGTAGCGTCGGCACAAGGCGATGGCGTAGGCGAGGAAACCGAGGTCGAGGAGGGCGATGGCCGCCAGGTAGAGCCCGCCGCTCATGCCCAGGGAGACGGGGATGAGGCTGGCGGCGGCCAGCATCACCGTGTACATCAGGATGTGCTGGCAGGTGAACTCGACGCCGTGGGTCACCGGCAGCATGGGCAGGCCGGCCTTGGCGTAGTCGTCGCGGCGGTAGCAGGCCAGGGCCCAGAAGTGGGGCGGCGTCCACAGGAAGATGATGAGGAAGAGCACCAGCGGTTCCGGCGAAATCTGGCCGGTCATGGCCGTCCACCCGAGGAGCGGCGGCATGGCGCCGGAAGCGCCGCCGATGACGATGTTCATGGGCGTGGCGGGCTTCAGGACCAGGGTGTAGATGACCGCGTAGCCGAGGAAGGTGGCCAGGGTCAGCCACATGGTCAGGTCGTTGATGAAAGCATGCAGCAGCCAGAGGCCGGCGGCGCCGAGGAGGGTGGCGAGGCTGACCGTTTCCAGGGCCGAGAGGTCGCCGCGGGCGGTGGCGCGCCAGCTGGTGCGGGCCATGCGGGCATCCACCGTGCGTTCCACCAGGCAGTTCAGCGCCGCCGCCGAGAAGGCCACCAGGGCGATGCCGAGGGAGGCCACCAGGAAGCGCAGCAGCGGCGGGAAACCCGGCGTCGCCAAGAACATGCCGATCATGGCGGTGAACACGATGAGGCTGTTCACCCGCGGCTTGCAGAGGTGGGCGAAGGCCTTGAGGCGTTGGCCAAGGGTCAGGGAAGGGGCGGTGGCGGTGTGCATGATGTCTCCCTCGTGGGGTCAGCCGGTCCAGGCGAATTTCAACAGGCGGTCGAGATCGGTGCGGATGTCCCGGGCGTCCTTGCCGGGGCCGTAACGGAGAATGAGGTTGCCGCCGGGGTCCGCCACATAGACGCCGGGGGCGACGTCGCGGCGGACGAGCAGCAGGTCGGGCTGGGCGCTGCGGGCGGCGGCCAGGGCCGGGTCGGCGAGGTCAGGGGCGATGACGAGGCGACGAACGCGGCCCATTTCCTTGTTGAGGGAGACCTGGATGCGGCGCATCTCGTCGATGCGGGCGCCGCAGGCCGCGTCGCAGGGGCCGTCGGCGGCCAGGACCAGCAGCCACTTGCCGGCGGCCTCGGCCGGCAGGGCGACGCCCAGGGGCTGCGGCGGCTGCAGCAGTTCCCCTCGGTTGCCCGGCTGGCTGGGCCGCCAGCCGGAGAAATAGAGGCCCGCCCCGAGGGCGAAGGGCAGGACGAGCAGGCCGACGATCAGGGCCAGGGTGCGGCGGCCGGCGGCGGCGTCGGGGAGGGCGGCGGCGTTCATGGGCGGCGACGGAGGAGGAAGAACGCCCAGATGCCGAAACTGGTGGCGGCGAAGCCGAACCATTGCAGGGCGTAGCTGAGGTGGCGGTCGGCGCGCTCGTCGGGGCGCGGCCAGTCGCGCTCGAAGCCGCCGGGGGCGGCGGCGTCGAGCTGGACGACGACCGGCTGCAGGGTGAGGTCAGTCTCCCGGCGGAAGCGCTCGAGGTCCAGGTTCTGCCACACCGTTGCCCAGCCGGCGGTGGGCTCCGGGGCGAGATTGAAGAAGCGGGTGCCGGGCACGACGGCGACGCCAGTGACTGTCACCGGCCCCGGCGGCACCGGGGCTTCCGGCAGCACCCGGTGGTCGGCGGGAGCGGCCACCCAGCCGCGGTTGACCAGCACGTAGCGGTCCGAGCCGGCCAGACGCAGGGGGGTGACCACGTGGTAGCCGGCCTGTTCCCGGTAGAGGCGGTTGTCGATGAGGATCTGGCGGCGGGCGTCGTACTCCCCCGCCAGGACGACGCGCCGGAAGCGCAGGGAGGCGGCATCGACGGGGGTGGCCGGCATGGCCACCAGGGCGTCCCGGCTGCGGCTGTCCAATTCCGCCTGGAGGGCGGTCTTGGTCTCCCATTTGTGCCACTGCCAGAGGCCGAGGTAGACGAAGAGGGAAACCAAGGCCGCCGTCAGCAGTCCACCCCATAGGGCCACCGCCCGCCGGCCGGCCGTTGCCGGCGGCGGCGCGGGGCGCGCATACTCGGGGCCGCGCCCCTCATCCGGAGACTTCGCCATGATCAAGCTGCTGGTGGTTTTGATGCTGTTGGCCATTGTCGCCAGCCTGTTCTCCGGGCTCGTCTTCCTCTACCGCGACCGCGGCGCCGGGGAGCGCACGGTGCGCGCCCTGACCCTGCGCATCGGTTTGTCGGTGGGCGTCTTCATCATCCTGCTGGCGGCGTTCCGCTTCGGCGTCATACCCGGTTACAGCCAGTAGACGAAGACGAAGAGCAGCAGCCACACCACGTCGACGAAGTGCCAGTACCAGGCGACGCCCTCGAAGGCGAAGTGGCGTTCGGAGTCGAAGTGCCCCTTCAGGCAGCGGCCGAGGATCACCGTCAGCATGATCGCCCCCAGGGTGACGTGGAAGCCGTGGAAGCCGGTGAGCATGAAGAAGGTGGCCCCGTAGGCGCCGGCGCCCAGGGTGAGGCCCAGTTCGGCGTAGGCGTGGTGGTATTCGTAAGCCTGGAAGCCGAGGAAGGTGAAGCCGAGCAGTACCGTCGCCAGGAGCCCGAGATTGAGCTGCAGGCGGTTGTTCCTGAGCAGCGCCCAGTGGGCCCAGGTGACGGTGACCCCCGAGGAGAGGAGGAGCGCCGTGTTGAGGGCGGGGATACCCCACGCCCCCATGGGCGTGAAGGCCGGCCCCTTCGGCCCGCTGGAGGGCCAGGCCGCGGTGAAGTCCGGGTAGAGCGTGACGCCGTGGGCGGCGGTCATGTTGCCCAGTTCCGGCACCGAGATGACCCGCACGTAGAAGAGGGCGCCGAAGAAGGCGGCGAAGAACATCACCTCGGAGGCGATGAACCACACCATGCCGTAGCGGAAGGACTTGTCCTCCCAGTGCCGGTAGGCGCCGCTCTGGGATTCGGTGATGACCTTGCCGAACCAGCCGAACAGCACGTAAAGGATGACGGCGGCGCCGCCGAGCATGACCCAGGGGCCGGGGGGAAAGCCGTTCATCTTGAGGATGAAGCCCAGGGCCAGCAGGAACATGCCGCCGGCCAGGATGAAGGGGTAGAGGGACGGCTGGGGGACGAAATAAGGGTGGTCGTGGGCGGTTTGTACGGCGCTGGTACTCATTGGGCCTCCCGGTTGTTGGTGGGCGCCGGACGCGGCGCGTCGACGCTGAAAAAGGCGTAGGAAAGGGTGATGTTGCGGATGTCCTTGTCCAGCTCGGGCTTGACGATGAAGGTCAGCGGCAGCTCGCGGGCTTCGCCGGGGGCGAAGGTCTGCTGGGCGAAGCAGAAGCAGTCGAGCTTCTCGAAGTGCTGGGCGGCCTGGCCCGGGGTGACGCTGGGCACTGCCTGGCCGACCACGGGGCGGTCCGAGGTGTTGCGCACCAGGTACTTCACCTGCTGCAGCTCGCCCGGGTGGAGGTCGAGGCTCACCGTCAGCGGCCGCATGTCCCATGGCAGTCCGGGCATGACGGTGCCGGTGAATTCCACCGTCACCGTGCGGGTGACGTCGATGCGGGAAGGCGCCGCACCCGTGCCTACCAGCCCGCCGACGCCGATGCCCTCGCGGATGGCCTTGCGCTCTCCCGTCTTGCCGTTGAAGCCGGTGGCTTCGCAGAGCACGTTGTAGAGCGGCACCAGGGCGAAACCGAAGGCGAAGGCGGCGGCCACCACCAGAACCAGGCGGCCGACCAGACGGCCGTGGCTGGGGGGGGCGGCATGGGCTTGGGCCATGGCGTCGTCAGCGCTGGATGAAGAAGCCCAGGAGGTACAGGCCCAGCACGGCGGCACCCAGGGCCCAGCCCAGGCGCCGGGCGGCGGCCCGGCGGCGGGCCAGTTCGTCGGGGGTGAAGGCGGCGTCCATCACTTCACCTCCGGCTGGACTTCCCAGCTATGGTGGGGCGGCGGCGAAGGCAGCTCCCATTCCAGGCCCTCGGCGCCCTCCCAGACGCGGCCTTCCACCGGCTTGCCACCGCGGACGCACTGCCAGACGTTCCAGGCGAAGAGCAACTGGCTGATGCCGAGGATGAAGGCGCCCACCGTCGAGATGGCGTTGAACTCGGCGAACTGCAGGGCGTAGTCGGGAATGCGCCGGGGCATGCCGGCCAGGCCGAGGAAGAACTGGGGCATGAAGGTCAGGTTGAAGGACACCACGGTGAGCCAGAAGTGCCACTTGCCCAGGGTCTCGCTGTACATGTGGCCGGTCCATTTGGGCAGCCAGTAATAGACCCCGGTCATCACCCCCATGATGCCGCCGGCGAAGAGGGCGTAGTGGAAGTGGGCGACCACGAAGTAGCTGTGGTGGTACTGGGCGTCGGCCGCCACGTCCGCCAGCACCAGGCCGGTGAGGCCGGCCATGCCGAAGAGGACGATGAAGCCCTGGGCGAAGAGCATGGGCGTCTCGAAGCTCATGGCGCCGCGCCACATGGTGGCGATCCAGCAGAAGAAGAGCACCGCCAGGGGCAGCGAGATCGACATGGTGCTGAACATGAAGTAGATCAGCGCCGGCACCGGCATGCCGACGGTGAAGAAGTGGTGGGCCCAGACGATGACCGACAGGATGCCGATGGCGATGAAGCTATACACCTGCGCCTTGTAGCCGTAGGTGGGCTTGCGGCTGAAGGTGGACAGCACGTGGGGCATGAGGCCCCACACCGGCAGCAGCAGGATGTACACCTCGGGATGGCCGAAGAACCAGAAGAGGTGCTGGAAGAGGATGGGGTCGCCGCCGCCCGCCGCGTTGAAGAAGTGGGTGCCGAAGTGGCGGTCGGTGAGCAGCATGGTCACCGCCCCGGCCAGGACCGGAATGGTGGCGATGAGCAGGAAGGCGGTGATCAGCCAGCCCCAGGCGAAGAGGGGCAGCTTCATCATGGTCATCCCCGGCGCCCGCAGGTTGAAGATGGTGACGATGATGTTGATCGACCCCATGATCGAGCTGATGCCCAGGATATGCACGGCGAAGATGGCGAAATCGACGCCGATGCCCCCCTGCACCGAGAGTGGCGCGTAGAAGGTCCAGCCGGTGGCGATGGCGCCGTCGCCGATGCCGAACAGGGCCAGGGTGAAGGGCAGGGTGAGCAGGATGGCCGCCGGCGGCAGCAGCCAGAAGCCCCAGTTGTTGAGCCGGGGCAGGGCCATGTCGGGGGCGCCGATCATGAGCGGGATCTGCCAGTTGGCGAAACCCGTCGCCGCCGGCATGAGGGCGGCGAAGATCATCACCAGGGCGTGGACCCCGATCAACTGGTTGAAGAACTCCGGCTGCATGAGCTGCAGGCCGGGCGAGAAGAGCTCGGCGCGGACAGCCAGGATCATGGCGCCGCCGACGAAGAACATGATGAGGGCGAAGGTCAGGTACATCGTGCCGATGTCCTTGTGGTTCGTCGTCGTCAGCCAGCGCAGGATGCCGCTGGGATGATGCTCTCCGGGGTGCTCCGCGGGATGGGTGGTGGCGATGCTCATGGCCGGGCTCCTAGCGCAAAGACTTGATCTGGGCGGGCTGGATCATGTCGCCCTTGGCGTTGCCGAAACTGTTCCGCTCGTAGGTGATGACGGCGGCCAGTTCGGTATCGGACAGCGTGTTCCTGAAGGCCTGCATGGCGGTGTTGGCCTTGCCGTTGAGGACCCGGTCCACGTGGCCGTCGGCGATCAGCTTGCCGTCCGGCGACAGCAGCGGCGTATTCACCACCTTGCTGCCCGCCAGGGCCGGGAAGGCCGGCGGCAGGCCCTGGCCGTTGGGCTGGTGGCAGACGGCGCACTGCTTCTCGTAAACCTCCTTGCCCTTGGCGACCAGTTCGTCCTTGCTCCAGGTGCGGTCGGCGCCGCCGGTGGCGGCCGCCGACTCGGCCTTCTTCTTGTCCACCCAGGCCAGGTATTCGGCTTCCGGCACTGCCTGCACCACCACCGGCATGAAGCCGTGGTCCTTGCCGCACAGCTCGGCGCACTGGCCGCGATAGGTGCCGGGCTTCTCGATCTGCACCCAGGTTTCCCGCAGAAAGCCGGGGATGGCGTCGCGCTTGACGCCGAACTGGGGCACCCACCAGGTGTGGATGACGTCGGTGGAGGTCAGCAGCACCCGCACCTTCTTGCCCACCGGCAGGACCACCGGATTATCGACTTCCAGCAGGTAGTGCTCGCCCTTCTGCTCGGCGTTGGCGATCTGCTCCCGGGGCGTGGTCAGGGTGCTGACGAACTTGACCCCGGCGTCCGGGTATTCGTACTGCCACTTCCACTGCATGCCGGTGACCTTGAGCACCATGTCGGCCTTGTGCTGGGTGTCCTCCATCTCGACGATGGCGTGGACCGCCGGGATGCCCATGAGGATGAAGTCGATGAAGAGCAGGATGCCGAAGGGCAGCAGGGCCCAGAACCATTGCAGCCGGCCGGCGGGCCCGGTGAACTTGGCCGGCTGGTGGCCGACGCTCTTCCGGTGCTTCACCATGGAGTAGATCATGATGGCGAAGACCACCACGAAGAGCGTGGTGATGATGAGCATGAACTCGTTGTGGATCTTCAGCGTGTCCCGGGCGATGGGGGTGACCGGTTCCGGGAAGTTCCAGGAATAGCCCGCCAGGGCGGCAGCCGGCGAAAAGCCAAGGAGCAGGGGCAGGCCCCGGCTTGGCTGTCGGACGATATTCTTCAAGCAATCCTCCTTTGGTGTAGACCAACCCGATGTTTCTTAGACGCCCATGTTTTTTCTCAGCGCTGCGGCCAGCGTCCTTTTTTCTTCGTACCCCAGTTGCCTGCCGATCTCCACTTCCCTGCCGTGGGAGCCGATGACGAGACGGCAATCTTTCCCGTCCGGCGGCCCGAGAATGCGCAGGCGGGCCCAGTAGGGATGGAATTCGTGGCGTTCCGTGCGGATGCCGTGACGGATTTCGACGATGAGGCGGTCTTCGTCCCGGCTGACTCGTTCGAAATCGCCGGCGTGCCGGCGCAGATGGCAGAGGGTGAGCCCAAGGGCGAGAATCTCGGCGCCGGCGAAGGGCAGCACCAGCCAGGCGCCGGCCACGGCAAAGCCGGCGGCGATGGCCCCGCAAACGAAAACGGCCGCCCCCAGGAGGCGGCCGCCGCTGATCGGGAACCGGCAGGCATGGGGGCGAACGACCCAGCATTCAGCCGCGCCGCCGCCCATGGCAATACTCGCCATCTGTTCCCTCCCCTTGTGAGAACCAACTATGGCGGTGAGAATCTACCGAAGAATAATTAGTTCAATATTTTTTAATCCCATGCACAGACGCATTTTCCTCGGCTTCCTTCCGGCCCTGCTCGCTGCCTGCGGCGCCAAGCCGCCGGCCTTTGCCGGCACCGACATCACCGGCGCCAGCTTCGGCCGCCGCCTCGATCTGACCGACCACGACGGCCGGCCCCGCCATCTGGAGGATTTTCGGGGCAAGGCGGTGGTTCTCTTCTTCGGCTACACCTCCTGCCCGGACATCTGCCCCACGGCCCTGGCCAAGTTCGCCGAAGTCATGAAGGCCCTCGGGCCCCAGGCCAATCGGGTACAGGTGCTCTTCGTCACCCTCGACCCGGAACGGGACAGCGCCCGGCGCCTGAAGGATTTCGTCCCCTGGTTCCACCCATCCTTCCTCGGGCTCTACGGGGATGCCGCCCGGACCGCCGAGGTGGCGAAGGAATTCCGCGTCTACAGCGCCAAGAAGGAAGTGGGCGGCGGCATGGGCTATGTCCTCGACCATTCCGCCGGCTGCTACGTCTTCGACCCGGCCGGCCGGCTCCGGCTCTACCTGCGGGACACGGCTGGCGTCGACGAGGTGGCCGCCGACTTGCGCCTCCTGCTGGCCGGGGCCTGAGGGAAGTCCCGGTCGGCCTCCCGCCGCGCCAGGCCCTGGCGGGCGGAGCGCTCCATCTTGTGCACGAAGGCCGGGAAGTCGAGGCCGAAGCGGGCGCGCAGCTCCTTGGCGTGATTGTGCAGCCAGCGCCAGCGGGGCTCGAAGTGGCGTTCCCGGAAGGCCAGCAGCACGTGGTTGCCGTCCTCCGGCACCGGCAGGACGATGACCTGGTCGTCGAAGGCCCGCATGGCTTCGGCGATGACCCCGGCGTAGGTCTCCTTCTCGCCGGCCAGATTCATGACCAGGACGCCGTTGCCGGCCAGCTTGCCGGCGGCGCGGGCGAAGAATTCCGGGCCGGCCAGGGCGGGGGCGAAACCCCGCTTGTCGAAGGCGTCCACCAGTAGGGCGTCGAGGCCTTTTTCCACGCCTTCCAGGTAGGCGGCGCCGTCGGCCTGGACGATCTCCAGGCGTTCGTCGTCGGCGGGGATGAGGAAGGTGTCCCGCAGGGCGATGATGTCCGGGTCGATTTCCACCGCCGTCAGGTGGGCGCCGGGCAGCCGGGCGTGGCAGAACTTGGCAAGGGAGCCGCCCCCGAGACCGATGAGGAGCAGGCGCCGGGGCCGCGGCACGAAGAGCAGGAAGCTCATCATCTTCTGCGTGTAGCGCAGGTCGAGGTCGGCGGGGGCGGCCAGGCGCATGGCGCTCTGCATGAGGCGGGTGCTGAAGTACAGGTAGCGTCGTTCGCCGTCGTCGATGACGAAGGGGCGGTCGTAGCTTTCATCCAGCAACCGGGCGCGCAGGTCCCCCCGGCTTGCCTGGGGTGGTTCGAGCAGCAGCACGGTACCGGTTTCGTTGGCGAAGGGGCTGGTCAGGGCGAGGAGGGCAGGGGGCATGAAGCGTCGGAAAAATTTACATTTCCCCGGGGGGCGCGTCGCCGGGGAGGGGAAAAGCGACTGGGGCCGGGGCTGGAGACGGCCTATGCCTAAGGTTTTATGACAATGGTCGTAGCGATTGGCACGGCCATTGCGTGACCTTCGGCAGGTAAGAAATTCTACCCACGAGGTGTCCCATGAAAAACAACATTCGCAAGACCGGTGCCGCGTTCCTCGCGTCGGCCTTCCTTGCCGCCCCCGCCGCTGCCGCCACCATCGACCTGACCAACAAGGGCTACGTCACCTACGGCGACGCCAACTCCTACTCGCTGCCCCTCAATAATCTGGAAGTGATGGCCGGGCCCGGGCATATCGACCTGTATACCAAGCTGGGCCTGGGCGCCAATGGGCAACTGGGCAACGGCATCGCCGGCATGGACAACGCTTTCGACACGCCCCAGGCCAACAACATCCCCGGCTTCCGCATGGATGCCACCAACGAGCCCGACGGCCTGCAGGCGGGCGGCTGGGACCGCAACGGCTGGTGGGATTCCACCCTGGCGGCCCTGAACACCTCCCTGGACCTGACCCACAACTCCATGGTCTTCTTCTTCGCCAACAACGAAACCGGCAATGGCGACAACCTGGCGGCCTGGGCCCGGGTCGAACTGACCCGCATCAGCACCGGCGACCTTCTGGGGCGTTTCGACATGACCAACGACCCGAAGAACCTGGGCGTCATGGGCTACGGCCCCCCGCCCATCGGCGGCGGCGTCCTCATGGGCGACGTGACGGCCTACACCTCCGACGGCGCGGCCCCCGGCCTGGCAGACTTCCTCATGTCCGGCGGCAAGGTCTGTCTCGCCGGCGGGATCATCGTCAGCTGCGCCGATCCCCATGACCAGGAAGTCCAGCACAACCTGGGCGGCGACCGGGCGGCCTACGCCGTGGTGGTTCCGGAACTGGATGCCCTGATCCTGCAACTGCTGGGCGGCGGCGCCGATTTCAGCGACTACGCCCTGCACGTGGATTACCGCCTGGGCTGCGGCCCCGAGGGGGCCTTCCCGCAGGTGCCGCAAGGCAACAACACCGAGTGCGACCCCGACTACGCCCTGAACGGTGGCGACGAGAAAGTCTTCCTCGGTTCCCAGGCGCTTCGCCAGAACGTCCCCGAGCCGGCCTCGATCCTGCTGATCGGCCTCGGCCTCCTGGGAATGGGTCTCATGCGCCGGCGCTTCCAGTCCTGATCAGGGCTGGGGAAGGCCGAGAAAAAAGCCCGGGGCAGCCCGGGCTTTTTCTATGGGAGTGACAGCGGCCCGGTATCAGGCCGGCGCTAGGACGCCCTTCATTTTCTGCAGGGCCTTGGCCTCGATCTGGCGGATGCGCTCGGCGGAAACGCCGAATTCGTCGGCCAGTTCATGCAGGGTGGCAGCCTCGCCGTCGTGCAGCCAGCGGGCCTCGACGATGCGGCGGCTACGGGGGTCGAGGCTGGCCAGGGCGGCGGCCAGGCCTTCTTCCTGCAGGCGGGCTACCGCCTTACTTTCGATGACGCGGGTCGGTTCGTAGCGGCTGTCCGCCAGGTAGTCGATGGGAGCGAAGGCTTCCTCGCCGTCCTCCGGGTTGCCTTCCAGGGCGATGTCGCGGCCGCCCATGCGGGTTTCCATCTCGACCACTTCCTCGGGCTTGACGCCCAGGCGCCGGGCGACTTCCGCCGTCTGGCTGCCGGAAAGGGTTTCCGTGCCCTCGTAATCGTTCTTCAGGCTGCGCAGGTTGAAGAACAGCTTGCGCTGGGCCTTGGTGGTGGCCACCTTGACCAGGCGCCAGTTCTTCAGGATGTACTCGTGAATCTCCGCCTTGATCCAGTGGATGGCGAAGGACACCAGCCGCACGCCACGGTTCGGGTCGAAGCGCTTGACGGCCTTCATCAGGCCGATGTTGCCCTCCTGGATGAGATCGGCGTGGGGCAGGCCGTAGCCCAGGTAACCGCGGGCGATGGAAATGACCAGGCGAAGATGCGAAAGGACAAGCTGCCGGGCCGCTTCCACGTCGCCTTCGTTGTGGAAGCGCTCGGCCAGCCGGGTTTCCTCGGCCTCGGAAAGCATCGGGTAACGGCTCGCTGCCTGGATGTAGGCATCGAGGTTGCCGACGGCCGAGGGGATGGGAAGCGCCAAGGCATGGGACATAGCGTTTTTTCCTCCGACAAGGTAACGAAGATAGTTTAGCACTCGCGGCATAAGAGTGCTAACAGGGGCGGAAAGTTTCATGGATGCGTTCCCGGGAATGCCCTTTGCCGTTCTCGCCTTTCTCCGGTTGGCCATATGCAGAGAGAAGGGCTGCTGACGCGGCCCTTCTCTCTGGCTGATCGCCGCGCAGCCACTAATCGAGGGCGATGGCGACGGGTGTGTGATTTTCGTTCGCCATGCGTCCGATTATCGGACGCCGCCCTGGCGGGCCCAAGCCCGGCGACGTGAAGGCCCTGTTGTGATTCATTAATAATCAACTGGTTGCATAAATTGCTCGGGCGTGGCATCGGGTTTGCTATCCACCGAATGGGCACGGCGACGTGCCTGCCTTTGCTCGTGCTGCGGATTCCGGAGCCTGGCGGGGGATAACGATAAATCCCATACAACACAAAAAAGGAGTTTGGAGTGGACGCTCGCTATACCGGCATCAGATTCATGCGTAGGCTAGGAACGACGGCGGCGGTCGCCTGCCTGTGGGGAACATCCCTAGGCGCAGCGGCGGCGCCGGCGGACAATCCGGCTGACTGGGGCGAATATCACCGGGACTACCGGGGTTGGCGCTACAGCCCCCTGGAGCAGATCACCGCCGGCAACGTGAAGCGTTTGAAGGTGGCCTGGATCCACCAGCCGGGTGACATCACCCAGGGCTTGCAGGCCACCCCCATCGTGGTGGATGGCGTGGTCTATTACATCGGCCCCAACAACCGCGTCTTTGCAGTGGATGGCGCGACCGGCAAGGAAGTCTGGCACTACTTCACCGAACTCGATCCGGTGGTTTCCACCATGCTGTTCAATGGCTACAACCGCGGTGTGGCGGTGGGCAAGGGGAAGGTCTTCTTCGGTACCCTAGACGGCCGCATCATCGCCCTCGACCAGAAGACCGGCAAGGAACTCTGGAAGGCGCAACTGACTGACCCAAAGAAGTGCAACGGCTGCAACTTCACCTCGCCCCCGACGCTGGCGGGCGACGTGCTGATCGCCGGGCCCACCGGTGGCGACCTGGCCCAGCGGGGTCGCCTCTACGCCCTCAATGTCGAGACCGGCGAGCGGTTGTGGAATTTCGAACTGATCAAGGACGATCCGGCCAGTTGGCCTGGCGACAGCGCTGCCCATGGCGGCGGCGGGGCCTGGTTGCCGGGGCAGTACGATCCCCAGCAGGATCTATTCATCATCGGCACATCCAACGCCGCACCGGATTTCGACGGTACCGAACGCCAGGGGGACAATCTCTACGCCGCCAGCGTGCTGGCCGTCGAGCCCAAGACCGGCAAACTGCGCTGGTATCGGCAGGAAGTGCCCCACGATGTGTGGGACTACGACAGCGCCTATGAGGTTCTCTTCCTGGAAAAGGATAAGCGGGACGTCCTCGTACACCTGAACAAGGGAGGGTACGTCTTTGTGATGGACCGCCAGACGGGCAAGGTCATCAACACCTGGAAATTTGCCGAGCACACCAACTGGGTGGAGAAGGTCGACTCCAAGACCGGTGAGCTGGCCGGGCGCAACGAGCCGGAAGTCGGTAATCCCAAGGTGTTCTGCCCCAGCGTCCTTGGGGCGCGGAGTTGGAACGCAGGCGCCTACAGTCCGAAGACCGGCCTCTGGTACACCAACGCCCACGAGTTCTGCAACCGGGCTGCAGTGGGCAAGCAGGATCCCAAGACGGCGGGCATGGGGCCCTATTTCGGGGTGGCCGACTTCGGCTTCGTCCCGCCGCCGGGGGGCAAGGCGTCGGCCCGCCTGGAAGCGGTCGATCCGCTCACCGGCAAACGCGCCTGGACCGTCGAGTATCCGCTGCCCAGCCTGGGCGCGGTTCTGGTGACCGCCGGCGACCTCGTCTTCAACGGTGATTCCCGTGGTTATATCCATGCTTATCACGCCCGCACCGGTAAGGAGTTGTGGAAGTTCAACTCCGGCTCCGGCATCCGCGGCGGCATCTCCAGCTACGCGGCTGGCGGCAAGCAATACATCGTTGCCTCGACCGGCTTCGGTTCGCTGTTCCCGGGGTTCGCCTCCGGCGTCTTCCCTGAGTTCAAGGAGTCCAGGGGTGGTGCGGCGCTTATCGCCTTCACTCTGGAATAAGAACACTCTTCCTGCGGCAACACGTTCGGGGGTAAGGCTGTCGCTTACCCCCTTTTTTTGATTGATAAACCTCATGTTCGAACAACGAGTTAACCGGTGCCGATGGCTGTATGCCCTGGCCCGCCTCCTGCCGGGATGGCTGTTCCTGGCAGGCGTGGCTGCTGCTGCAGACGTTCCGGCGGCAGCGGCGACATGCCAGGGCGGCGCCGGCCGCCCCGCCGCCAGCGATCTGGCCCGGCCGGAGTGGATCTCCGCCGGGCGTCAGCATTTCGTCCAAACCTGCGCCTATTGCCATGGCCCGGAGGGCGAGGCGGGCAAGGTGCGGCCATTCAAAAGCCACGTCAATTGGGACCCCGGTGAAATCTTCAACACCATTTCCGAAGGGCGTCGCCGAGGCGGCAACGTCATGCCCACCTGGAAGGATGCTATTCCTGCGGAGGAGATCTGGAAGATCGTCGCCTACATCAAGTCGCTGTCGGCGCCAAACGAGCCCCTTGCTGCCGACGCCGCGGCCCCGGCGGCCGCTGCCCTGTGCGCGGATACTCCTCCCGCAGCGAGGACACCGACAGCGGCGGAACTGGCGCAAGCCGAATGGATCGACCAGGGCAGGGCCCATTTCATTCAGACCTGCGCCTATTGCCATGGCCCGGAAGGGGAGGCGGGCAAGGTCCGGCCTTTCCGCAGCCATACGCCCTGGGAACCCCGGGAAATATTCGAAACCATCGCCAATGGCCGGCGCCGCGGCAGCAACGTGATGCCAAGCTGGAAGGAGGCGATTCCGGCTGAGGAAATCTGGAAGATCGTGGCCTACATCAAGTCGCTGTCGGCGGGGACGACCCAGCATGCGCTCGAATAGAGAACCTTTCCGGGGACACTCGGCCAAGGCGGCTTTTGTTGCTGCCGGCCGGTCATTGCACTACATTTAATCGATTGCACCCGGCGCCTCTGGCGCCGGGGCACCCGATAAGAGCTGTCCGCAAGCTCAAACAAAAACACCGAGAATCAGGTGGGGATTTTGCTTCAGGAGGAGAAAAATGGAATCGAGCAACGTGCGGGACATGTTTTCCCGGCCCGAGGACGACGACCGGATTAGGGCGACGTGGGAGCGTTTTTTGCGGGACGGAGGCGCCGCGCCCGACGCCCTCCGTTGTCTGGTGGAAGATTCCTGGAAACGTTGCGTGGGAGCGAACGTCGACCCCTCCATCGACCAGGCGCCCTATCTGATGAACGACCGGGATGTCTCGGTCCTGCGCCATCAGCACCGTGACCTGATCGAAGCCAGCAAGCCGGTGATGAAGCTGGCCCGGGATTTTCTGGCGGAGACTGGTACCGTCATGGTGCTTACCGACCAGCGCGGGGTCGTTTTGGACGTCGAAGGCGATAGCTCGGCCATGGACCCGGCAGAGAAAGTGCACCTGCTTCCGGGCGCCAACTGGAACGAGATCCATTGCGGGACCAACGCCATCGGCACGGCGCTTTCCCTGGGGCAACCGGTGCAGATCCATTCCGGCGAGCACTTTTGCGAGGGCATCAAGCGGTGGACCTGTTCCGCCTCGGTCATCCGCGATCCGGTGCACGGCCAGCTTCTCGGCGTGGTCGACGTTTCCGGCCTCAGCAAGAATTATTCGCGGCACAGCCTGTCCCTGGTGGTGGCGACGGCCAACCGCATCGAATCCTATCTTGCCAAGCGGGAGTGGCAATTCCGCTGCCGCCTCATGGAATGCTCCATGCGCTACCTGACGGCTTCCGATGGTTCCGGCGCCATCCTGGTGGACCGCCACGGCTTTCCCATCAAGCTCAACGAAAATGCCCCCGGCCTGCTCAGTTCCCTGGGCAGCCCCATCGACCTCAATGCGCCGAGCAAGATCCAGGGCATCGCCGGCGGCCGGGAGCCGGTGCTGAGCGAGCAGGCCTTGCCCGCTTGGCTGCGGCCGGAATGGGTGGAGCCCATTTTCGACAACGGCGAACGGGTAGGCAGTGTGATCCGGGTTCCGCCCAAGGCTTCGCGCCTGCGCGGCCACAGGCCCCTCCTTGCCACCAGCCAGGAAGAGGCCGCCAAGCTGGATTTCCCCGGTGCGCGGGGCAGCAGTCCGGAATTGCAGCAGGCCCTTGAGAAGGCCACCCAGCTAGCCAAGTCGCGGGTACCCATCCTGCTCCTGGGCGAGACGGGCGTCGGCAAGGAGGTTTTCGCCCAGGGCATCCACGCTCTGAGCCGCATGCGCGACGGCCCCTTCGTGGCCCTCAATTGCGGCGGCCTGAGCCGCGACCTCCTGGCCAGCGAGCTGTTCGGCCATGTCGAAGGCGCCTTCACCGGCGCGCGGCGGGGCGGTATCGCCGGCAAGATTGAGGCGGCCGATGGCGGCACGCTGTTCCTAGACGAGCTGGGGGAAATGCCCCTGGATCTGCAGCCCCACTTCCTGCGCGTGCTGGAAGACGGCCAGATCTACCGGCTGGGCGATACCAAGCCCCGGCAGGTACGCTTCCGCCTCATCGCCGCCACCAACCGGGATCTGCGCCAGGAGGTGGCGGAAGGGCGCTTCCGCATCGACCTGTTCTACCGCGTCTCCGTCACCAGTATCCGCATCCCTGCCCTGCGCGACCGGCGGGGCGACATCCGCGAGCTGGCCCGGACTTTCGTCCGTCAGCTTTGCGAATTGCACGAGGTGGATGAGAAGATCATCGATCCGGCGGCGCTTGCCAAGATGGAGGAATACGCCTGGCCGGGCAATGTCCGGGAATTGCGCAACACCATCGAAGGCCTGGTGCTGACGGTACCGGGCAACATCATCGGCTACCACGACCTGCCGCCCGAAATCCTAGTCGGGGGCGGCCGCGTGGAAGCCCTGGCGGAAGACGTCCCGGTGGCCAACCTGAGCGGCCTAGCCAGAAGCGAGTTCGAGCAGATCTGCAAGGTGCTGCGCGAAACCGGCGGCAACGCCACCCTTGCCGCCAAGCAATTGGGTATCGCCAAAAGCACCCTGTACCTCAAGCTCAAGAAGTATTCCCTGGACGAATCGCTGGATAGCTGGCGTTCCGGTCCCGCCGACCGACCCTTCGTGGTCAACGGCTAACTTCTCGGGCAAAAAAGTGGCGCCCCCGCCCGGGGGCGCCGAATCCTCGAGTGATCGAGGAGGGAGATGTCAATCAGTGGGTGCGGCTGGCGAGATCCCGGTCGACAATAAACGCCGCCTCGGTATTGGCGCGGATGTCGTCGACGGTTACCTCAGGGGCCAGTTCTTTCAGCACCAGCCCTTTGGCGCCGACCTCGAAGACGCACAGGTCGGTGATGATCATGTTGACCACCGCGGTGCCGGTGAGCGGCAGGGTGCAACGCTTGAGGATCTTGGGTTCGCCGCGGGCGGTGTGCTCCATCAGCACCACGACCAGGGGCACCCCCGCCACAAGGTCCATGGCGCCGCCGATGCCCTTGACCATCTTGCCGGGCACCGCCCAGTTGGCCAGGTCGCCGTTCTCCGATACCTGCAGCGCGCCCAGGATGGAGAGCTGGATGTGGCCGCCGCGCACGATGGCGAAGGAGGTGGCGCTGTCGAAGAAGCTGGTGGTGGGCAAGGTGGTGATGGTCTGCTTGCCGGCGTTGATGAGGTCCGGATCCTCGCTGCCCTCGTAGGGGAACGGACCCATGCCCAGCATGCCGTTCTCGCTGTGCAACTGGGCGGTCACCCCTGCGGGGATGTGGTTGGCCACCAGCGTGGGAATGCCGATGCCGAGGTTCACGTAGTATCCGTCGCGCACTTCCTTGGCGGCGCGGGCTGCCATCTGGTCACGGGTCCAGGCCATGGTTCTACTCCCTGCATTCGGTGGGACGGGGGCGGATGGTGCGCTGCTCGATCCGCTTGTCCACCTGGTTGAGCTTGACGATCCGCTGGACGAAGATGCCCGGCGTGACGATGTGGTCGGGGTTCAGCCTGCCCGGTTCCACCAATTCCTCGACCTCGGCGACGGTGACGTCGGCAGCCGTGGCCATCATCGGGTTGAAGTTGCGGGCCGTCATGCGGTATTCCAGGTTGCCCTCGGTGTCGCCGCGCCAGGCATGCACCAGGGCCAGGTCGGCGTGCAGGCTGCGCTCCATGAGGTATTTCTTGCCGTCGAATTCCTGCACCGGCTTGCCCTCGGCGATCACCGTGCCCACTCCGGTGCGGGTGAAAAAGGCGGGAATGCCGGCGCCACCAGCGCGGATGCGTTCGGCCAGGGTGCCCTGGGGATTGAATTCGACCTCCACCTCGCCGCCCAGGTATTGCTTGGCGAAGGTGGCGTTGTCGCCGATGTAGGAACTGATCATCTTGCGGATCTGCCGGCCCGGGAGCAGAAGGCCGAGGCCGAAGTCGTCGGTGCCGGGGTTGTTGGAAATGACGGTCAGGTCCTTGACGCCGGAATCGCGGATGGCCTCGATGAGAGCGGACGGGATGCCACACACCCCGAAGCCGCCGGACATGATGGTCATGCCGTCACGCAGCAGGCCGGCGAGGGCCGCCGCCGCGTCGGGATACACCTTGTTGATTGCCACTTGGATACCTCCAGGATTCAGCCCCGCAGGGGCTCGAGAATGCTGACGTAGTTGGCCACGCCGGAGCCGCCCATATTGAAGACGCCAGCCAGGCGGGCATTGGGGATTTGCATGCCGCCGGCGCAGCCTGTGACCTGCATCGCGGCCAGGACGTGCATGGACACCCCGGTGGCGCCGATGGGATGGCCCTTGGCCTTGAGGCCGCCGGAGGGATTGACCGGCAAGATGCCGCTCTTGCCGACCCAGCCCTCGTCGATGGCGCGGGCGCCCTCGCCGCGGGGGGTAAGGCCCATGGCCTCGTAAGCCATCAGCTCGGCGATGGTGAAGCAGTCGTGCACTTCCACCAGGGAGAGATCCTTGAGGGTGGCGCGGGCGGCCTTGAGGGCGCGCTGCCAGGCGATGCTGGCGCCTTCCAGCCAGATGGGGTTGCGCCGGCTCAGAGGCATGAAATCGGTGACCTGCTCGGCGGCGCGGATGGCCACCGCCTTGCGGGCGGCCAGGGCGACGTCGATGTCAGCCACGACCAGGGCCGCGGCGCCGTCCGAGAGGGGGGAACAGTCGGTGCGGCGCAGGGGGCCGGCCACCAGGGGGTTCTTCTCGGACACGGTGTTGCAGAAATCGAAGCCCAGCTCCTTGCGCATTTGGGCGTAGGGGTTGTCCAGGGCGTTCAAGTGGTTCTTGGCGGCGATGCGGGCCAGCGAGGCGCTCTGGTCGCCGTAGGTGGCGAAATAGCGTGCGGCTATCTGGCCGAAGACGCCGGCGAAGCCGCCGGGGGTGGCCGCCTCTTCCGGTCGGTAGCTGCAGCGCAGCAGGTTTTCCCCGGCGGTTTCGGTGGGCACGTCGGTCATCTTCTCGGCGCCCACCACCAGGGCGATGCGGCCGCGTCCGGACTCGATGTGGTTGATCGCCGCATGGAGCGCGGCTGAGCCGGTGGCACAGGCGTTTTCCAGGCGCGTGACGGGCTTGAAGCGCAACCCGGCTACCGATTGCAGCAGCAGGGGGGAGGGGAAATCCTGGGGCGAGAAGCCACAGTTGAGCATGCCGACGAAGGCGGCATCCACCTCGCCGGCGTCCACGCCGGCATCAGCCAGGGCGCTCCCGGCCACGGAACCGAGCAGGGCTTCGATGTCAGCTTCCGGCTGCCGCCCGAAATTGCCATGCGCCCATCCAATAATACAAACCGTCATCTTGCTGGCTTTCCTTCCTGATTGGCCCGGTGGCTGCGAGCCCCGGGGGTGGGTGAGAAGTGAGAAACGGAAGTTTCCTAGTGCTGCTGCATGGGGTGACCCGGTCGTCCAGCGTCTAGGCCGACCCCCATTTCTCTTCCCGGCCAACAGCAACATGGATGCCAGGCAGCGGCGGCGACGGTGCGGCGGCGTAATCTCCGGGGCGCCAACCGGTCGGGGAACGCCCGTGGCTGAGGCGCTTCCGGCTGGCGCCAAGGCCTCCGTGGGCGCTCCTGCCAACCCCTTCGGCATTTTCCGTTGGCATTTTTGTGCGGCGCTCCCTGTCCTATCGTCGTACAGCTTGACGGTCGGGCGTCCGAATATCGGGCGGGGTCGGCATTGCCCCGGGACCGGCGACGCGGCCGGGTGGGGGCGCGGAGCCCGCTTCCGACATGGGTTGCACGGCAGCAAGGGCGTCGGCCGGAGTCCTGTGCACGCTTCTTGCAGACGGGTGAACGGTATCGGACACAAGGAGGGATCAATGAACCTGGTGAATCTGCTCATCCGCACCGCCAAGGCTCTCCCGGAGCGCCCGGCGGTCGCCCTGGGGGAACTCGATCTTTACAGTTACCGGGAACTGGCGGCGCGGGTGTTCGCCCTGTCCGCCAGCCTGCGGGGTTATTTCGGCCTGCGGCGGGGGGAGCGGGTGGGACTGTTCATGCAGAACAGCCCCCACTACCTTGAAATCCTTTACGCCACCTGGCACGCCGGGCTCGTCGCCGTGCCCATCAACAACAAGCTGCATCCGCGGGAAGTCGCCTTCATCCTGGAAGACGCCGGTGCCTCGCTGCTCTTCGTCACGCCGGGGATGGGCAGCGACGGCATCCTGGACGGAGGCAACCGCCACCTGCAGGTGATCGAGACCGGGTCGGCGGAATATGCCGCCCTCTTCCATGGCTGCGAGGCTTCGCCAGCCAGTGACGACCCCAGCGACCTGGCCTGGCTGTTCTACACCTCGGGCACCACGGGCAAACCCAAGGGCGTCATGCTCACCCACGCCAACCTGATGGCCATGACCCTGTGCTACTTCGCGGACGTGGACAACGCGCGCATGGAGGACAGCATTCTCTACGCCGCGCCCATGTCCCATGGCGCCGGGCTTTACAACTTCGCCCACGTCCTGGTGGGGGCGCGGCACCTGGTGCCCGAATCCGGAGGTTTCGCGCCGCCTGAAATCCTCGATCTCTCCCGGCGCTTCGGCAACGTCTCCATGTTCGCGGCGCCCACCATGGTGCGCCGGCTGGTTGAGCACTGCGCCGCCGGCGGCGGCGACCCCTCCGGCATCAAGACCGTGGTGTATGGCGGCGGCCCCATGTACCTGGAAGACATCCGCCGGGCCCTGGAGGTGATGGGCAACCGCTTCGTCCAGATCTACGGCCAGGGGGAGTCGCCGATGACCATCACCGCCCTCTCCCGCCACCATCTGGGCGACACGGGCCATCCCCGCCATCTGGAGCGGCTCGCCTCGGTGGGGGTGGCCCAGTCGGTGGTCGAGGTGCGGGTCGTGGATGACGACGGCCAGGTGCTGCCGCCGGGCGAAAGCGGCGAAATCGTGGTGCGCGGCGACACGGTGATGAACGGCTACTGGGGCAATCCCACCGCCACCCTCAACACCATCCGCGACGGCTGGCTGCACACCGGCGACGTCGGCGTCCTCGACCCGGACGGCTTCCTGACCCTGAAGGACCGTTCCAAGGACGTCATCATCAGCGGCGGCTCCAATATTTACCCGCGGGAGGTGGAGGAGGTGCTGCTGCTGCACCCGGCGGTGGCGGAAGTGGCGGTGGTGGGCCGGCCCGACCCGGAATGGGGGGAAGACGTGGTGGCCTTCATCGTCTGTGAGCCGGGACACAGCGTCGGCGAGGAAGAGCTCGACGCCCTCTGCCTGCAGCATATCGCCCGCTTCAAACGGCCCAAGGAGTACCGGTTGGCGGACAGTCTGCCCAAGAACAATTACGGCAAGGTTCTCAAGACCGAGCTGCGCGATCGCCTGGCCACCAGTCCGGGCCGATAACCATGGGGCCCAGGTGCGGGAACAGCGCCAGGCCCCGGACAAGTCCAAACCAAAGGAGATGACGATGTGGATCGGACACAAGAGCCTCGCTGCCACCCTGGATGCGGCGGCGGAGGCGGTATTGCAGGGGAGTGAAATCGCCTGGCTGCCGCGGGGGCGGCGGATCGAGGCGGCGGCCGGCCGGCTGCGGGAGGCTTCGGCATCGCTGCTGCAGCAGGTGCACCAGGCCCAGGCAGCCGCTGCCGAGGCCGCTGTCGCCAACGCCGCCCTGCAGGCACGTCTGCAGGCGGCGGAAGACGAGGCCCGGCGGCTGCGGACCCGCCTCGACCTGGTTCGTCGAGCCACCAGCGACGGCCTGTGGGACATGCAGGTGCCGGATGGGCCGGTCGGCATGGAGCAGGAGATTTGGTGGTCCGGCCAGTTCCGCAGCCTGATCGGCTTCAGCGACGAGGCGGATTTCCCCAACGTCCTGCGCAGTTGGGCCGAGCGACTCCACCCCGAGGACCGGGAGGCCACCCTGGCTGCCTTTGCCGCGCACCTGGCGGACCGCTCCGGACGTACGCCCTACGACGTGACCTACCGCCTCGCTTGCAAGGATGGCGAGTACCGGTGGTTCCGGGCCCGGGGCGAAACCTTGCGGGACAGTGCCGGCAAGCCCTTGCGGGTGGCCGGGTCGATGACCGACATCACCGACGAGCTGGCCAGGAACAAGCGCCTCGACACCGCCCTGACCCGCTTCGAGTTGGCCCTGGAAATGCTGAGCGACGGCCTGTGGGACATGGAAGTGGTCGCCGGCGACCCGGTCAATCCCCACAACGCCTTCTGGTGGTCAAACCAGTTGCGCCGGTTGCTCGGCTACGCCAGTGTGGAAGAGTTTCCCGACGTTCTTGAAAGCTGGCTGTCGAAGGTCCATCCCGAGGACGCGAAGCGGGTGGTCGACGCCTTCACCGCCCATCTGGCGGACCGCAGCGGCCGGACCCCTTACGACATCGAATACCGCATCCGCTGCAAGGACGGCGAGTACCGCTGGTTCCGCGCCAAGGGGCAGACCCGGCGGGCGGCCAACGGCGCCCCCTTGCGGGTGGTGGGGGCGCTGACCGACATCCAGGCCGCCAAGCACGAGCAGGAGCTGCAGCAGCGGGAAGGCAGCCAGCGCCGGCAACTGGAGCAGCACCTGTCGAAGGTTTCGGAGATCATGCTGACCATCAAGGACATCGCCAACCAGACCAACCTGCTGGCGCTGAACGCTGCCATCGAAGCCGCCCGGGCCGGCGAGTCCGGCCGCGGATTCGCCGTGGTGGCCGACGAGGTACGCAAACTCGCGGAACGGACCCGCGATGCCACGGAGTACGTGGCCAACATGGGCCTGCAGGGATAGCCGGTGCCGGCTGTCAGCGCACCAGCCGGCGAACGTGCACGTTCCAGCCCTCCGCCTGCAACGCCGGAGGGCTGACGGCGGGCATGGCGTGGGTCAGCCAGCAGCGGGTTGGCAAAGGGCAGTTGGAGATCCGGGCCGGGGTGGCGTGCTCCCGGGGCAGGTCCGCCAGCAACCGGCGGACGGCCTCCCGGGCAACCGGGTCCAGGTTGCGGACGATGAAGACCAGGCGCCCTTGCTTTTCGGCGAAGGGGCCGTGGCCCGGCCAGGCGCGAAGATTGACCGGCGGGTAGGCGACATCCTCGACGCAGTGGATCACGCGTGGCAGCGGGTCGCCGGCAACGTTCACCAAGCCCTTGGCGCGCAGGATGCGGGGGCCGTACTTTTCCAGGATGGCACCCAGGGTGACGGCAAAGCCATACCAGGGCACCGGTTCGGCAAACGGAATGACGAAGGAGGTGACGGTGCCGTCATGGCGACGGGCGGCTGCCGGGCGCGTTCCCGGCCGTTTCCACTGGATCGTCCCGGTGGGGGTTGCCGGCGGAGCAATCCGGCCGGCGCCTTCCTCACCCAGCCAGGCGGCCACGTCGGGAATCTTGCCCACGGAGGTATAGATGCCGCCGCCGAACAAGGCCGCGGGATCGACCTTGCCGTGACTGACCTCGATGCGCCCGGCGCCGGGGTTGAGAGCGGCCAGGGTGGCTTCCAGGCTGCGTCGGCTGGTGGCGTCGGCCAGATCACATTTACTGATGAGGAGGCGGTCGGCCATGGCGATCTGGCGCAGGGCCTCGCCGTGGTCGGCCACCTGGCGCACGGCGTGGGTGGCGTCCACGACCGTGACAACGCCGTCGCAGCGGTAGCGGGCGGCGACGAAAGGGTCCTGCATGAGCGTATAGATCACCGGCGCCGGATCAGCCAGGCCGGTGGTTTCGATGAGCACCCGCGTCACCGGGGGAATCTGCCGCTTCGAGGCCCGGTCGGCCAGGTCGCGCAGGGCCTTCACCAGGTCGCCCTGGACGCTGCAGCACAGGCAACCCGAGTCGAGAATCATCAGGGTCTCGTCCACCCGCTCCACCAGGTGGTGGTCGATCCCGACTTCGCCGAACTCGTTGATGAGCAGCGCGCAGCGCTCCATCTCGGGCTGCCGCACCACGTGATTGAGGAGAGTGGTCTTGCCGGCGCCCAGGAAGCCGGTCAGCAGCGTGACCGGAATGCGCCGATCGTCCTCAATGGATAAGGTGTTCATGGGTGTTTCCCTTGCCGCGGCTGGCGCGGATGCAAAAAAAAGCCGGGGACGAGCCCCGGCGGAAATGCCACTGGCCCTGCGAAAGTGCAGGAAGCAGCAGAGGAGACATCGTTACCGATCCCGCCGGACCAATTACGGATACCCGAGCCTTCATGGCAAGAGCCATGCCTGTCGCGGAACGGGCGCTGTGGGGCTATGCTAGGTAATTGAATTAATGGCGTAATTGACGCCGGGGGCGGCGTCTCCCGGGGCCGCAGGCGAGGCGATTCCGTACTACTTCCGGACGCGCGGGAGAGGGGGTGACCAGATATCAGTCACCACCCGGTAGTCGGATTCTCCCGGGGCAGGCCGGCGCTGGCCGTCCGGCTGGACAACGGCATTTTTCGGGGCTTCGCCCTCATCCAACAATCGGACGCTCATCCGGAAATCGGACGGCCGGCGGCGCCCGTTCAAATGCCGGGTTTGTGAAAAAAACCGCATTATTTCAATGTGTTGCGATCTGCGTTCGGCGTGGCACAGCCCTTGCGAAACGGGTGGCGAACCTTCCGGCCGCTGGACCGGGAGGCCAAGAACCTGAACCTGCCCCGGGGGGTCCGTTCCGTCTCGACGACGACGGGCAGCCAGCGGTGGGGAAGGAAATCAATTCGCAACGTTGGTAGGAGGAAATGCAGGATGGGACTGCAAATCAACATAGATAACGGTGGCACCCTCACCGATATCTGCATCATCCGGGACGGCGAGGTCAACAAGACCAAAGTCCTGACCACGCCTTACGACCTCAGCAAGTGCTTCTTCGAAGGCTTGCAAAAAGCGTCCGGGGTCATCTACGGCGACCAGAACGTGACTCGCCTGCTGGAAGAAGTCGATCTGATCCGTTATTCGACCACCCAGGGGACCAATGCCATCTGTGAGCGCAAGGGGCCGCGGCTGGGGCTGATCTATTGCGGGCCGGCACTGGATCTGGGCGTCCGCCTGGCGGAGCAGGACGAAGAGCTGTATTCCGCCCTGGTGGGCGACCGCGTGGTCCATCTTTCGCCGGACGCCCTGGAGCGTGAGGACGCCGAGATCGTGGCGGTCAAGGCCATCAACCAGCTCACCGCAGCCGGCGCCAACCGTCTGGTGGTCACCTGTGACGGCAAGTCCTTCAGCGAGGGCGAGAACCGCTTCCGCAAGATCGCCCTGCGCAAGTATCCGCGCCACTTGCTGGGCGCCGTGCCCATCCTCTACGGCAGTGACCTGTCCTCCGACGGCGACCTGGTGCGCCGCACCTGGTCGGCCCTCATCAATTCCTTCCTCCATCCCGCCATGGAGGCCTTCCTCTACAACGCCGAGAACCGCCTGCGGGCTTATCGCACCAAGAACCCGCTGCTCATTTTCCGCAATGACGGCGATTCTTCCCGGGTGGCCAAGACCGTGGCCATCAAGACCTACAGCTCCGGTCCCCGCGGCGGCATGGAAGGCATGAAGTCCTTTGCCAAGCTGTACGGCTTCGACGACGTGGTGGCCATCGACATCGGCGGTACCACCACCGATATCGGCCAGTACATCAACGGCACCGTGGCCGAGCGGCGCCGCGGCCATGTGGAGGGCATCAGCGTCTCCTTCCCGCTGTGCGAAGTGATGAGCGCGGGTGTCGGCGGTAGCTCGATTTTCAAGGCCCATGAGGGCCGTATCGTCATCGGCCCCGAGAGCGTCGGCGCCGTGCCCGGCCCGGCTTCCTTCGGCCGTGGCGGCAAGGAAGCCACCATCACCGACGCCAGCCTGCTGTGCGGGATCCTCGATCCCGCCTCCTACTTCGGTGGCGGGCTGGCCCTGGACGCCGACCGGGCGGCCACGGCCATCCAGGTGAACATCGCGCAGCCGCTCAATCTGGGTCTGGAAGAAGCGCTCCTGCAGATGCTGCATGCCTACGAGGAAAAGGTTGCCGTCGAGTTGCACCGCTTCACCAAGGTCTCTCCAGGCACCACGCTGCTCGCCTTCGGCGGCGCCGGCCCCCTCAACGCCTGCGGTATCGCCGAAAAGGCCGGTATCAACACCGTCGCCGTGCCCAAGATGGCGGCAGTGTTCAGCGCCTACGGCATTGGCGAGTGCGACGTTTCCCAGCACTACGCCCTCAGCCTCCACCACGCCGACGACGGCCAACTCAAGGCGGGGGTGGAAGCCCTCAAGACCAAGGCGGCACGCGACATGTTCGCGGAAGGTTTCGAGGCCGGCAGCTATGACGTCCGCGCCCGCGTTGTCGCCACCGTCGGCGGCAAGGAGACGGCCCGGGATATCGACGCCAATGCGCCCTCCCTGCCGGCGGATTTCCGCAAGGCGGATCTGGTGGAACTGGAATTGAGCGCTGTAAAGACCCTGCGCAGCGAGAGCCAGCGCCATGCCAGCTTCGCCGACGGCGGCAAGACGGCCGTGGCCGACGGCAAGCGCACCCTGCTCACCAAGGAGCAGGGGCGGGTGGACGTGCCGGTCTACAAACTGGCCGACCTGGCCGCCGGCGACCGCGGCATGGGCCCGGCGATCATCGAGGAAGACTACTTTACCTGTCGGGTGCTGGATGGCTGGAGCTTCGTCATCAGCGACGCCGGGGACATCCTGCTCAAGAGGAAAGGCTGAACACCATGAAAGTATTGATGACCGAATATCTCCGCATCGACCTCGACAAGGAGCAGTGGGAATGTCGCGTGTGCAACCACGTGGTCGGCCCCGCCACCCGCAGCTACAAGGAGGGAATGTTGGTGCACAACCGCGATCCCCGCGAAATCCACCCGCCCATCCTCGACCCTGAAAAGTACCGCTTCACCTTCAGCCCGGATCCGGACTGGGTGCGCATCCTGGAGTACTACTGCCCCGAGTGCGGCACCATGGTCGAGACCGAATACGCCATCCCGGGCCATCCGCCCCTCTACGACATGGAAGTCGACCTGCCGGCCCTGAAGGCCCAGTGGGCGAATCGCGAAGAGGTCGCCGAACCGGTGGCCGGGCCCGAAGTCGTCCGCGGTGCCGGACACGGCGGCCACTAACATCAAGGAGATAGCATGAGGCGAGTATCTGTCGATATCGGTGGCACTTTCACCGATTGTTTTGTGGTCTGGGATGGCAAGTATGTCGAAGCCAAGGCCCTTACCACCCACCATAACCTGGCGCTGGGCTTCAACGAGGCCCTCTCCAAGGCTTACCACGTCCTCGGCCTGGAACTGGAGGAAATCCTTTCCGCCGTCGATTCGGTGCGCTACGCCACCACCCTGGGCACCAATGCCCTGATCGAACACAAGGGGCCGCGCATCGGCATGCTGGTCACCGCCGGCTACGAAGCCACCGTACCGCTCTCCCGCGCCCGTGGCTACGGCGAGGGTCTCGACTACCTGGCCCAGCAGGATCTGCCCAACGCCCAGCGCCCGGCCCCCCTGGTCGAAGCGCACATGATCCGCGGCGTGCGGGAACGGGTCGATTTCGAAGGCCGCCTGGTCATGGGCCTGGACGAGGACGACGTGCGCCTGCAGATCCGCTCACTGGTGGACAAGGGCGCCGAGATCATCGTCGTGGCCCTGGTCAATAGCGTGGTCAACCCGGCCCACGAGCAACGCATCGAGGAAATCCTGCTGGAGGAATACCCCTCCCACCTGCTGGGCGCCATCCCCATCATCCTGTCGCACCAGGTTGCCGGCCGCAAGGGCGAGTACGTGCGTGCCACCTCGGCCATCGTGGACGGCTACCTGCACTCCACCATGTACCATGCCCTCTCGGCCCTGGAGCAGAACCTGCGGGCCCACCGCTACGAGAAGCCGATGCTGGTCATCCACAACTCCGGCGGCATGGCCCAGCTCAACTCCACCGACGCCCTGCAGACCATCCACTCCGGCCCGGTCTCCGGTATCGCCGCCTCCGAGCACCTGGCCATGCAGGCGGCTCTGGGCAACGTGGTAGCCACCGACATGGGGGGCACCAGCTACGACATCGGTATCGTCGTCGAGGGGGGCATCAAGCACTACGACTTCAACCCCGTTATCGACCGCTGGCTGGTGTCCGTACCCATGGTGCACCTCGTCACCCTGGGCGCCGGCGGGGGCTCCATCGCCGCCTACGACCGCATGTACGACACGGTCAAGTGCGGCCCCGAGAGCGCCGGTTCCGATCCCGGCCCCGCCTGCTACGACCGCGGCGGCATGAATCCGACGGTCACCGATGCCGACCTGCTGCTCGGTTACCTGGATCCCAAGAACTATGCCGGCGGTTCCATCCCCCTCAATCCCCGGCGCGCCTCGGCGGCCATCGAGGACGCCCTCTGCGAGGAACTGGACTGCTCGGTCATCGAGGCGGCTCTCCTTATCCGCGAGAAGGTGGACGACAACATGGCCAACGGCCTGTTCACCGAACTGCGGGCCCGGGGCTACGACCCCAAGGACTTCACCATGCTGGCCTACGGTGGCAACGGCCCGCTGCATTGCTGCGGCATCGCCCAGAACCTGAACATCGACAAGATCCTGGCGCCCCCGTTCAGCTCGGTATTCTCGGCCGTCGGCGCCGGCAACATGCACCAGCTGCACATCCACGAGCAGTCGCTCTACATGGTGCTGTACGACTCCAATACCCGTCACATCTTCGACGACTACCAGCGCTTCAACGCCATCGTTGCCGAGTTGAAGGAATCGGGTACCCAGGACTTGCTGCGCCAGGGGGTGCCCCGCGACCAGATCGTGCACAACCTGGAACTGGACATGCGCTATGGCAACCAACTGGTGCAGACCACCTGCGTCATTCCCCAGCACGACGTCCATGGCCCTGCCGACGTCCTGGCCATCATTTCCCAGTTCTCCACCGACTACGGCAAGCGCTTCGGCGAAGGCAGCCAGGCGCCCGAGGCCGGCATCCGCATCAACACCATCCGGGTGGCCGCCTACGTCAAGCACGAGACGGTGCAGTTCGAGGATATCAAGCCGCTGCCGAAGGAAAGGCGGAAGGACCCCCCCAAGCCGGACACCATGCGTCGGTGCTACTTCGTTGGCCACGAAGGGCCCTTCGAGACCCCCGTGTGGGATCGCAAGGTCATCGAACCGGGGGTGCAAATCCACGGCCCGGCCGTTATTGCCTCCGAAGTGACCACGTACCTGGTCAATCCGGGCTGGACCTTCGTCGCCGCCAAGCAGGGTGCCTCGTGGTTCCTGCGGGGCTGAGCGTCGCCCGGATTCGATGAAATCAAATTTTTGAAGGACTGAACATGAGCGAAACCGTTACCCCGATCAAGGCGAAGACCCCGAGTCCCGAGGAAATCGCGCTGATCAAGAAGTTTCTCAACGACACCACCTTGTTCCTGGGCCCCGACCCGGAAATCATGCGCAACCACGATCTCATGCCGCGCACCGAGATCGAGGACGCCTGCATCAAGAAGATCGGCGATGCCCACACCGTGGCCAAGATCCGCGACCGCCTGCAGGCGGGCTGCGACGAAGGCTACGAGATGGTCGAGCAGATGGGCGCCGCCCCCGGCGCCAAGTGGGGCGACATCATCACCGGCATCTACTCTGCCTCCGGCGACCTGGCCATCGCCAGCGCCGGCGGCGTGCTGATCTTCTCCGCCCTGGTGCACCACCCCATCAAGTTCATCATCAAGAACTGGATGAACGATCCCACCGTCGGCGTTCGCGACGGCGACGGCTTCATCCACAACGACTCCCGTTACGGCAACGTGCACAACACCGACCAGTCGATGATCGTGCCCATCTTCCACGAGGGAAAACTGGTCTGCTGGGTGGCTTCCACGGTGCATGAAGGCGAGAACGGTGCCATTGAACCGGGGGGCATGCCCTCCATGGCCGAAAGTCCCTGCGACGAAGGCCTCAAGATGTCGCCCTTCAAGGTGGTCGAGAACTACGAGATCAAGCGCGATGTCCTCACCTTCCTGCAGAACTCGGTGCGGGAGCCCAAGCTGCAGTACGAGGACATGAAGGTCAAGCTCTTCGCCTGCCTGCGCATCAAGCAGCGCATCGAGGAAACCCTGAAGAGCGACGGTCCCGACGCCCTCATCTCGACGCTGCGCCTCACCATGGAGAACGTCAAGGCCGAGGTCAAGCGCCGGGTCAGCGAGTGGCCGGACATGACGGTGCGCACCTACATCATCCAGGACTCGACCCTGCGCGAGAACTGCGTGGTGAAGATCAACTGCAAGCTGACCAAGACCGGCGACCGGCTGATCTTCGACTTCCGCGGCTCCAGCCCGGAATTCACCAATCGGCCGACCAATACCATCCTGGCCGGCCTCAAGGGCATGATCGCCCAGTGCTTCATGTGCTACGTCTGGCCGGACCTGCCCCGGGGCCAGGCGGCGTTCGCCCCGATCGAGGTGATCACCGATCCCCACTCGATCGTCGATTGCTCGTATCACGCCCCGAACTCCCAGAGCCTGATGTCCATCTTCACCGGCTTCACCGCCGCCCAGCATGCCGTAGCCAAGTTCCTCTACAGCTGCCCGGAGAAGTACACCAAGGTGCATGCGCCCACCTTCAACATGATCAACACCTTCATCTGGGGCGGGGTCAGCCAGCATGGCGAAACCCTGGGCAACCTCTGCGCCGACTTGAACGGCATGGGTGGCGGCGCCCGCGCCGACATGGACGGCGAGCACGCCCTGGCGCCGATCTTCGCAACCATGGCGGATATTGGCGAACAGGAACTGAATGAGGAAGAAGTGCCGTTCCTCCAGCTCGTCTCCAAGAAGATGACCCGCGACGCCATCGCCCCCGGCAAGTACCGCGGCGGCCAGGGCTATATGCAGATCGCTGCTACCAAGGATAGCGAGCAGTGGGGTTTCATGACCACCTGTCAGGGCGCCAAGATTCCGCCCCTGCAGGGACTCTTCGGCGGCTACGCTTGCGGTACCTATCCGCTCTCCAAGGTGAAGGGCGTCGATGTCTATGACATCCTTCTCAACGAACCGGAGAAGTTCAAGCACTCCATCGAGGAAATCATGAACGAGCAGCCCTTCGAGGGGGCGACCTATTCCACCCATCACATGGGCATGGGCTTCGAGATTTCCAAGCGGGGCGAGTTGTTCATGATCTCCCAGGGCGCCGGCGCCGGCTACGGCGACCTGCTCGAACGGGACCCCGCCGCGGTGATCAAGGACATCGAGGAAGGGCTCATTTCCCCGGGCGTGGCCGAGCGCCTGTACAAGGTGAAGTTCGACCCGGTGACCCTGGCCATCAACCACGACGCCACGCAAAAGGCCCGGGACGAAGAACGTCAGGCCCGCCGCGCCCGCGGGGTGCCTTTCAACGAGTTCATTAACACTTGGAACAAGCCGAAACCGCCGGCCTACCTGCAGTACTTCGGCTGCTGGGGTGATGACGTAGGGACGCTCTATATGGGCAGCCCGGACGTTATCCGCGCGGCCAACCAGCCCCGCCCCAACTACATGCGCCATCCCAAGGATGTTCGCATCGAGGAGCTGGAGGCCCGTCTGGCTACCCTGGGCTACAAGGGAGAAGAGAAGCAATGAGCCAGAGCCTCGCCGATCTCCTGCCGGTTGCCGACACTCCCCTCGGCCTCCGGCTGTGGTTGAAGTCGTCGGCCTACACCCGGCGGCTGTTGCTGGGGGACGGGGGCGATCCCTGGGAGAGCGCGAGCCAGTATCTGGCCTACTTCTCCCAGGCCCACGGCTTGCTCAAGCCGGACGTGGCCGTGCTCGAGGTCGGCGAGCTTTTCGACTCCTGGCTGCGGCGGCATCCGGAATTGCAACCGGAACTGGGCGCCAAGCGCAAATTCTCGTTTCCACTGCGCAAGTGGCTGGAGCAGGAAGGGCCCCGGGAAATCCTGGCCGAGGTGGTGACGGCGCTGCTGTCCCACCTGCGGGGCCAGGCGCCACTGGTGCTGGCCATGCCCTCGCCCTGCGGCTGGCTGCGCCACGCCAACCGCGCCGCCGGCCGTGAGGACGTGGCGCCGGAGGCTGGCGACATCGAGGACGCCGCCATGTACGTGGCCGACCTGATGCGCGCCGTGTCCATGTTCGAGATCGGCGGCCTGCTCCTTGAGGAACAGGCTGCCGATTCCGGCGATGGCCCGGTCGACCTGGAGCTTTACCGTCCCCTCATCAACGTTGCCAAGCACTACCGTTGGCCGATGGCAGTCCGTCTGGCCGGCAACGAAGTAGCGCCGGGCGCCGCCCTGGCCGATATCGACGTGGTCATCGGTAGTGGCAGCATGGCCGGCCTGGGGCAGGCCCGGGGCATCGACGTTTCGGTGGCCCTGTGGGGTGGCGGCGAGGTGCCTGCTCCGGCGGCGGGGCAGTTCTATTTTGTCGAGGTGCCCCAGAGCCAGCGGCCCGAGCACGTGCTCGAATGCCTGAGCCGCCTGCGGGGCTAACGGCGATCAATCCCCCCGTGCCGCCTGGCGACACTGGCGGCACGGAGGCTGCGCGGACGCCTGTCCGCGTCTTTCTGCGAAACGCCCCGATGACGGGCGGTTCCGTCCCGCTTGCCCATCCCCCGGCAAGCTTCGCCCCGGCCTCGCCGCCAGGCACCAGCAGCCTCGAAGCGCTTTCCCCTCCGTACGCCACCCTCTCGGAACCTGAGGTTACCCCGGTTCCCTGCCTTGTCTCGGCCCCCCTGCCCGATCCTCCCTGCGGAAGCGGGTTTCCCCCTGCCGCATCGGACCGATGGGCAGGGGCGTCCGGGCCTTTCCCGGGTCACCGTCCGGGAATCACACGTATCAGACGGCGAGCGTCCGAGGCCACTGGGGAATGGTGCGACGCAATAAGTCGTATGGCATTGGCTGTTGCCTGGCCGTGAAAAAATAATCTAATTAAAACAATTTGTTATGCGGATTTCTTGCCGGTCGGCGCTGGCTGGCATCGCGGTTGCTATTACGAATGGCGAAATGGATTTCCGTTGGATGAATTTTTCCTGCGGTGTCCACACAAGGAAAAGCGCCGGGGGATGCCCGGGTTCCACGCATGGCGGGGGGCCGGCGGCCCGTCCCAATGGCTGGTGAGATCTTTGGAAAGGAAGGAAATGCTGTCAACGTTGGGGAAATTCGGAAACCAGGCAAGGGTAGGGGTGACGATTGGCACCTCCCTGATCCCGATCGCCGTGATCGGTGCGCTGCTCTATGCAGCCTTTTTTGTCAAAGCGGATGCGGTGGTATCCGCCGTCAAGCCGCCCCAGATCGAGCGGCGCGACCGTTTCCTCGGCGTCGCCATGCCGGCACCCAAGGTCCTCTGGGCTGCAGGCAGCAACGGCAAGATCATCCGCAGCGACGACGGCGGCGCGCGCTGGTCTGCCCAGTCTGCCGCTACCGTTGAAAATCTGCAGGGCATTGCCGCCTGGGATGCCGACCGGGCTGTAGCGGTGGGCGGCAACGGCGTGGTCGTGCGCAGCGACGACGCTGGCAGGACCTGGAGCGAAGTCGCCGTCCCCAAGTCGGAGGTGGCCAACAAACTCCTCGCCGTGCGCGCTTATGAGAACGGCGTGGCCTGGGCGGTGGGCGAACTGGGGGCGGTGCTGCGCACAGCCGACTACGGCCGCACGTGGACGCGCTCCCTGCCGGAAAAGGACCAAGCCTGGAATGACGTTGCTTTTGTCGGCAACCACGGGGTGCTGGTGGGCGAGTTCGGCCAAGTGCTCGTCACCGACGACGGTGGCGCCACCTGGCAGCCGGCAAAGAGCGGGGTGCCGTCCAGTCTCATGTCGGTCTCCCTGCGGGATGCCTTCAACGGCGTGGCGGTCGGCCTCTCCGGCGTGATCCTGGTGACCCATGACGGTGGCCGCCGGTGGGCCGTCGTCGAGCGCCAGACCCGGGAGCACCTCAACAACGTCATCTGGGACGGCGCCGCCTGGGTGGCCGTGGGCGACAAGGGCGTCATCGTCACCGGCGATGCCGACGGCGGGGCCTGGAAAGCCGGGCGGGTGAGCGAAGGCAACCTGGGCTGGAACACCCAGGTCCTGGCGGTACCTGGCGAAGCCGGTGCCTATCTCCTGGCCGGGGCCGGACTGGCGCGCCTGGACAACGGCCGCTTCTCCATCTTCGGCCGTGCTGACTGACTTATTCCGAGAAAGCCATGAAAAACAGAACTTTCAAGATGGTGGGCGGGGCGATCGAATGGCTCATCCACCGCCGCATCCTGGTGGTGGCTGCCGTTCTGGCCACCAGCCTGGTGATGGCCTACCTGGCCGCCCACATCGAGGTCAAGACGGTCTTCAGCGACCTCCTGCCCCGCAATCACGAGTACATCAAGGTCAACGATCGCTTCAAGCAGACCTTCGGCGGCTCGAACATGGTCAGCATCATGCTCGAGGTGGAGGAGGGCGATGTTTTCCAGATGAAAGTCCTGGAGCGCGTCCAGAAAATCACCAAGGCCTTGCAGCAGGTCAGCAACGTCGACACCTACCAGATCGTCTCTCTGGCTTCCAAGAAGATCAAGGAGGTGCGGGCGTCCACCGACGGCATCGAGTCCCGCCCCCTGATGTGGCCCGAGCTGCCTAGGGACGAGGCGGAGTTGCGCACCCTCAAGGAAGCGGTGCTCAACAACCCCCTGGTCTTTGGCCCCTACGTGTCCCTGGACATGAAGGCGACGCTGGTCACCGTCGACTTCGTCGACACCGGTATCGACTATGCCAAGGTCTATGAACAGATCAGCGCCATCACCGACGCCGCCGAAGGCGACGGCGTGAGGGTGCGCATGGTGGGCGAGCCGCTCCTCTATGGCATCGTCGGCCACTATCTCACCGAGACCCTGCACATCTTCATCATCACGGTGGCGGCTCTGGTGGCGCTCCTCTTCCTCATCACCCGCAGTTGGCACGGCACCGTCCTGCCCTTGGTGGCCGGCTTGCTGAGCGCCATCTGGGCCCTGGGGGCGGCCAAGCTGATGGGCTTCCACCTCGACCCCCTGGTCATCGTGGTGGCCTTCCTCATCACCGCCCAGGCGATATCGAACTCGGTGCAATTGGTCTCCCGTTTCGACGACGAGGTGGCCAACGGCCTGACCAGCGCTGCGGCCGCGGCCAAGGCCAGCCTGCAGAACCTGTTCAAGCCGGGACTCCTCGCCGTGGTGGCCGACGCCGGCTGCGTCCTGGTGGTGGCCCTGACCCCCATCCCCATGTTGGAGAAGATTTCCTACATCGGCACGGTGTGGATATTCTCGATTGTCATCTCGGCGTTGCTCATGACGCCGGTGCTCCTCTCCTGGTTTTCCACCAGCGGCAAGAAGGTGCATCCGGTCAACATCTCGCCGTTGCTCGATGCCATCCTCAATGTCTGCATCGGCGTCGTTTCCTCCCGCTGGCGCTACGTGGTACTGGGCGGCACCGCCGTGGTCTTCGTCCTCACTGGCATCTACGCCTTCAACCTCAAGGTCGGCGACGCCAACCCGGGTTCCCCCATCTTGTGGCCGGATTCCCGCTACAACCGCGACGCGGCCGCCATCAACGGCAAGTTCCAGGGCTCCGACCGCATGTTCGTGGTGGTGGAGGGCAAGGAGGACGGCGCTCTCAAGGAACCCGAGGTACTGAAGAGCATGGAGAGCTTCCAGAAGTACATGGAGGCCCAGCCCGAAATCGGCGGCAGCATTTCGCTGGCCGATATCCTGCCGGCAGTGAAGCGCGTGGTGCGGGAAGGCAATTCCCGCTACCAGGAGCTGGGCAATACGGCCAACGAAAACGGCGAACTGGTCTACATGTTCGTCTCCGGCACCGATCCCGGCGACATGGATCGCTTCGCCGATCCCCAGGCCAGGAACGGCGCCATCACCCTGTATTTCCGCGACCACCAGGGGGTCACCATCAGTACCGCCGTCCAGCGCATCAAGGATTACATCGACGCCCATCCGATCAAGGACGCGCAGATTCTGCTGGCCGGCGGCCTGGTGGGGGTCTTGGCGGCGGTCAACGAAGTGATCCTGTCCGGGCAGATCGAGGCCATCGCTTTCGCCCTGCTGGTGCTCGTCGCCTGTTGTGCCTTCACCTACCGTTCCACGGTGGCGGGGATGTTCTTCATGATCCCGGTGTTGCTCTCCAACACGCTCACCTTCAGCTACATGGCGTGGCAGGGCATCGGCATGAACATCAACACCCTGCCGGTGGTGGCGCTGGGCATCGGCCTGGGGGTCGACTACACCTTCTACATCGTCGACGGCATCCGCGAGGAGTTGCATCACGGTACCGGCACCATCGAGCAGGCCATCACCAAGGCCTTGAAGAGCGCCGGGCGCGGCGTCCTGGTGACGGCGCTCACCCTCGTCACCAGCGTGATCATCTGGAGCTTCTCGTCCCTGCGCCTGCAGGCCGACATGGGCATCCTGATCGCCATCTGGCTGGGCATCTCGGCGGCATCGGCCCTGTTCGTCATGCCGGCCATGGTCTACGTGTTCCGGCCGGAATTTGTAGTGGGCAGCAAACGGCATCCCATCGAGATCGCCGAGGAGGAGGTCCAGGCGGCCTAGCCGCTGCGGGGGCGCCGCCTCGCGGCGCCCGTTGCTTTCAACAACGAGAAGGGGATTTACCAAGATGACACAGTTCAGAAGTACCCGTTTGCGTCGCAGCCTGCTTGCGAGCGCGATTTCGCTGGCCCTTGGGTATGCTGCGGCGCCGGCCCATGCCGAAGATTTGGCT
>JRYJ01000094.1_pt1 | contig 58207 bp, 56 predicted proteins | sample 235371 | NCBI WGS metagenome assembly JRYJ01 (sample SAMN03074219, study PRJNA261477) | activated sludge metagenome | biome: Wastewater Treatment Plant; feature: Wastewater; material: Activated sludge; isolation source: activated biomass of a wastewater treatment plant treating hydrocarbon... ... | reverse complement strand
TCCAGCAGCGGGTGCAGGCCGTGCGCCATCTGCTGCGTCCAGCGCGGCGCCACCAGCGGGATCAGGCCGAAGCCGATCGACAGCGCGACGATGTAGAGGTTGTTGCGGTTGCCCTTGAAGTCCACCGTCGAGAGGATGCGGATGCCGGTGGCCGCGACCATGCCGAACATCACCAGCCCCGCGCCGCCGAGCACGAACTGCGGGATAGCCTCCACGAAGGCGGCCATCTTCGGCAGCATGCCCAGCACGATCATGATCACGCCGCCGGCCACGCACACCCAGCGGCTCTTCACGCCGGTGACGCCGACCAGGCCCACGTTCTGCGAGAAGCTGGTGTAGGGGAAGGTGTTGAAGATGCCGCCGATCAGCGTGCCCAGGCCGTCGGTGCGCAGGCCGGCGGCCAGCGCCGGTTGGTCGATCTTCCGGCCGGTGAGGTCCGACAGCGCGAGGAACATGCCGGTCGACTCGATCATCACCACGATCATCACCAGCGTCATGGTCAGGATCATCACGAGGTCGAAGGTCGGCATGCCGAAGGCGAAGGGCGTGACCACGTCGAACCAGTGCGCCTTGGCGACCTTGTCGAAGTTCATCTTGCCCATCGCGATGGCCACCGCGCAGCCGGCGACGATGCCCAGCAGCACCGAGATGTTGGCGACGAAGCCCTTGGCGTACTTCACCAGCAGCAGGATGAACACCAGCACCGCGGCGGCGATCGCCATGTTGTCGAGCGCGCCGTAGCCCGGGTTGTTGGTCATCGGGATCGGCCCGGGCAGCTTGACGGGCGCGCTGGCGGCTTCCGCCGTGGCCTTGGCGGCGTCGACCATGGCCACCAGCTTGGGCACGTCGACGCTCTGCGCCAGCGGCGCCGGCCCGCCCATCGCCCAGCCCACGCCCACGCGCATCAGGCTGATGCCGATGATCGCGATGATGGTGCCGGTGACCACCGGCGGGAAGAAGCGCAGCAGCTTGCTGACGATGGGCGCGATCAGCATGGCGATCACGCCCGCGCCGATGATCGCGCCGAAGATCGCCCGCGCCCCGTCGACGCCGGGCATCGCGTTGGCGAAGGCCACCATCGGGCCGACGGCGGCGAAGGTGACGCCCATCATCACCGGCAGCCGGATGCCGAACCACTGCGTGACGCCCAGCGACTGGATCAGCGTGACGAGGCCGCAGCAGAACAGGTCGGCCGAGATCAGCAGCGCCACCTGCTCGGGCGTGAGCTTGAGCGCGCGGCCGACGATCAGCGGCACGGCGACCGCGCCGGCGTACATCACCAGCACGTGCTGCAGGCCCAGCGCCGCCAGCCGCGGCGCCGGGAGTTTCTCGTCCACCGGGTGGACCGTCGTCTCGCTCATGCGTCTCTCCTCGTATGGTCTGGTGTGGCGAGCGTCGAAATCACAACCGTGCTCAGTAGCGGTGGCGCACGCCGATCGAGAAGGCGCTGCCGTTGCTGAGGCCATCGACCTTGTCGCTCATCGCCACCGCGTACAGGTCGGTGCGCTTGGACAGGAAGTAGTCGTAGCCGGCCGAGAAGGTCTTGCGCTTGGCGCCGGTCTCGGGCTTGATCTGGCCCCATTGCGCAAGCACCTTGCCGTTGCCCACCGGCACGCTCGCGCCGATGCCGGCGATGTCGTACTCGTTGCCGGTGGTCTTGTTGGCCACGTTGCCGAACTGGCCGAACAGCTTGGCCGCGCCGAAGTCGTAGCTCGCCGCCCCCTGCCAGCTCTTGGTGTCGGCCACGGCGGTGGCGCCGTCCTTCTTCACGTCCTGCCAGGAGAAGGCCGAATCGAAGGCGCCGGCGCTCCAGCGCAGGTTGACGCCGTGGTTGCGGCCGTTGCTGCCCGCCTCGGCCGCGGCCACGAAGAGCTGCAGCGTGGCGCCGCCGAGCTTCGGGCTGGTGTAGAGCACCGAATCGCTCCAGCCGGAATCACCCGTCAGCGTGCTGATTCCACCCGCAGAGGTGAAGTAGTGGCGGATGCTGGGCGAGTAGCCGAACGAATCGCCGAACGGGTTGAACGACAGCGTGGTGACGAAGAACGGCGTGGTGTTGCGCCCGATCGTCACGCGGCCGAAGCTGCTGCTGGACAGGCCGACGAAGGCGTTGCGCGCCCAGAAGGTGTCGGCACCGAAGCGGCCGGAGGCACCGGTGTCGGCGCGCATGAACGACTGCAGCGTGAAGACCGCCGACAGGCCGCCGCCGAGATCCTCGCTGCCGCTGACACCGAACCAGCTGGTGGTCATCTGGCCGTTGTCGACGATCCAGGTCTTGTCGGGGTTGCCCACCGGCTTGGACTGGCCGGCGCTGATGTCGAGCAGGCCGGCCAGCGTCACACTGGTCTGGGCCAGTGCGGCCGCCGGCAGGGCCAGGGCGGTGGATGCGGCGATCAGCGCGCAGCGGAAGCCAGAAGAACGATTCATCGCGGGTCTCCTCCTCGGGTTTGCGACGTCTTGGGCGTCAATTCAGCGGTGAACCGGCTTCGAACCAGCGTCCGAGCAAGGACCGTTCCGCATCGGTGATCTGCGTGGCGTTGTTCATCGGCATGGCCTTGAGCACCACGGCCTGCTGGTAGATCGCCTGCGCGTTCTTCGCGATCAGTTCGGGCGTGTGCAGTTGCACGCCCTTGCTGATCACCTGCTCGTTGTGGCACATCGCGCAGCGCTGCTCGACCACGGAGCGCACCTGCGCGAAGCTCGGCGGTGCCACGCTGGTGCTCTTCGGTGCGGGTGCGGGCGCGAGCCACACCACCAGGCCCACGATCACCGCGGTGCCGCCGATCGCGTACTCCCAGGGCACACGCCGGCCGGCCACCAGGGCCTTGTGGCGCTCGACGAACGAGTGACGGATCAGCGCGCCGGCCAGCATGACCAGCACCAGCACCAGCCAGTTGTGCTTCGCGCCGTAGAGGAAGCCGTAGTGGTTGCTGAGCATCGCGATCAGCACCGGCAGCGTGAAGTAGGTGTTGTGCACGCTGCGCTGCTTGCCGCGCTGGCCGTGCACCGGATCCACCGGCTGGCCGGCCTTCATCTGCGCCATCACCGTGCGCTGCCCCGGGATGATCCAGAAGAACACGTTGGCGCTCATCGCCGTGGCCATCATCGCGCCCACCAGCAGGAAGGCCGCGCGACCGGCGAACAGCTGGCAGGCCAGCCACGAGGCGACGATCACCGCGAGCGTCACGCCGATGCCGACGATGCGGTCACCCCCCGGCTTCTGCCCGAAGGCGCGGCAGATGCCGTCGTAGACGAGCCAGAAGACGACGAGGAAGCCGAGCGCGGCGGCGATGGCGCCCGCCGGCGACCAGGCGAACAGGTTCTTGTCGATCAGGAAGGTGCTCGCCTGGTAGAGGTAGAGCACCGTGAAGAGCGCGAAGCCCGTCAGCCAGGTGGAGTAGCTCTCCCAGTAGAACCAGTGCAGGTTGGGCGGCAGCGACTTCGGCGCCACCATGTACTTCTGCGGGTGGTAGAAGCCGCCGCCGTGCACCGCCCAGAGCTCGCCGTCGACGCCCTTGGCGACGAGGTCCGGTGCCGTCGGCTTCGTCAGGCTGTTGTCGAGGAAGACGAAGTAGAACGACGAGCCGATCCAGGCGATCGCGGTGATGACGTGGGCCCAGCGCAGCAGCAGGTTGACCCAGTCGAGCAGGTAGGCTTCCATGCGCGGACACTTCCTTTCGGCACGGGCCGCGCGCAAGAAGCGGGCCCGTGGGCGACCTCACCACAGCGGGCTCTGTGAGGCTGGAAGTGTCGCGACCGGTGAGGGGCACCGGGCTCCGCGGCGACGCAGGTGAACTGTATACACTCCGGATCACATCGCGATCCGGACTTTCCCGCAGTGGCTCAGCTGCCGCGGTAGGTGGAATACGACCAGGGGCTGGCCAGCAGCGGCACGTGGTAATGCTGGCCGGCGGCGGCGAGGCCGAAGTCCAGCGGCACTTCGTCGAGGAAGGGCGGCTCGGCCAGCGCGGCGCCGCGCGCGCGGAAGTAGGCCGCCACCGCGAACACCAGGCGGTAACGGCCCGGCTGGAAGGCCTCGCCCTCGAGCAGCGGCGCATCGGCCCGGCCGTCGTGGTTGAGCGTGATGCGCTTGAGTTCGGTGGCGGCGCCGTCGGCGCCGAGGCGGTACAGCCGCACCGCCATGCCCGCGGCGGGGCAGCCGTTGGCGGTATCGAGCACGTGGGTGGTGAGATTGCCCATGAAAGTCCTTGCGTGATGCTTGCGGGTTCGCCAAAAGTGTATACACTTTGTTCAGCGAATCAAGTACCGACTACGTCCGCCATGCCGCGCAGCAGCCCCACCCTGCAGGTCGTCCGCCCGAGTGCGAAGGCGAGCAAGCCGCGCGCCAGCGCCGGCTCGGCTGGAGACGCCGGCACGCACACGCAGCGCATCGTCGAGTCGATCACCGCGGCCATCGTCGAGCGCCGGCTGATGCCCGGCACCAAGCTGGCCGAGCAGAAGATCGCCGACATCTTCAAGGTCTCGCGCACGCTGGTGCGCCAGGCGCTCAACCAGCTCAGCCGCGACAAGCTGGTGACGCTGGAGCCGGCGCGCGGCGCGCGCGTGGCCGAGCCGAGCATCGAGGAGGCTCGACAGGTGTTCGAGGTGCGGCGCCTGCTGGAGTCGGCCATGATCCGCCGCGCCGCCGCCGAGCTCAGCGACGCGCAGCTGGCCGAACTGCGCACCCACCTGCGCGCCGAGCAGGCCGCGGTGCAGCGCACCGACGTCTCCGGCCGCACGCGCTTGCTGGCCGACTTCCACGTGGTGATCGCCCGCATGCTCGGCAACGAGGTGCTGGCCGACCTGCTCGCCGACCTCGTCACCCGCTCCTCGCTGATCGCGCTGATGTACCAGTCGTCCCACTCGGCGGAGCACTCCTACGAGGAGCACGTCGCCATCGTCGAGGCGCTGGCCCGGCGTGACGCCCGCGCCGCGGTCAGGCTGATGGACGAGCACCTGCACAACGTCGAGCACAACCTGCGCCTGGATCCGCGCACGCCCGACCTCACCGACGCCCTCAAGCCCTACGCGCCATGAACACCGCCTACCCCAGGGATCTGATCGGCTACGGCCGCAACCCGCCGCATGCCCGCTGGCCGGGCAACGCCCGCATCGCCGTGCAGTTCGTGCTGAACTACGAAGAGGGCGGCGAGAACAGCGTGCTGCACGGCGATGCCGGCAGCGAGCAGTTCCTCTCCGAGCTGTTCAACCCGGCCGCCTTTCCCGACCGCCACCTGAGCATGGAGTCGATCTACGAGTACGGCTCGCGCGTCGGCGTGTGGCGGATCCTGCGCGAGTTCGAGCGGCGCGAGCTGCCGCTCACCGTGTTCGGCGTGTCGATGGCGCTGGAGCGCTACCCCGAGGTGACCGCCGCCTTCGTCGAGCTTGGCCACGAGATCGCCTGCCACGGCTGGCGCTGGATCCACTACCAGAACGTGCGAGAGGCGCACGAGCGCGAGCACCTGCGCATCGGCATCGAGATCATCCAGCGCCTGACGGGGGAACGGCCGCTGGGCTGGTACACCGGCCGCGACAGCCCCAACACGCGGCGCCTGGTGGTCGACCACGGCGGCTTCGAGTACGACAGCGACTACTACGGCGACGACCTGCCGTTCTGGATGAAGGTGCGCCGGAGCGACGGCAGCGTGGTGCCGCACCTGGTGGTGCCCTACACGCTCGATGCCAACGACATGCGCTTCGCGCTGCCGCAGGGCTTCGCGCACGCCGAGCACTTCTTCGTCTACCTGCGCGACAGCTTCGACGCCCTCTATGCCGAAGGCGACCCCGCCGGCCTGGACCGGCCCAAGATGATGAGCATCGGCATGCACTGCCGGCTGCTCGGCCGGCCGGGCCGCATGCGCGCGCTGCAGCGCTTCCTCGACCACGTCGAGCGCCACGACCAGGTCTGGGTGTGCCGGCGGATCGACATCGCGCGGCACTGGCACGACCACCACCCCTGCCCTGCCATCGATTGAACTTGCCATGCCCCTGACGCTCGACACCCTCAACCCGGCCAGCGCGGCCGACGCCGTGGCCCTGCTCGACGGCGGCATCAACGCCTGGGAGGCGGCCGGCTACGAGACGACCGACGCCGAGTCGAAGCATCCGCATGCGGTGTTCGTGCCGCGGCTGCGGCCGGACATGGCCGTCGATGTGCGCTTCGTGGAAAGTCAGTCCGCGCAGGACGGCGTCAGGCTGCTGGATGCGCGCACCCCGCAGCGCTTCCGCGGCGAGAACGAGACGCTCGATCCGGTCGGCGGCCACATCCCCGGCGCGGTGAACCGCTTCTTCAAGGACAACCTGTCGCCCGACGGACGCTTCAAGCCCGCGCAGGCGCTGCGCGCCGAGTACGAGGCGCTGCTCGGGCCCGATGCCGCGGCGCAGACCATCCACCAGTGCGGCTCGGGCGTCACCGCCTGCCACAACCTGCTGGCGATGGAACACGCCGGCCTGGGCGGGTCGCGCCTGTACGCCGGCTCCTGGAGCGAGTGGTCGTCCGACCCGGCGCGCCCCGTCGCCCTCGGTTGACCGCCGTCAAGCGCCTGTCTACGCTGTCGTTGAACACTGCCGCCACTCGACACACACAGGAGAAGACGCCATGTTCAAGCGCATCCTCGTCCCCACCGACGGTTCGGACATCACCGCCAAGGCCGTGGAGAAGTCCATCGCCCTGGCCAAGGCGGTCGGCGCGACGCTCTACGCCATCAGCGTGAAGGAGCCCTTCCCCTACAGCGCGATCTCGGAGATGCAGCCCACGCCGCCGCAGGAGTTCTTCGACGCGCAGGAGCGCATCGCCGCCAAGCGCCTCGCCCAGGTCACCGACGCGGCTCAGGCGGCCGGCGTGAGCTGCCAGGCGCACAGCGTCGAGGCGCTGCATCCCTGGGAAGCCATCATCGACCACGCCAAGCGCATGGAGTGCGACCTGGTGGTGATGGCCTCGCACGGCCGCCGTGGCGTCAGCGCGCTGCTGCTGGGCAGCGAGACCCAGAAGGTGCTGACGCACTCGACGGTGCCGGTGCTCGTGGTCCGTTAGGCGCTGCGGCCGCAGCGCCGCGGGCTCACACCACGCCGTGGGCCTTGAACCAGGCCATGGCGCGCTTCCAGCCGTCTTCGGCCTGCTCCTTGCGGTAGCTCGGCCGGTAGTCGGCGTGGAAGGCGTGGGGGGCGTTGTCGTAGACGTGGATTTCCGCGGGCTTGCCGGCGGCCTTGAGCAAGCCTTCCATCTTTTCCACCGTTTCCAGGGGAATACCGGTGTCGAGGCCGCCGTAGAGGCCGAGGACCGGCGCCTTGAGGTCGGCGACCAGATCGATGGGGTGCTTGGGCGTGAATTCGTTGGCCGGGCCCACCAGGCGGCCGTACCAGGCGACGGCGGCCTTGAGCTGCGGGTTGTGGGCCGCGTAGAGCCAGGTGATGCGCCCGCCCCAGCAGAAGCCGGTGATGCCCAGGCGGGCAGTGTCGGCGCCCTTGCCGGCGGCCCAGGCGACGCAGGCGTCGAGGTCGGCCATGACCTGGGCGTCGGACGTCTTGGCGGTGATGTTGGCCATCAGCTCGGGGATGCTCGTGTATTTGCGGGGGTCCCCCTGGCGGGCGAACAGCTCGGGGGCGATGGCGCAGTAGCCGAGCTTGGCCAGGCGCCGGCAGACGTCCTGGATGTATTCGTGCACGCCGAAAATCTCGCTCACCACCAGGATCACCGGCGCCTTGGCGGCGCCCTTGGGCAGGGCGCGGTAGGCGATCATCTCGCCGCCCTGCACCGGCACCTTCACCGGCCCGGCCAGGAGCCCTGCCTCGTCGGTGACGATGGCGGTCTGGGCCATGACCGGCTGCACGGCGAGGGCAAAGCCGGCTCCCAGGCTGGTGACGAGGAAACCGCGCCGGGAGAAGGACTGCCCCGGCACGAGGCTGGCAAGGTCGTCGGTGATGCTGGTGGCGCTCATGGTGTTTCCTCCGGAGGGTGCGGCGTTACATGAGGACGATGTCGAACTGCTCGGGCGAATAGCTGGTTTCGGCCTGCAGCGAGATGGGCTTGCCGATGAAGTCGGAGAGCATGGCCAGGGCCTGGGATTCCTCGTCCAGGAAGAGGTCGATGACGGCCGGGCAGGCCAGCACCCGGTATTCCCGGGCGTTGAACTGGCGCGCCTCCCGCAGCAGCTCCCGCAGGACCTCGTAGGCCACCGTGCGTGCCGTCTTCACCTCGCCCCGGCCGCCGCAGGTGGGGCAGGGCTCGCACAGCACGTGGGCCAGCGACTCCCGGGTGCGCTTGCGCGTCATCTCCACCAGGCCGAGGGCGGTGAAGCCGTTGAGGGTGAGGCGGGTGTGGTCCCGGGCCAGGGCCTTCTGGAACTCGGCGAGGACCGCCTGGCGATGCTCCTCGTTCTCCATGTCGATGAAATCGACAATGATGATGCCCCCCAGGTTGCGCAGGCGGAGCTGGCGGGCGATGGTCTGGGCGGCTTCCAGGTTGGTCTTGAAGATGGTGTCGTCGAAATTGCGCACGCCGACGAAGCCGCCGGTATTGACGTCGATGGTGGTCATCGCCTCGGTCTGGTCGATGATCAGGTAGCCGCCGGATTTCAGATCCACGCGCCGGGCCAGGGCCTTCTGGATCTCGTCCTCGACGCCGTGCAGGTCGAAGAGGGGACGCTCGCCGGTGTAGTGGTCGAGGAGCGGCAGCACCGCCGGAGTGTATTCCTCGGCGAAAGCGGTGAGCTTCTGGAAATTCTCCCGGGAGTCGATGACGATGCGGGTCGTTTCCGGATTGACGAAATCCCGCAGCACCCGCTGCCCCAGGTAGAGATCCTCGTAGAGCAGGGTCGGCGGGCCGGACACCCGGGCCTTGTCGCGCACGTCGCCCCAGGTCTTCTTGAGGTAGGCGATGTCGGTGGCGAACTCGTCGTCGCTCGCCGTCTCGGCGCTGGTGCGCACGATGAAGCCACCGGCCTCGTCCGCCGGCACCAGACGGGTGAGGCGCTCGCGCAGGGCTTCCCGCTCCTCCTCCGACTCGATGCGCTGGGAGATGCCGATATGCTTTTCCTGGGGCAGGTAGACGAGCATGCGGCCGGCGATGGAAATCTGCGTGGACAGCCGTGCCCCCTTGGTGCCGATGGGGTCCTTCACCACCTGCACCACCAGGCTCTGGCCATCGGAGAGGATGCGCTCGATGGGCTTGTCCGAGGCGCCGTCCCGGGGCTGCCAGATGTCGGCCACGTGCAGGAAGGCGGTGCGCTCCAGGCCGACGTCGATGAAGGCCGACTGCATGCCCGGCAGGATGCGGCACACCCGGCCGAGATAGACGTTGCCCACAAGCCCCCGGCTGGCGTTGCGCTCGATGTGCAGCTCCTGCACCACCCCCTGCTGCATGACGGCGACGCGGGTTTCCTGGGGGGTGAAGTTGATGAGGATATCTTCGGACATGGGGAGGGTAGAATGCGCGGTCTCACCAGATTCTACACTGGCATTCATGCCCCGCCCCGCCTCCCCCGAACTCCTCGCCCCGGCCGGTTCGCTCGCCATGCTGCGTACCGCTTTCGCCTTCGGCGCCGATGCCGTCTACGCCGGCCAGCCGCGCTATTCCCTGCGCGTGCGCAACAACGAGTTCGGCACGCTGGAAGCCCTCGCCACCGGCATCCAAGAGGCCCACGCCCTGGGCAAGCGGTTCTACGTGGTCAGCAACATCTACCCGCGCAACGCCAAGCTCGCCACCTACCTGTCCGACATGGCGCCGGTGGTGGCCCTCAAGCCCGACGCCCTCATCATGTCCGACCCCGGCCTCATCGACATGGTGCGTGAGGCCTGGCCGGAGCAGACGGTGCATCTGTCGGTGCAGGCCAACACGGTGAACTGGGCGGCGGTGAAGTTCTGGCAAAAGATCGGCGTGCGCCGCGTCATCCTCTCCCGGGAGCTGTCCCTCGACGAGATCGCCGAAATCCGCCAGCGCTGCCCCGACATGGAGCTGGAAGTATTCGTCCACGGCGCCCTGTGCATCGCCTACTCCGGCCGCTGCCTGCTCTCCGGCTACTTCAACCACCGGGACCCCAACCAGGGCACCTGCACCAACTCCTGCCGCTGGGACTACAAGGTGCACCCGGCCGGCGAGAACCCGGCGGGGGACGTGCATCTGCTGGAGGAACGCCAGCGCCCCGGCGAGCTGATGCCCATCGAGGAGGACGAGCACGGCACCTACATCATGAATTCCCGCGACTTGCGGGCCATCGAGCACGTGCAGCGACTGGTGGAAATCGGCATCGATTCCCTGAAGATCGAGGGCCGCACCAAGAGCCCCTACTACGCTGCCCGCACCTGCCAGACCTACCGCCAGGCCATCGCCGACGCCGTTGCCGGCCGGCCGCTGGACCCGCAGCTGCTGGCCGAGCTGGAGGGCCTGGCCAACCGGGGTTACACCGACGGCTTCTACCAGCGCCACCACGACGCCGAGTACCAGAATTACCTCAAGGGCCACTCGGAATCGGAGCGCAGCCTGTACGTGGGCGACGCCGTCGCCTGGGACGCCGCCCGGGGCCTGATGGAAATCGCCGTCAAGAACCGCTTCACCCTGGGCGACCGGCTGGAATGCGTGCATCCCGCCGGCAACCACTCGTGGTCGCCGACCCGCATGGAAAATACCGCCGGCGAACCAGTGGCCGCTGCCCCCGGCGACGGCCATCGGGTGTGGATCGACTGCCCGCCGGACAAGGCGGGCGCCTTCGTGGCCCGCTATCGGTAGCGCCGTCACTCCCGGGGGATCGCCACCCCGGTATTCCGCCGGCACGACCAGGGCGTTTCCTCCGCCCCGATCAGCGCGCCAGTGCCTGACCAACTGGCGCCTGCAACTGGCGGCCAACCTCCTGCGCTCCGGTCACGGCACCGTGGCGACGATCGCCCAGGAAGTGGGTTACGAATCGGAGGCCGCCTTCAATCCGGCCTGCAAGCGCACCACCGGCGGCTAGGGCGCCAGGAACCTGGCGGCAAACGCTTCCTCGGTCAGCGGCGGCGAGAACAGGTAGCCCTGCAGCAGTTCGCAGCCCAGGCCGGCCAGGCAGTCGCGCTGGGCTTCCGTCTCGACCCCTTCCGCCACCACCTTGAGGTGCAGCCGGCGGGCCATGGCCAGGATGGCCTCCACCAGGGCCATGTCCTGCTCGCTGTCGGGCAGGCGGGCGACGAACTGGCGGTCGATCTTGACGATGTCGAAGGGGAAGCGGCTGAGGTAGGAGAGGGAGGAATAGCCGGTGCCGAAGTCGTCGAGGGCGATGCGGGCGCCCAGCCGGCGGGCCGCGTCGAGGAAGTTGCGGACCGTGTCGTCGCCGGACAGGAGCGAGGATTCGGTGATCTCCAGGGTCAGGCTGCCCGCCTCCGGTGCAGCCTCCTCGATGAGGGCGAGGAGCCCTTCGAGGTGCATCCGGTTGCGGAACTCGACACTGGAGAGGTTAACCGCAACGCTGCCCCGGTAACCGTGGCGGTCATGCCAGCGCTGCAACTGGGCCAGGGCCGCGGGCAGGATCCAGGCGGTGATGTCGGGGATGAGGCCGATTTCTTCGGCGATGGCGATGAACTCGCCCGGCGCCACCAGGCCGCGCTGGGGATGCTGCCAGCGCAGGAGCGCTTCCGCCCCGCGCAGGACGCCTTCGGTGGTGGTCACCGGCTGGAAGTGCAGGCGGAACTCCTTGGCGGCGATGGCCTGGCGCAGCTCGGCGGCCAGGCGCAGGCGCTCCTCGGCCCGGGCGTGCAGGGCCGGGGTGAAATAGGCGAGGCCGTTGCGCCCGCCTTCCTTGGCGCGGTACATGGCGACGTCGGCATTCTTGAGGAGGCTGGCGCCATCCTCCCCTTCGCTGGGGAAGAGGGCCACGCCGATGCTGGCGGTGATGACCACGTCCCGCTCGTCGATCTGATAGGGCCGGGAGAGGACGTCGAGCAATTTGCGGCCGACGATGTCGGCGTCGTCGGAACGGCCCAGGGTGGGCAGAAGGGCGGCGAATTCGTCACCGGAGAGGCGGGCCAGGGTGTCCTCGGAGCGCAGGCAGCCGATCATCCGCCGGGCCGCCTGGCGCAGTAGCTGATTGCCGGCCTCATGGCCGAGGGTGTCGTTGACCCACTTGAAGTGGTCCAGGTCGATGAAGAGCAGGGCGAGGGGGTGGCCGTGGCGGCGGGCTTCGGCGACGGCCTGGTTGAGGCGTTCGTTGAAGTGGGTGCGGTTGGGCAGGTCGGTGAGGGCGTCGAAGTTGGCCTGTCGCCAGATGCGGTGCTCCCGCTGCTTGCGCTCGCTGATGTCGGAGAAGACGCCGATGTAGTGGCGGGGCCGCCCGGCGCCGTCATGGACGACGGAGATGGTGAGCCATTCCGGGTAGATCTGGCCGTTCTTGCGCCGGTTCCAGACTTCGCCCTGCCAGCGCCCGGCGTCGCGGATGGTTTGCCACATCTCCCGGTAGAAGGCGGCGTCGTGGCGGCCGGACCGGAGTACCCGGGGGGTTTGCCCGATCAGCTCCTCCGGGGCGAAGCCGGTGATGGCGGTGAAGGCCGGGTTCACCATCTCGATGATGCCCTCCACGTCGGTCACCAGCACGCCCTCGGCGGCGTTCTCGATGACGGCGGAGGCCAGTCGCTGGCTTTCCTGGACCTGGCGGTCGGCGGTGATGTCGCTGAAGGAAATGACCACCGCCTCGCCGGCGTTTGCCTTCCCCGAAAAGGGACTGGCGCTGATGCGCAGCCAGCGGGGGCCGCCGGGGAGCGCGGGCAGTCCGATCACCGTGTCGACGGTGGTGCGGCCCTCGGCCAGGGCGGTGGCCAGGGGGGTCTGTTCGGAGGGCAGGGGGGTGCCGTCGGCGTCGGTCACCGCCACGCCTGCCGCCAGCAGGTTGAGCCCCACCGGCTCCAGGCCGCTGGGGGCGAAGGCCCTGCGGGCGGCGGTGTTGGCGGCCATCACCACGCCCTGGCGGTCCACCAGCAGCACGCCTTCGGTGAGGGCGGAGACCAGGGTGCGGTAGCGCAGTTCGCTCGCTTCCAGGTTGGCGGCGGCCCGGCTGCGCTGGTTGAGGGCATGCACCATGCCGGCGAAGAGGAGGGTGAGGAGCAGGGAGAAGAGTCCACCGCCCAGGAGATAGGTGAAGCGCTCCTTGGCGTAAGGGGCCATGACCGCGGCGACGGACTTGCCTACCACCACCGTCAGCCCGTACTCGGGAATGCGCCGCCAGGTGTAGAGGCGCTCGATGCCATCGGCCTGGGCGATGCGCCGGAAGCGGCCGCTGTCGCTGGCCCCCGGCGCCAGGTAGGGCACGTCGCGCAACACCTTGCCCAGGCCGGCCTCGGGATTGGGGGAGCGGGCGAGGTAGTCGCCGCCGTCCCGCACCAGGGCGACCACGCCGTCTTCCCCCAGGCGGAAGCTGTCGTAGAAGCCGGAAAAATACTCCGGGGCGATGGAGAGCACCATGACCCCCTGGAAGCCGTTCCGGCCGTCGTCCAGGGGCCGGGTGAACTGGATGGACCACTTCTGGGAGACGCGGCCGAGGACCGGCTTGCTGACGAACAGGCGATCCCCCTTGCCGTCGGCGTGGACGCGGAAATGCTCCCGGTCGGAGAGATCCACCGGTTTGGGATGGGGGTCGAGGCTGGAGTAGGCGAGCCGGCCTTCCCGGTCGATGACGCCCAGTTGCAGGGTCATCTGGCGGCGGAGGTGGCCCTGGTATTCGGCCACGGCGGCGTCCATTCCCGGCCGGTCCCGCAGCCAGCGTTCCCGCAGATGCAGCAGCGTCAGGTCGATGCCCCGCACCGTCGACGTCACCTGCTCGGCGAAGGCCAGGGTCAGGTTGGCGCTGTCCCGTTCCCAGGCGGCCGCTTCCTCGGCCTTCACCCGGTTGAGGTGGAGGCCGATGGCGATCCACATGGCGACCAGCAGGCAACCCAGCGCCACGCCCAGTTGCAGGCGGGCTGACGCAAGGGAAGAAGGGGGCTGGTCGGGCATGCGATTACTACTAAAGTATTAGGCGGGCGGCCGAGGGTAACCTATCCCTCCCTTTCCGACAACCCGGCTCATCAAACATTGGACAGGCCTGCGGCGATTTGGATCGGGCGAGGGTTACATCCCGTTACGGCCGCTTACAGCGGTGGTCCGACGAGTGCCCTACAGTGGCCGGGTAGCGCCGCGGCCGCGGCGTCCCTACGGAGGAAAAACCATGACCATGAAGCGAAGCACTCGCCTGAAACGGCATCTCCGGCAGTTCCTGGCCGTCAGCGCCCTGGCGCTCCTCGGCCAGGCCCATGGCGCCGCCAATCCCCCGGACGCGGAAGTCCGGGCCGCCACCGAGGAGGTCCTGGCGGTCATCGCCAGCGCGCCCGACGCCAGGACCCTGCGCCAGCTGGCGGAGGAAAAGGTCGTCCCCCGCTTCGACTTCCGCCGCATGACCCAGCTCGCCGCCGGCCGCGTCTGGAACCAGGCCAGCCCGGCCCAGCAGGACGAACTGACCCGGGAATTCCAGCATCTCCTGGTGCGCACCTACACCAAGGCCCTGGCCGCCACCCGCCATGCCCAGGCCAAGGTGACGGTGATGCCGGCCCGCATCCGCGAGGGCAGCAACGAGGCCACGGTGAAGACCACGGTGGCCGAGCCCGGCCGCCAGGCCATCGCCATCGACTATCGCATGGAACAGGCCGACGGCGCCTGGAAGGTGGTGGACGTGACCGTGGACAGCATCAGCCTGGTCACCAACTACCGCGACTGGTTCGCCAGCCAGGCCCAGAGCGGCGGCGTGGACGGCGTTATCCGCGCCCTGGCGGAAAAGAACCGGGGCAGCGCCCAGGTGGCCGGTTAATCGGCCGCCAGCTCCGGCCGGTCGCGGAAGCCTTCCAGGGCTTCCGGATTGGCCAGGGCTTCCACATTCTTCACCGGCTGGCCGTGCACCACGTTGCGCACGGCCAGTTCCACGATCTTGCCCGACTTGGTACGGGGAATGTCCGCCACCTGCACCACCTTGGCCGGCACGTGGCGGGGCGTGGTGTTGTCGCGGATCTGCCGCTTGACGCGGTCGATGAGGGCGTCGTCCAGAGTCCTGCCCTCGGCCAGCTTGACGAAGAGCACCACGCGCACGTCGTCGTGGCGGCCCGGGGGCCAGTCCTGGCCGATGACCAGCGCTTCGAGGATTTCCGGCAGCTTTTCCACCTGGCGGTAGATTTCCGCCGTACCGATGCGCACGCCTCCCGGGTTGAGGGTGGCATCGGAGCGGCCGTAGATGATCACCCCGCCCCGGGAGGTGAGCTCCGCGTAGTCGCCGTGGCACCACACGTCGGGGAAGCGTTCGAAGTAGGCCGCCCGGTAGCGGGCGCCGTCGGGATCGTTCCAGAAGCCGACGGGCATGGCCGGGAAGGGGCGAGTACATACCAGCTCCCCCTTTTCGCCCTGCACCGGCTGGCCGTCTTCGTCGAAGATGGCCACCGCCATGCCCAGGCCCCGGCACTGGATCTCGCCCCGGAACACCGGCAGCACCGGGTTGCCCAGGACGAAGCAGGAAAGGATGTCGGTGCCGCCGGAAATGGAGGCCAGCAGGACGTCGGCCTTGATTTCCCGGTACACCCAGTCGAAGCCCTCCGGCGACAGGGGGCTGCCGGTGGAGAAGATTGCCCTCAGGGCGTCCAGGCGGTGGGTGGTGCCGGGTCGCAGGCCCATCTTGGCGGCGGCGTCGATGAACTTGGCGGAGGTGCCGAAGTGGGTCATGCCCTCGGCCTGGGCGTAGTCGAAGAGGACCGTGCCGCCGCCGGCGAAGGGCGAGCCGTCGTAGAGCAGCAGGGTGGCGCCGGAGGCCAGCCCGGTCATCAGCCAGTTCCACATCATCCAGCCGCAGGTGGTGAAGTAGAAGAGGCGGTCGCCAGTGCGTACGTCACTGTGCAGTTGGTGCTCCTTGAGATGCTGCAGGAGCGCACCGCCATGGGTGTGGACGATGCACTTGGGCACGCCGGTGGTGCCGCTGGAGTACATGATGAACAGCGGATGGGCGAAGGGAACGGGGACGAAGGCGATGGTCCCGCCGGCCTGGGAGGATAGCGCCTCGGTCCATTCGATGGATTTGCCGATGGCGCCGATCTCCGGGTCCGGGTCCAGGTAGGCCACCACCACCACCTGGGTCAGGGACGGCAGCCGCGCCGCCACCTCGGTGTTCTTGGCCAGGCAATCGACGGCCTTGCCGTTGTACCAGTAACCGTCCACGCAGAAGAGTACCTTCGGCTCGATCTGCCCGAAGCGGTCGAGGACACCCTGGACCCCGAAATCCGGCGAGGCGGAGGACCAGATGGCGCCCAGGGCTGCGGTGGCCAGCATGGCCACCAGGGTTTCCGGCAGGTTGGGCAGGTAGCCGGCGACCCGGTCCCCGGGCCCGACGCCGGCATCCCGCAGGACGCCCAGGCAGCGGGAGACGTCGTCGTAGAGCTGGGCGCGGGACAGGCGGCGCTTGACCTTGTCCTCCCCCCAGAAGACCAGGGCCTCGCCGCCGTGGCGCCGGAGGAGGTTCTCGGCATAGTTGAGGCGCGCTTCCGGGAACCAGCGGGCGCCGGGCATGCGCCCGCCGTCGGCAAGCACCGTCGCGCCCTTGTCGCCGATCACGCCGCAGAAGTCCCAGACTTTGCTCCAGAATTCCTCCGGGCGATCCACCGACCACTGCCAGAGTTCCGGATAGGTCGGCCGCCCCATGGCCTGCATGAAAACGGCCATGGGCGTATCGCCGACGGTGGTGGGATCGGGCTTCCACAGGGGCGCTTCGGACGGGGTCATGGGGTCTCCTCGGGCTATGGTTGTCGTGGGCACCGCGGGTGCCAGGTGCACGATACGCCCGGGGGGCGCCCCCGCTCAACGGGGGATTTCCCGCCATCCCGGCCCTATCCCATGGACATGGCCGGCGGCCGGCGATAAGCTAGGACGATCGTCGCCACCCATGGCGCCAAGGAGGCTCCGATGCTGGCCTGGGGCAGGAAGGTTTCCAAGCGTTTCCGCGATCGCATCCGCCGGATGGGGGAGACCCTGCAGGTGGATGCGAGTTTCCTCATGGCCTGCATGGCCTTCGAAACCGGCCGCAGCTTCGACCCCGCCCAGAAGAACGCCGCCGGCAGCGGGGCCGTGGGCCTGATCCAGTTCATGCCCGCCACCGCCCAGGCCCTGGGCACCACACCGCAACAACTGGCGGCCATGAGCGCCGTGCGCCAGCTCGACTACGTGGAGCGCTACTTCCTGCCGCGGGCCGGCCGCCTCAAGACCCTGGCCGACGTGTATATGGCCATCCTGTGGCCGGCGGCCATCGGCAAGCCGGGCAGCCACGTGCTCTTCGACCGCAACGACCCGGACCATCCCCGCCGCTATGTGCAGAACGCCGGCCTGGACTACAACCGGGACGGCCTCATCACCAAGGACGAGGCGGCCCGGCGGGTGCAGGAGCAGCTCGAACTCGGCCTGCGGCCGGAAAACGCCTGGCCCTGATCCATCGATTTCCCTTTGTGGAGGCAAGCATGTTTCCCTGGCTATGGTTGTGGACACCGCAATTCCACTTTCCCCTGAGCGGCGACATTGCCCAGGACATCGAGCCGCAGACCCACTGGTTCTTTTCCGGCATCCCGCCCGGGGCGGGCGACGGTGCCCTGGAGCGGCGCATCTTCGAGACCGCCTCCTACGGCACGCAACTGGGCCTCATCACCGAGGTGCTCCTCTCCCTGGCCGCCAAGGGCACGGTCGATCCGGACCAGGCCAGACAGGCCCTGGCGGACCTGAAGGCGGTCTACCGGGACATCGAGGCGGTCAAGCAGAGCGAGAAGGATTCCCTGGAAACCGCCGCCGGGAAGGTTCTCGAGCGCCTCGAGCGCCGCGACCCCGAGGCCCTGGCCCGGGTGCTCAAGCGCTACCGGCCTTCCGGCTCCTGACGATGCGGTCGGCGGGCGTGGCCGCCCGCACCCCGTCGCGCCCGTTGGCCTTGGCCCGGTACATGGCGTGGTCCGCCGCGCTGACCAGGGCCTGGCCGTCGTCGCCGTCTTCCGGGTAGAGGGCGATGCCGATGCTCACCGAGCCCTGCAGGCTCAGGCCGTCGATGGCGAAGGGTTCGGCGATGGCGGCCCGGCATTTTTCCGCCACTACCTCGGCGTAGCGGCGGCAGTCCACTTCGCTCACCACCAGGATGAATTCATCGCCGCCCAGGCGGGCCAGGGTGTCGGTCTCCCGCAGGGCGGCACGCCAGCGGCGGGCCACCGCGTGCAGGTAGCGGTCGCCGACGGCATGGCCGTGGCGGTCGTTGATGGCCTTGAAATTGTCCAGATCGAGGAAGAGCACCGCCACCCCGCTGCCTTCCCGCTTGGCCTGGGCGATGGCCTGGCCGAGGCGGTCGAAGAGCAGCAGCCGGTTGGGCAGTTCGGTGAGGGGGTCGTAATGCACCACGAAATGCAGGCGCCGCTGGTCGTAGCGGCGGGCGGTGGCGTCGGAGAAGATGCCGATGTAGTGGGTGACCGTCCCCTGGGCGTCGCGGACGACGTTGATGGACAGCCATTCCGGATACTTCTCGCCGTCCTTGCGGCGGTTGATTACTTCGCCCTCCCAGCGGCCCTCCTCCCGCAGCCCCTGCCACAGCGCCCCGTAGGTCTCGGCCGGCGTGGCGCCGGAACCGAGGAAGCGCGGGTTGCGGCCCAGGACTTCGCCTTCGGCGTAGCCGGTGATCTCGGTGAAGGCCCGATTGACGGCGACGATGTTGTTGCGGGCGTCGGTGATCATGATGCCGTCGGAGCTTTCCTCGAAGACCTTGGCGTTCAGGCGCACCTGGGCCAGCGCCCGGCAGGTCTCCCGCTCGGCGCGGTAGAGGCGGCCCGACTGCCGGTAGAGGAAGGCGGTGAGGGCGGCGATGATGGCCGTCACGGCAGCGCCCAGGGCCGCCATGTCCCGGCGCCGCCGCTGCAGGTCGGCGAAGGCGTGGTCCTCGGCCATGCCCACCAGCACCACCAGCGGAAAATGGTCCATCACCCGGTAGGCGTAGAGGCGCCGCAGCCCGTCCACGGTGCTGGTGCCGCGGTAATGGCCGCTGCGGTGCAGTTCGACGATCTGGCGCAGGCGAGGCGTGGCGATGTCCTGGCCGATGCCTTCGGCGCCCGCCCCCTGAGCGTGGCGGGCGCGGATGACGCCGTCCAGGCCAACCAGGGCGACGACGCTGCCGGGCCCCAGGTCGAAGCCGGCGTAGAAGTCGGTGAAGTAGCGGGAATCCACCGTCGCCACGGCGACGCCGCCGAAGCCGCCGGCGCGGTCGAAGATGCGCTCGGCCAGGGGCAGGGAGGCCTCACCGCCCTGGCCGGGCACCGGGCGGCCGATGAACAGGCCGCCGTCGGGGCGCTCCCGCTGGGCAACGAAAAAGTCCCGCTCGGCCAGATTGTCCGCCAGTTTGCCCCTGCTCTTGGTCAGCACCCGCCCCCTGGCGTCGGTGACGGCCACCTGGCTGAACAGGGGATCGTCCCGCAGGCGTTCGCCGAGGAGGTCGGCGAGATCGGCGGGGGCGCCGTGGCGGGCCGTTTCCTGGGCGACGACGGTCAACACCTGGCCGATGTTGAGGAGCGAGCGCTCGACATGGCCCTCGAAGGATCGGGCCAGGTTGGCCAGGGTGCTCTCCGCCGCCTCGCGCTCGGTGTGCTCCAGGGCACGCAGGCCGAAGACGATGGCCGTCCACAGGACGGCGACCGACAGCAGCCCGAAGGCCAGGGCAGCCAAGGGCACGTAGCGCAGGAAGGCGGGCGGTTCGGCGGGTTGCGCGGGAGTGCACAACCAGGCGGGCGTGGCGTCCGTCGTTGTGGCTTCTCTGTCGGCTTCCTGCCCGGGCCTGGCGTCCATGGTCGCTGCCCTTCTGTTGGGATATCCCGACTACGGTACTCCTCCTAGGCGCCCGGCCGCAAGGGCCGCCGCCGCGGCCCTGCCTTTGCTATCCTTGCCCCAGGCAACCAACGGAGGAATCCCATGACCCCCGCAGTCCTCAGCGAAACCCACGGCCGCGTCGGCCTCATCCGCATCAACCGGCCGGAAGCCCTGAATGCCCTCAACGACGCGGTGATGGACGGCATCGCCGCCGCCGTCGACGCCTTCGAGGCCGACGATGCCATCGGCTGCCTGGTGCTGACCGGCAACGACAAGGCCTTCGCCGCCGGCGCCGACATCGTCGCCATGAAGGATTTCGACTACCAGCACGCCTACCGCAGCGATTTCATCACCCGCAACTGGGAGCGCCTGAAGACCGCCCGCAAGCCGGTCATCGCCGCCGTTGCCGGCTACGCCCTGGGTGGCGGCTGCGAGCTGGCCATGATGTGCGACATGATCTTCGCCGCCGACACCGCCCGCTTCGGCCAGCCCGAGGTGAAAATCGGCATCCTCCCCGGCGCCGGCGGCACCCAGCGCCTGCCCCGGGCGGTGGGCAAGGCCAAGGCCATGGACCTATGCCTCACCGCCCGCCTCATGGACGCGACGGAAGCGGAACAGGCCGGCCTGGTGGCCCGCGTCTATCCTGCCGCCGACCTCCTCGTCGAAACCTTGAAGGCCGCCGAAACGATCGCCGGTTTCTCCCTGCCGGTGGTGATGATGATCAAGGAGGCGGTCAACCGGGCCTACGAGTCGTCCCTGAACGAGGGCCTGCTCTTCGAGCGCCGCAGCTTCCACGCCGCCTTCGCCCTGGAGGATCGGCAGGAGGGCATGGCGGCCTTCGTAGACAAGCGCAAGCCGGCGTTCAGGAACCGCTGACGCCCCCTCCCCCCTCCCATGCATCTCTTCGCCGACATCTCCAGCCACGGTCTCGGCCACCTGGCCATTGCCGCGCCGGTCCTCGACGCCCTGGCCGAGCGGGTGCCGGACCTGCGCCTGACGGTGCGCAGCGGCCTGCCGGAGGCCAGGCTGCGGCAACGCATCCGGGCGCCCTTCGCCCTCATCCCGGCGGCGACCGATTTCGGCTACGTCATGCGCGATGCCCTGACCGTCGACCGGGGTGCCAGCGCCGCCGCCTATCGCCGTGCCCACGCCGACTGGCCGGGCCGGGTGGCGGCGGAGGCGACGTTCCTGGCGGCCATGGCGCCGGACCTGGTCCTCGCCAACGTCAGCTACCTGCCGCTCGCCGGGGCCGCCCGGGCGGGCATTCCCGCCGCCGCCCTCTGTTCCCTCAACTGGGCCGACCTCTTCGCCCACTACTTCGCCGGGGAAGACGCGGCGGCGGCCATCCACGCCGACATCCTCGCCGCCTACCGGAGCGCCCGGGCCTTCCTGCGCACGACACCGGGGATGCCCATGGCCGCCCTCGGCAACGTCGTGCCCATCGGGCCGGTAGCGGCCCGGGGGCGGCGCCATGACCTGGGGCTGGGGCCGGGGGAACGGGCCGTCCTCGTGGCCATGGGCGGCATCGTCCACCGCCTGCCGGTGGAGGGCTGGCCGCGCCTGCCCGGCGTGCGCTGGCTGCTGCCGGCGGCCTGGGGCTGCGCCCGCACCGACGCCCTGGCCCTGGAATCCTTCGGCCTCGGCTTCACCGACCTGCTGGCGTCGGCGGATGCGGTGGTGACCAAGCCCGGCTACGGCACCTTCACCGAAGCCGCCGCCAACGGTACGCCGGTGCTGTTCCAGCGGCGGGAGGACTGGCCCGAGCAGGATTGCCTCATCGCCTGGCTGGGGGAACACGGCCGCTGCCGGGAAATCGCCGGGGATGCCCTGGCCGCGGGCGACGTGGCGGAAGCACTGGAGGCCCTGTGGGCGCAGCCGGAACGGCCGCCGGTGTTGCCCACGGGAGCGGCCGAGGCGGCCGCCCTGCTGGCGGGTTACAGCCGGTAGCCGTAGGGCTTGAGCAGCGCCGCCGTCTCGCAGACGGGCAGGCCCATGACCCCGGTGTAGCTGCCGGCGAGGTGGGCGACGAAGGTGCCGGCCCGGCCCTGGATGCCGTAGGCGCCAGCCTTGTCCATGGGTTCGCCGGTCATGACGTAGCGGCGGATTTCCTCCTCCTCCAGCTCGCGGAAACGCACCTCGCTCGCAGAGAGGGCATAGGTCGTCTGCGCCTGGGCGTACACGGCGACGCCGGTGAGGACCCGGTGGGTGCGGCCGGAGAGGCGGCGCAGGATGCCCATGGCGTCGGCCTCGTTGAAGGGTTTGCCGATGATGTGGCCGTCGAGTTCCAGGGTGGTGTCCGCCGCCAGCACCGGCTGCGGCGGCAGGCGCCGCCAGGCCACCAGTTGCGCCCCGTGTTCGGCCTTGGCCCGGGCGACCCGCTCCACGTAGGCGAGAGCGTTCTCGCCGGGTTCCGGCGTTTCGTCCGTTTCCGCGTCGGAACGCTGGCCGTCGCGGAAGATCAGGGTGTCGAAGGCGACGCCGATCTGGGTGAGGAGTTCGCGCCGCCGGGGGCTGCGGGAAGCGAGATAGATGCGCATGGCTTCGGCCGGGAAGGACTATCCCGAAAGTATAATCCGGCCGGGCGCCAAGTGCTCAGCCTTCCCGGTGGTAGGGATGGTTCCTGAGCACGCTCACCGCCCGGTAGAGCTGCTCGCAGAGCAGCAGGCGGGCCAGCCCGTGGGGCAGGGTGAGGCTGGAGAGGCGGATGCGGTCGGTAGCGGCGGCCTTCAGTTCCTCGTCCAGGCCGTCGGCGCCGCCGATGAGGAGCGCCACGTCGCGGCCGTCCTGCATCCAGGTTTCCAGGCGGCGGGCCAGCTTGAGGGTGGTGAGGTCGTCACCCCGCTCGTCGAGGACAACGATGCGTGCCCCCGGGCCGAGGGCCTCCCGCAGGCGCCCCTTCTCGGCCGCCAGCAATTGCTCGCGGGTTTTGGAACCGCGCGGTTCCGGCTTGATCTCCAGCACCGCCGCCGGCAGCTCCCGGGGCATGCGCTTGAGGTACTCGTGGCAACCCTCGCTGACCCAGGCCGGCTGGCGGTGGCCGACGGCCAGGATGGTGAGCTTCATGGCTGGCGCCCGGACGGTCCCGCCCGGGTCATTCCGCCGCGGCTTCGGCGGCCTTGCGGCGCTGGGCCGGCGTCACCTGCCACAGCTCTTCCAGGTTGTAGTAATGGCGGACGGTGGGCTGCATGACGTGGACCACGATGTCGCCGAGATCCACCAGCACCCACTCGCCGTTGTCCTCGCCCTCCACCGAGACGATCTCGGCGCCGGCCTCCCGCACCTTGTCCTGGACGTTGCGGGCCAGGGACTTGACCTGGCGGTTGGAATCGCCGGAGGCGATGACGATGCGGTCGAAGAGGGAAGTCAGCTTGGTGGTGTTGATGACTTCGATGTCCTTGCCCTTGATGTCTTCCAGGGCGGAGACGACGATTTTCTGCAGTTTGCGGACGTCCATCAGGTGTTTCGGTAGAGGTGGTGAAGGTCAATATAGTCGAGAACCCGCTGCGGCAGCAAATAGCGGGGGCTGCGGCCGTTGGCCAGGAGCTGGCGGATCTGGGTGGCCGAGATGGCCAACTGGGTCATGGCGAAGGTGGCGATGCCGCCGGCGGGGGCGGCGTGCAGCCCGGCGGCGTCCGGCAGCCGGCGGCGGGCGAATTCACCCGCCAGTTCGTCGGGCAGGCTGGCGGCGTCCACCGGGAAACCGGGCCGGTGGGAAACCGCCAGGTGGGCCAGGGCGAACAGGTCGCGCCAGCGGTGCCAGGTGGGCAGGCCGGCAAAGGCATCGGCCCCCACCAGCAGGACCAGGGGGCAGGCGTCCCCCAGTTCCCGGCGCAGGCGTTCCAGGGTCGGCACCGTGTAGCTGGGCTCCGCCGCCTCCACCTCGGTGGCGTCCACGGCGAAAGCCGGGTTGCCGGCGGTGGCCAGACGGACCATGTCCAGGCGATGGCGGGCGGTGACGCGGGGCGCCGCCCGGTGGGGCGGCTGGCCGGCGGGAATCCACCGCACCCGGGCCAGCCCCAGGTGATCCGCCGCTTCCTGGGCCAGTCGCAGGTGGCCGAAATGCACCGGATCGAAGGTGCCGCCAAAGATCCCGAGGGCCTCAGACAATTTCGGAAATGCCGAAGACGTCACGGTAGCTGACGTAGAAGCTGGCAAAGGTCACCGGCGCCAGGACCAGCACCAGAGGCACGGTGATCAGGGCGGTGAGCAGGTTGGCGGCACCGGGGAAGATGAGGAGCAGGATCCCGACGAAGACGCCGGGGAAGATGCCGCCGACGACGAAGAGGCCCAGCCCGTAGGCCAGGAAGGCGCGCCAGTTGAGCCAGCAGGCGACGAAGCTGAAGAAGAGGGCCTTGAACAGCGGCAGGCGGTGCCAGGCGGCGAGCACGGGGGCGAACCAGTAGGCCATGAGGAGCGGCACCATGAGGGCCATGAGGATCAGCGCCGGCGCCAGCAGGCTGCCGCTTTCCAGGGTTTCCCGGTCGACGGGCTTGCCCGATAGCATCAGGCGCACCAGTTCGCCGCCGTCGGCGATGGTGGTGAGGCCGAGGATGCCCAGGGTGCAGGCCAGGTAGAGGGCGCCCAGGGCCACCAGGGTGCCGGTGTTGTCCTTGAGGCTGCCGAAGAGGGTGGGCAGGCCCACCGGCTGGCGGCGCTCGAGGCCGCGGCAGGCCTGCATGAGGCCGACCGACAGCCCTGGCATGAGCAGCGAGGCCGCCACCGTGCCGTTGATGGGCACCACCGAGAGGAGCAGCATGGTGAACCAGTAGGACATCACCAGGAGCCCGAGGAGCGGCGGATTGCGGCGGAAAATGGCGAAGCCGCCGGTGATCCAGCCCCAGCCGGCAGCAGCGGGAAGATATTGGGCGCGCACGGTCAGGCCTTGGGAAAGATGTCGCGGTAGGAGGCGTGGAGCGCCCCGGCCAGCACCGGCACCAGGACCAGGAAGCCCAGCCCCATGGGCAGGGCGGCGAAGAAGCCGAGCACCAGCAGGATCACGCCATAGACCAGGAAGGCCAGCCAGTTGGCCAGGCAGGCGGCGAAACTGGCCTTGAGGGCGGCCACCGGCTCCATGCCGTTGAAGTAGACCAGGGCCGGGGCGAACCACATGGCCATGAAGAGGGGGGCGGAAAGCACGGCGGCGAGGAGTCCGCCCAGGAGCATGCCGCCCAGCATCATGCCCAGGCCGAGGCTCGCTGCCCGGCCGCCGCCCATGACCATGCCCGCGGTGCCCCCGGCGATGCCGCCGGCGACGAGGAGACCGACCACCAGGAAGATGAGCAGCAGGGCCACGCTGTAGATGACGCCGAGGATGACCAGGGGCCCCGCCCGCTCCTGGAAGCCGGCGAAGAGGTCGTTGAGCGCCAGTTCGCCGCCGGTCGATTGGCGCCGGGCCATGTGCAGCAATCCGGCGGCCAGGACTGGCGTCAGCAGGTTGGCGGCCAGGGTGCCGATGAAAGGGACGATGTGCAGGGCCAGGGTGAGGACCAGGACCAGCACCGCGGCGGCGAGCCAGATGCCGGGGTTGGCCATGAACAGTGCCCATCCCTGGCGCAGCCAGTCGAAGCAGGCCCCCGGGTCCACCCGGCGGCTGGCGCCGTCGAAGGGGGGCGGGGCGATGGGGAAGCGGGGGTTGTCGTCCATGGCCGAATGCTAGCGGGGCAGGGGGGCCGGGGCAAGCCGCAGGCGCTCGAGGAGGCGGCGGAACTGGTCGGGATCCTTGACCGTGACCACCGCCCCGGCCTGGGGATGGTGGCGCACCTGCAGGCGCAGGAGCCAGAAGCGCAGGGCCGCCGCCCGGCGGAGAGCCGGCCAGGCTGTGGCCTCGGCCGCCAGGAGTGGGCGCTCGCTTTCGTAGCCGGCCACGAGGGCAGCGAGGGTCGCTTCGTCGGCGCACCAGTCATTGGCGGTCACCGCCAGATCGAAGAGCAGGCAGTCCTCGCCGGCGAAATAGAAATCCAGGAGGCCGGACAGGCGGCCATCCTGCCAGAGGACGTTGTCGCGGAAGAGGTCGGCGTGGATGATCCCACGGGGCAGGCCGCCCAGATCGAGGCACGCCTGGAAGGCCAGTTCGTCCGCCAGCAGCGCCTGTTCCCCAGGGGTCAGCAGGGGCATGAGTTCCGCGCCGACGGCCTGGCGCCAGGCGGCGCCGCAGGGATTGGGCAGGGGGTCCGGGAAATCGGCCCCGGCGGCGTGCAGGCGGGCCAGCGCCGCCCCCACCTGGCGGCAGTGCCGGGGGTCGGGGACGGCGACGTCATGGCCGGCCAGGCAGGTGAACAGGGCGGCGGGCTTGCCCGCCAGGGGACGCCAGGTCCGCCCGGCGCCGTCGGCCAGGGGGCGCGGACAGGGCAGGCCCTTGCCTGCCAGGTGGGCCATCAGGTCCAGGTAGAAGGTCAGGGCCGGCGGCGGCAGGTGCTCGAACAGGGTGAGCACCCAGCGGCCGCGGGCGGTGGTGACGTAGTAATTGGAGTTCTGCATGCCGGCGGCAATGCCGGCGAAATCAAGCAGTTCCCCCGCGTCCAGGGGGGCGAGCCAGGCCGCCAGTTGGTCGCGGCCGACGGTGGTATAGACAGACAGCGGCGCTTACCAGCTATGGATGACCCACATGGGGGGCTTGGTGACGGGGCCGACCATGCCGGATTCGATGAACTGGCCGTCACCCTTGTGATCCACCAGGTAGTAGGGCTTGCCGCCGACGGGGGTGACCTTGATCATGTACAGCTTGCCGTTGACGCGGAATTCCTCACGGGTTTCCTTGTCGTTCCTGATGATGGTGACCTGGGGTTCGAGGGCGGCGTCGAAGGCCTCCATGCCCGGGGGCGGCGGCGGCACGGCCGGCAGGGGCTGGGCGTCGGCGGGCTTGTTCTGCTGGGCCCAGACCGGCAGGGCGGCGAGGAGCAGGAGGGGGAGCAGGCGGCGCATGATGTTTCCTTGGGTTCGGTATCCCATTCTATTACAGGTTGAGAAGCATCTCCCGCTCCGTCGGCAGCGGCCCGAAGGGGCGGCCCTCGTAGTGCTTGAAGATGGCTTCCACCACCTGGGCGGGCTCGTCGATGATCTGCAGAAGGTCCATGTCGCCGGCGTCGATCATCTTTTCCGAGACCAGGCGGTCGCGGAACCAGTCCACCAGGCCTTTCCAGAAGTCGGCGCAGACCAGGATGATGGGAATCTTGCGCGCCTTGCCGGTCTGCACCAGGGTCAGGGCCTCCAGGAGTTCGTCCAGGGTGCCGAAGCCGCCGGGCATGACCACGTAGGCGCTGGCGAAACGCACGAACATGTACTTGCGGGCGAAGAAGTGGCGGAAGGTCTGGGAGACGTCCTGGTAGGGGTTGGCCCGCTGCTCGTGGGGGAGCTGGATGTTGAGGCCCACCGACGGCGACTTGCCATGGAAGGCGCCTTTGTTGGCCGCTTCCATGATGCCGGGGCCGCCGCCAGAAATGACGGAGAAGCCGGAATCGGAGAGGAGCCGGCAGATGTCCTCGGTGAGCGTGTAGTAGGGTGAGTCGGGGGGCACCCGGGCGCTGCCGAAGACGGTGACCGCCGGGCGGATGGCCGCCAGGCGTTCGGTGGCTTCGACGAACTCTGACATAATGCCGAAAACCCGCCAGGATTCCCGGGCCGAGGTGGACTGCATCAGCGCCTCGGATTCCACCGCCATCTCCAGTTTGTCTTTTTTCACGTCATGCCTCTCTTGTTGCTGGTGGACGGTTCGTCCTACCTTTATCGCGCCTTCCATGCCCTGCCCGACCTGAGAAACAAGGCCGGCGAGCCCACGGGCGCGCTGTATGGGGTGCTTTCCATGCTACGCCGGCTGGAAAGCGACTACAAGGCAGACTACAAGGCCGTGGTCTTCGATGCCAAGGGCAAGACCTTCCGTGACGACTGGTTCCCCGAATACAAGGCCCATCGCCCGCCCATGCCGGAAGACCTGGTGCGCCAGATCGAGCCGATCCACGAAGCCGTGCGGGCCGCCGGCTGGCCGTTGCTGATGGTGGACGGGGTCGAGGCCGACGACGTCATCGGCACCTTGGCTGCCGGCGCCAGCGCTGCCGGATTGGAGACTCTAATCTCCACCGGTGACAAGGATCTCACCCAGTTAGTCAGCCCGACGGTGCGCTGGTTCAACACCATGAGCAACGAACTGCTCGACCCGGCCGGGGTGGAGGCCAAGTTCGGCGTGCCGCCGGAACGGATCGTCGATTACCTGGCGCTGATCGGCGACAGCGTGGACGGCGTCCCCGGCGTCGCCAAGTGCGGCCCCAAGACGGCCCTCAAATGGCTGGCCCAGTACGGCGACCTGGACGGCATCGTCGCCCACGCCGGCGAAATCGGCGGCGTGGTGGGGGAGAACCTGCGGGCCCACCTGGAATTCCTGCCCCTGGGCCGGAAGCTGGTGACCGTGGTATGCGACCTGCCGGGCCTCCCGGCGCCCGTCGAACTGGCGCCGCAACCCCGCGATACCGAGGCCTTGAAGACACTGTTCAGCCGTTTCGAATTCAAGACCTGGCTGAAGGAACTGGAATCCGGCGGCGCCCCGGCGACCGATCCGGCAACGCCCGCCCCCGCGCCGACCCTGGACGCTTCGGGCGACCACCGGGCAGCCTACGAGACGGTGTTCACCTGGGAGCAGCTGGAGTCCTGGCTTGCCAAGATCGGCGCCGCACCTCTCACCGCCCTGGATACCGAAACCACCAGCCTCGACGCCTTCGCCGCCCGCATCGTCGGCATCTCCCTGTCGGTGCAGGCCGGGGAGGCCTGCTACATCCCCGTCGCCCACACGGCGCCCGGCGCCCCGGACCAGCTCGACCGGGAACAGGTGCTGACCCGCCTCAAGCCCTGGCTGGAAGATGCAGGCAAAGCCAAAGTGCTGCAGAACGCCAAGTACGACCAGCACGTCTTCGCCAACCACGGCATCGCCCTGGCCGGCGTCGCCCACGACACCATGCTCCAGTCCTACGTCCTGGAGTCCGACAAGGGCCACGACCTCGGCCAGCTGTGCAGCCGCCACCTGGGGCTGGCCACCATCGCCTACGAAGACCTCTGCGGCAAGGGTGCCAAGCAGATCGGCTTCGACCAGGTAGACGTGGAACGCGCCGCCGCCTATTCCGCCGAGGACGCCGACGTCACCCTGCGGGTGCACCAAGCCCTCTTCCCGCGCTTCGCCCATGAACCTGGGTTGGCCCGCATCTACGGCGAACTGGAGGTGCCGGTGCAGCGGGTGATCTGGCGCATGGAACGCAACGGCGTACTCATCGACACGGCGGCCCTGGCGCGGCAAAGCCACGAGCTTGGCCAAAAGATCATGGCCCTGGAAACCCAGGCCTACGCACTGGCCGGCCAGCCCTTCAACCTCGCTTCGCCCAAGCAGCTCGCCGAAATCCTCTTCGAGCGCCAGGGCTTGCCGGTGAAGAAGAAAACGCCTTCCGGCACGCCTTCCACCGACGAGGAAGTGCTCTCCGAACTGGCCCTCGACTACCCCTTGCCCAAGCTGCTGCTGGAACACCGCAGCCTCTCGAAGTTGAAGGGTACCTACACGGACAAGCTGCCCCGCTCGGTGAATCCCACCACCGGCCGCGTCCATACCCACTACGCCCAAGCCAGCGTGGCCACCGGCCGGCTCGCCTCCAGCGACCCCAACTTGCAGAACATTCCAGTACGTACCGAGGAAGGCCGGCGCATCCGCACCGCCTTCGTCGCCCCGGCCGGCAGCAGCATCGTTTCCGCCGACTACTCCCAGATCGAACTGCGCATCATGGCCCACCTCTCCCGGGATCCGCGTCTGCTCGATGCCTTCGCCAAGGGAGAAGACGTGCACCGGGCCACCGCCGCCGAGATCTTCGGCGTCACCCCCCTGGAGGTTGGCCCCGACCAGCGCCGCGTCGCCAAGACCATCAACTTCGGCCTCATCTACGGCATGAGCGCCTTCGGGCTGGCCCGCCAGCTCGACCTGGAGCGCGGCGCGGCGCAAACCTACATCGACCGCTATTTCGCCCGCTACCCCGGCGTCGCCCGCTACATGGAGGAAACCCGCAACGCCGCCCGCCAGCAAGGCTATGTCGAGACCGCCTTCGGCCGCCGCCTGTGGTTCCCCGACATCCGCGCCAGCCAGCAGGGCCGCCGCCAGGGGGCGGAGCGCGCCGCCATCAACGCCCCCATGCAGGGCACCGCCGCCGACCTCATCAAGCTGGCCATGATCGCCGTGCAGAAGTGGCTGGTCGTTCTGCGCCTGGCGTCGAAGCTGGTGTTGCAGGTCCACGACGAGCTGGTGCTGGAAGTGCCGGATGCCGAGCTGATGGACGTACGCACCCACTTGCCCCGGCTGATGACCCAGGTGGCGCAGCTCTCGGTGCCGCTGCTGGTGGAGGTGGGGGTGGGGGCGAATTGGGAAGCGGCGCATTGAGCGCTTACCGACTACTGCGTTATCGAGCCAGTTGTCGGTACAAGGTTTCCATCCGGTCGAGCATTCGGGCGATCGTATGCTCGCTGGTGGTTAGGCGGTAGCCATTCTCGGCGAGACGGACTCCCTCGGCCGGGTTTTCCAGGAGGAAGCTGATATGTCGCGCCAACTCTTCCGGCCGGTTCCGCGGGGCGCACAGGGCCGTTTGCCCGTGAATCGCCACTTCGCGGACCCCGCCGACATCGGTGGCTACCACCGGCACCCGGGCGGCATGGGCCTGGAGTACTGCCTGGGGCACCCCTTCGGGAGAGCGGGCGGCAAGGACATACAGGTCGGCATCGGCAAGGATCTCGGGAACGTCCCGCCGGTACCCTGCCAGCTTGATCTGCTCGGGAGCGCCGCATTCCTCCAGCATGGCCTCGACCCGTCGGCGCATGCTGCCGTCGCCCACGAGAACGAAATAGGCCCGGCATCCCTCTTCGATCAGTGTCAGGGCGGCCTTGACGAAGACGTCGGGCCCCTTGTCGCTGCGCATGACCGCTATTTGCACCACCAGAGGCGCATCGGAGGGGATCGCCAAGTCGGCGCGCAGAGTTCCCGTGGTACAGTTGGAAAACCGCTCGAGGTCGATTCCGGTGGGAATGACATGTATCTTCTCTTGCGGAATACCGACAGCCACCAATCCTTCCTTGATGCCTTCGCCAGTGGTGAGAATGGTGTCGCAAAGGGGGCCATAGCTCATGAGCCGGAGCCGCCCAGCCTTCACAGGGTTGCCGATGTGGCGTGAGCGGATCACCGGCTTTCCTAGCGCCCTCGCCACTACGGCTACGTTCCACGCATCCTTGGAGTTGTGGGCGTTGACCACATCTATACCGTATTTCCTGAACAGTTTGCGCAGGGTCCAGAGGGATGGCAGATGAAGGTTGCTGCGCATGGCCACGGCATGGGCTTTGAGGCCGCGGCGCAGAGCCTCGCCTAGGATCGGGGTATCGGGCCGGGCGACCAGGACCGAATCGATCCCTCGCCTCGCCAACCCCTCCATCTCGAGGAGAATGCGCAGTTCCTGTCCGCCAAGGGACGGGGAGGATTCACTGTGGAGGACACAAAGCCGTTGATTGGAAGACGATAGCGTTTTGGTCATTAGTTTTTCGGTGGACTACGTTGGCGGCGGGAGACGCTGATTGCGCGTGGCGACGCTGAAATAGACGATGGCAAGCACCAGGATAATCAGCGGCCCCCAGCGCACCGACTCGAACGAGCCGCGTACCAGATAAAAGGCGACGAAGGAGCTGGTTGCCGCCAACGCGAACATGCGGTCTTCGTTGTTGCCGGCACCCGCCACCGCTCTCTGGCCATAGCCCACCGCCGCCAGAAACAGCGCGGCGATGGCGAGCAGAGCCGGATAGCCGCCGGAAAACCCGGCCTCCAGGAAGATGCTATGCGGCCCAATGGATTTCTTGATCGTCCATTCCGCCTTGGCGGGGGCGCGCTCGTTGAATTCCCGGTTGAAGATTTCCTTGCCGAAACCATAGCCCAGGCCCGGGCGATCCCGCAACATGTCCAGGGCTGGCCCCCAGGTACCTGAGGTGCGCAGGCTGGTATCCATGCCCTTGGCGATGCGGTCGCGGACAATCGACGCCGGCAGGGCGAAATAGGCGACCAAGGCGAGCAGGACAGTGGCGACCGCCAGTCGCGCCAGGTGCCGCCGGTCATAGTCGTGCCAGCCCCACAGGACGAGGAGGGCGAACAGGGCCAGCCAGGCACCACGCGCCCCGGTGGCGATGATCATTGCGGCCTCGATGGCGAACAAGACGAACCACAATTTGGCCTCCCGGCCGCGCGTAGTCCTCGTCTGCATCAGGGCGAAGGGCAGGAAGTACATGAGCGGATGCCCCCAGCCGCGGTGCAACTTGATATTGGCCAGCAGGGCGGGATCACGGGCCAGTTCCTCGACATATTGCGCGCCGTTGAGGACGACGATCACCAGTCCGGCCAGCGCCAGGGCGCGCGCGAACAGGCGCCGGTATTCGGGAATGGAGAGCAAATAAAGCATGGGCGGAATGATCAGGAAATAATCCTTGAAGACACTGGTCACCGACCTAAAGGTAGTCGCCGGATCGACAGACCACGCCGTGCTCAACGCGAACCAGGCTACCAGCCCCAGGGTCAGCAGCAGCAGCGGATGCCCTAGCCCGGCCAGGCACGCCCGCCAGCGCCCGCCCATCATGCTGACGAGGAGGGCGCTGTAGAGTCCGAGGTTCTGCAAGGCCGTGATGCCGGGCAGGAACAACCCCAAGGCGTAGACGGAAAGGCCGGCAACCAGGATTTGGTCCCAGAAAGAACGGCTTCGGAGCACACTGGACAGTGCAATCATGCTAGTTTCCCGCGGTTGAGGATTTGCTGGAAAAGGGATTCGAGGCGGCCGACGTTGGTAGCCGGCAGGAAGTTGGCTACGGCATAGGCGAGGGCATTCTCGCCCATGCGGCGAGTCAGGCCGGAATCGCCGATGAGTTGGCGGGTCTGGGCGGCGAAGCGCTTCATGTCGTTCTCTGCGAAAAAGCCTAAGCCCTTGCGGATGAGCAGGCCATCCGGATCAAAGGCCAGGCTTATGACTGTCTTGCCCTGCAGCCAGGCCTGGATGAAATTGTTGGGGAAGCCCTCCGGATGGCAGGTATGGACCAGGAAGAGGCTGCTCGCGAGCATGCCATTGACCTCTTCCAGGCGCTTTTCGCCCAGGTAATGGAAATGGGCCGGGCCAGACTGCAAGAGTCGCGCATAGGACTTGCTCTGCAGCTGGCCGACCATCAGGAAGTCGATGCCGCAATCGCTCAGGCGCGCCGCCAACTCGACAAATTTTTCCGGCTGCTTACGCTCCTTGATATTGGCGACCCACAGGCAGAAGGGGCGCGGCCAGGCGAAGGGAACGGCGGTGGTGACCATGGAGTTGGGGATATGGACCTGGACAGGTACCGCCACCTTGCCCAGGTTATCTGGATTGTTGCTGACCAGGGCCGCGACATGGGCGAAGCCGCGGTGCTCGCGATAGAGCCGCCAACTCTCTTTGGCAGCCCGGCGCAGCGCCTTGAAGCCACCGGCCCGCCAGGCGCCGGGTTGGAAGTAGCAGCGCGTAACGTCGCGCACATGCGAGACAGAAAAGACGATAGGTATGCCGGCGCGCCCGATCGCCCTGGCGGCTATCGCGAAACAGTGCTTGTTAAAACGCCAATAGACAAGGTCGGGCCGGGTGGCCAGAACCTCGTCGGCGATGGCTCTTGCCTGGCGGGCCACTGGCAGGACACGGTAGGGCGCGCCGTAATCCTGGCCCGCCTTGCCGCCGACCGCCAGATAATCGACCCCGTGGCCGCGCTCGACCAGGCCGCGGGCGATGATGTCGCACTGGATCTCGCTGCCGCCCAGCATATCCGCCGGGTGCTGGTTGACGATGGCGATGCGGTAAGCCACGCTACGCTCCCTTACCGAGCAGCACCCGGTCACGGCGGAACGCGCGCCAGCCCTTATAGAGCTGCGCCAGCCAAAGCAGGCGGTGGCTGCTTCCGCGCCATTGGGCGGCGACACCCAGGCCGGCGTGGAAGGAAGCACGGACATAGGTGCGCATGGCCTGCGCCCGGGTTCGGGCCGGGACGTACAGGGGCAGGTCTAGCAATTCCCGGCTGCGCAGGCGGAAGGCTTCTGGCGACAGTCCGAGTTTACGGTGGACTCCGCCCAAGGTGATCCCCGCCTCCTGATATTCCTTGAATTGCAGTGGCGTGTTCAGGTAGCGGGTCAGATAGTGCACCGCGATGCGGTTCCATATCAGGCTAGGCATGCAGTAGCGGCCGACGTGCTCGGGAAAAGGGAATTGCCGGCGGACGTCGGTGCGCGTAGCCATGGCGATTTCGCCGTGGATGCCGTGCCGGGTTTCGATTTCCACGCTGTTGCAGTCGAAGGCATCGGCGGGAAAAAGGCGGGTCACCGGCTTGCCACCAGGGTCCAGGAAGAGCCCCGCGATATTGGCGTAACGCCCCCGCTGGCCGGGCGGAATCGCCTCCCAGGCAGCGCGGATCACCCGCAAGGCCCCATCCGCCAGCCAGTCGTCGGAATCGACGATAACGAACATTTCTCCGGCTGCCATCTCCACCGCCCGGTTGGTCGCCACGTGCTTGCCCTGGTTGGCCTGCTTCACATAGCGCACGGGAAAGGGCGCCGCCGCCGTCCAGGCGCGCACGCGGGCCTCGGTGTCGTCACCGGAACCGTCGTCCACCACCAGCCATTCGAAATCCTTGTCGTCCTGGGCGAGCAGGCTCTCGTAGACGCGGTGCAAGAGATGGCCGCGGTTGTAGGTCGGCGTATAGACGGTGAAATAGGGGCTCATGGCAAATATGCAGCGGCCGGACGATCCCGGCGGTATCCGGAAACGACATTATTCATAAATTCCACCAGGGCTTCGGCCCGCGCCTGCCATGTGCAGTTCTGCGCCAGGCGGCGCGCCGCCTCGCCATGGCGGCGCGCCAGTTCCGGCTGTTCCGTTAGCTGGCGCAGCGCCGCCGCCAGGGAGCGGGGGTCGCCCGGGGTAAACCAGGCGGCATGCTCAGCCGGCAGCACTTCGCGGATCGACGGCAGGTCGGCGGCGACCACCGCGCAGCCCGCCCCCATGTATTCGAACAGCTTGAGGGGCGAGGTGAATTGACTGACCCCGTCGGAACGGTTGGGAAGAACGGCAATGCAAGTCTGCAGCATGCGGCCCATGACCTGCTCTGGCGGCAAGCGGGGCAGCAGGACGACCTCCGCCCCGGCCGGGGAGACCGCCGCTCGCAGCCGCTCCAGTTCCACGGCCTCGCCGCCCAGTAGCGTCACCCGGCAGCCCGGCAAGTGGGCCGCCGCCGCTACCAGGTCGTCGACACCCTTCCAGCCCCAAAAACTGCCGGCGTAGAGGATATGCCGGCCGCAGTTCGACCAATTCTTCTCCGGCACGACCGGCGGCAGGTCCACGCCGCTGTGCAGGACGATTTCCGCCCCACCCACCCGGTACTCCTGGTGCAGGGCCTGGCGTACCGCCCCGGAGATGTACACCACACCCGCCGCCCGAGCCAGGACATAGGCCTCCTGGGCCTCCAGCGCCATCCGCTTGGCGGCCGGCGCCGTGGCCGCGAAGACCTCGTGCGCCTCGTAGAACAGCGGCAGGTCCGGCCGGGCGCGCAGCAGCCGGTAGGCGAGTTTCAGGTGACGGACAAAGACAGCATCCGGCCGGTGCGTGGCGAACCGCCCCTGCAGCCGGCCGGCGAAGCGGGAAACCGAATGCCAGCGCTGCAAGGGAAAGGGCCAATTGCGCGACAGCGGCAGCAGCTCCAGCTTGGTGTGCGAATCCTGGCGCCCCAGGGACTGCAGCGGGTGGGCGCCAGCCGGTACATGGGCCAGGCAGACCTCCACCCCGGCAGCGCACAGCGCATCCACCATCCACGCCGTCTGAATGCCGCGCGCCTTGGGTAGCGGCAAGGGTTCCGGGAAGGCGTATACCAGTCTCATACTGCCCCCGCCGCCTCGGCCACGGCTTGGCGGAAACGGGCGCGGAAAGCCGCCCAGGAATAGCGCTCCTCGACCATGCGGCGTGCCTCTAAGCCGAGGGCGGCAGTCGCCTCCGGATCCTCGTAGCAAGACGCGATGACAGCCGCCACTTCGTCCTCGTCGTTGCGTTCGGCGACGAAAATCGTTCCCGGCGCGTCGACCGGCAGGCCGGCCTCACGCGTGCACAGGTTGGGCACGCCGCTGGCCCCGGCCTCCAGGAGAACCTTGGCGAAACCCTCGTTGCGTGACAGCAGGACATGCAGATGGGCCCGGCGCAGCAGCTCCGGCAGATCCTTGCGGAAACCCAGGAAGCGCACCGTCGGCGTCGCCAGCTTCCGCAGGAGCGCCGCCTCCGCATCGGGCAGATGGCCGATCAGCCACAGTTCAGCATCGGGCAGGGCCAGGCGGCGCCACGCCCGTAGCAGGGCATGGCTACCCTTGCGCTCACCGAGCAGGCCACAGCTGGCAACGATGAAAGGGCGGGCCGGCTTGTCCGGGAGCGGGGAAAAGCGGCTAGTATCGGCGCCCCGGTAAAGGATCCGCAGCTTTTCCGCCGGCAAGCCCTGGGCAACGAAGGTATGGGCGGCATAATCCGAGGCTACGAGGATCAGGCTCGCTAGCTCGTACTCGGCCCGGTAGCGGCTATGCGGAATGCGCGGCCAACGGGTCAGCGGCGCGGCACCGCCGCTGTCGAAATCGCGGTGCGAATTGCCGACATTGAGCAGGCGCGGCATGCCTCGCCGCGCTGCCGCCTCAAAGACGCGCAAGGCGGTCTTGGACCAGGCGACTACGCCAGCATAGTCGCCGCGCTGACAATAGCTGCTACCCAGGCGGGAGAAATAGCGCTTATTGAGGGCGTAGTAATCTTGGGAGGGCAACCAGGATAGAAGCTTGGTCGGCGGCAGTGGGTGCCACGATGTCGTTACGCCCGATAGATCGGTCTTGCCCCGCGCGACCAGATGCGCCGGTATCCCCACCTCGGACAGGGCGCGCAGCTGCTGCTCGGTGACCAGGTCAATGCCGATTCCTGACAGCTTGCTGTCGGTCACGTACAGCCAGGACTTAGACATAGCTTTGCTCCAGGAGCCTGACGATCGCGGCGCGCACGGCGGGCACGGGAATGGCGTCGACCGGCGGCTTGCCTTCGCCGCTGAAATCAGCGGCCCACAGGCGCGGCGTGGCCGGTGTCGGCCAATGCCAGTGAGAGGGATTGGTGGGGCCAAACAGTGTCAGTACCGGCAGCCCGAAGGCCGCCCCGAGGTGGCTGGCCGAACCGTCGACGGCCAGCACCAAGCGGGCGCCAGCGAGCAGGCCGAGGTATTGGCGCAGGCTGGTGCGCCCGGCTAGGTTCACGGCGCGGCTTCCCAGGCCGGCAGCGATGGCGCCGGCCAGTTCGACCTCCCAGGCACCGCTCCCGCTACTTACTACCCAGACGAGGTCGCTGCCGATGCCGGCAAGGGCCTCGACCCAGCCCTGGGGCGACCAGGTCTTGCGCCGCCACGCCGAGGTCGGGTGGATCACGCCATAGGCGGATGGCAGGCCGGGCGGCCGCCAGTCGACCGGCGGCAGGCGCAGGCGGGGGGGGCGGAAGTCGGCAGGCTGGCCGCCCGCCATGGCATGGAACAGGGCCGCCCGATAGCTCGCCCCGCCGAGCAGGATGCGCTTCTCGTCCATGACCAGGCGCTGCCACCAGGGCGCCTCGTCGCGGGTTAGGATCAGCTGGCGGCGGGCGCCGAGCGCCTGCGCCGCATAGGCGAGCGCCCCCGCCCGAGCTTCCAGGCAATAGACTTGGCGCGCCCGCGGCAGCCAGCGCGGGGCCAGCTGGACCGGCCCGGGCATCAAGGAGAGCAGATCGGCGAAGCCCGGGCGGGTGGCGAGGGCGACACTGCCGCGCCCAGCCAGCTCCTCCAGGGCCGGCTGCAGGAGCAGGACATCGCCCAACTGCTTGCGGTAGATCACCAAGCTGTCGTAACGGGGCATGCTCGCCTTACTCCAGGGGCAGATGCCGGGCACGGCACCAGGCCTTGAAGTATTTGAGGAAGGTATAGAGCCCGGCGTAGATGCCGGTCACCATGCCCACTGCCCCGTCGCGCCAGGCGCCCTTGCGGAAATACCATTTGGCGAAGGCGAAGGCAGGGCTCAGCAGGGCCCGCCCCAGGCTGGGCGTCACCTCCTGGTGGCGGACCAGACGGCTGGTGTAGCCGTTGAGCTTGGCGAAAATTTCGTGCAGGGAGAAGAAGGTGTCGTGAACGACCCGCCCCGGCAGAACAACCCTTCGCTCGGCGCCGCTGGCCTTGTCGTCCACCGGTTGCTCGTTGAAGCGCACGCGCTGGCGGTTGAAGAGGCGCAGGGGCCGGTCGGGAGATGACACTGGGTAGATGGCATGTACCTCCCGCCCGAGAACCTGCCAATGGCGCTGGATGCGGTAGCCGACGCCGGGGTCGTCGAGTTGCGGCTTCAGGGCGGCAATGGCGGCCAGGATCTCGGCATCGAGGAACTCGTCGCTGTCCAGGCACAGAACCCAGTCATGGGCAGCCTGCTCGATGGCGAAATTCATCTGGCTGGCATGGGTCCGGTAGGGGCGGTGGATGTAAGCAACGCCCTGGCTGGCAAGGAATTCCAGCGTGCCGTCGGTGCTGCCGGAATCGACCACGACCATTTCGTCGGCGATATTGAGGGCCGGCAGTAGGCAGCGCTCAATGGTACGTAGGGAATTGTGGGTCAACAGGCAAACGGATAGTTGGCTCATGCCAATGCGCTCACAGTTTGCCAACGATATGGGCGAACATCTCTTCCCGTGGCGCCGGCGGCAAGTTTTCCAGCATGGCCTGCAGGGCTTCCACCGAGCGGATGTGCTCAACCAGACGGGCGACGTCGCCACGGTAAGCGGCATCGACGAAGCGCCCCCAGCCGCGGCTATCGAAGTAGGCGATGACCTGCGGCAGGAGGCGCGCCTGCCCGAGCAGGCCGCGGATCGAAGCGAGCCGCTCCGGCTGGTCAAAATCCTTGAACTTGCTGGCTTTCAGATGGGAATAGCCACCAATGTGGCAGTGCGGCACCTCGGCACCCACGTCGATGACCCGGTAGCCGCGTGCCTGGGCTCGTAGCGAGGCGGCGATCTGGGTGTCGACAGCGTTGACCTGCAACCGACCCCGCGGGTATTCGCGGCGCAGGGCATCGAGGGCACGCTGGTCCTTGTTGTAGCGCTGACTGTTGAGGGCCGTGTGCAGGGCGGTGTTGAGGGTAAACAAGTTGGTCCGCATCGCCACCCAAGTGTGCTCGTCAACGGCCAGGGTGCTGTTCGGGCGCGAACCCACGGTCAGGGCATAAACGTCGTCAGCCAGGTGGTGGCGGCATTGCCGCCACCAATTGCCGTCGGCAAGGAAGAGGTCGGCGTCGACGAACGCGAGGTGCTTTTCCCGTTGGAAGCGGCGCACCACGTCGTTGATCATCACCTGGTGCCATTTCCCGGGAATACGGTCCTGGGAGAGAATGCCGAACAGGCCGTAGCTTACCTCGACGCCCGGAACTTCGCGCAGCCAGGCGAGCAGATCGCGGCGAACGCGAGCGGCAACGCCATCCACATGGATGTACAGGCGGAAATCTGGGCGCACCTCAGGCGGGCAAGCGGCTAGCGCAGCTTCGGCCGCCAAGCGGGCAAAAACGGGCGTATAGGTGCCCGCCGAAAAAATATGGTGAGATGGCAAGCCGCCGACTCGCTCGCCCACATCGGACGGCACCTGTCGCTGCAGTGCGCTGACCAGCTTGCGCAGCACGGAGGGGTGGCGGTTGCGCCGCATCAGGCCGAACATCGTCAAACACCCATCGCGGGAACTTCCTCCGCCTTTTGCCGCTGATAGAGCCGAGCATACACGCCCTCGGCTGCCAACAATTCGGTATGAGTACCTTCCTCGATTTTTCGCCCTTGGGCGATGACGACGATGCGGGTGGCCCGCTCGATGGTGGACAGGCGGTGGGCGATGACGATGGTGGTGCGGCCCACCATCAGCTCGTCGAGGGCGGCCTGCACCACCCGCTCGGATTCGGTGTCGAGGGCCGAGGTGGCCTCGTCGAGCAGCAGGATGGGCGCGTCCTTGAGGATGGCGCGGGCGATGGCGATGCGCTGGCGCTGGCCGCCGGAGAGCTTGACGCCCTTCTCGCCCACCAGGGTGGCCATACCTTCAGGTAGCCGCTCGATGAATTCCAGGGCGTGGGCGGCCCGGGCGGCGGCCTCGATCTCGGCGGCGCTCACCTCGCGGTTGCAGCCGTAGGCGATGTTGGCCGCCACTGTGTCGTTGAAGAGCACGATGTCCTGGCTGACCAGGGCGATGTTGCGGCGCAGGTTGGCGAGGGCGATGTCCTGGACGGGATGGCCGTCCACCCTGATGCTGCCGGCGTCCACGTTGTAGAAGCGGGGCAGCAGGTTGGCGACGGTGGTCTTGCCGCTGCCGGAAGGCCCCACCAGGGCGACGCTCTCGCCGGGGGCGACGGCGAAGGAGAGGTCGGTCAGGGCCGGCCGCTCGGCGCCGGGATAGGTGAAGCCGACGTTCTCGAAGCGCACCTCGCCACGGGCGCGGTCGAGGGCGATGGCGCCGGTGTCCGGCTCGGCCGGCTGGTCGATGACGTGGAAGACGCTCTCCGCCGCCACCAGACCCTTCTGGATGGTGGCATTGACGTCGGTGAGCTTCTTCAGCGGTGCCAGGGTCATCAGCATGGCGGTGATGAAGGAGACGAACTCCCCCACCGTCGCCTCGCCGCGGCCGGCCTGGTACAGCGCGATGCCCATGATGACCGAGAGGGCGATGGCGACGAAGAAATGCACGATCGGCCCCTGCACGCCGTTGGCCAGGGCCGCCCGCATGTTCAGCCGGCGCTGGTCCTGCACCGCCTGGTGGAAGCGGCCTTCCTCGTAGGCGTGGCCGCCGAAGATCTTGACCACCTTCTGGCCCTCGATGGCCTCCTGCAGCACCTGGGTGATCGTCCCCTGGGCGTTCTGCTGGCCCCGGGCCAGCCGCCGCAGCCGGCCGTTGAAGCCGCGCACGGCGAGGGCGATGAAGGGCACCATGGCCAGGGTGATGAGGGTCAGCTTCCAGTTGAGGTAGAAGAGCCAGGCCATGAGGCCGATGACCGAGAAGGAATCCTTGACCACCGTGGTCAGGGCGCTGGTGGCGGCGCCGGCGACGCCGCTGACGTCGTGGGTGAGGCGGGACATCAGGCGGCCGGAGAGGTTGTCGCCGAAGTAGCCGGTGGGCAGGCGCAGCAGGCGGGCGAACATGGCCTCCCGCAGGTCGGTGACCAGGTGCTGGGCGATCCAGGTCATGGCGTAATCCGCCACCAGGCCGACCACCGCCCGGGACAGGAAGACCAGGAACACGCCGAGGGGATAGAGCAGCCAGTCCCACTGCCCCTGCTGGCGCGCGAAGCCGTCGTCGAGGATGTACTTGAGCAGGGCCGGGAAGGCCGGCTCCAGGGCCGAGGAGAGCACCATGCAGCCCAGCGCCACGGCGAAGGCCCAGCGGTAGGGGCGCACGTAGCCGAGGAGGCGGGCGTAGAGCTGGCGGCTGCTGATTTCGTCGACGGCGGAGCGACCCATGAACGGTTGCCGCGGCCGGGGCCGGGCGCTTGGCGATAAAACGGCCAATTATATCAGGCCGTTGCAACGCTCCCGGCCAGTTCCCGGTAGAGGGCGAGAAGGCGCCCGGCCATGGCTTCCAGGGTCAGCCCTGCCACCGCCTCGCGGGCGGCCTGGCGGGCCCGTTCGTCGCCGGCGAGGGCGGCGAGGCGGTCGAGGCGATCGGCCAGGGCCGGGGCGTCTAGGGCGTCCACCACCCAGCCGTTGGCCCCTTCCGCGATCCACTCCCGGGCGCCGCAGGTGGTGGAGGTGACCACCGGCAGGCCACAGGCGAGGGCCTCCAGGGCGGCGTTGGGACAGGGATCGTAGAGGGTGGGCAGGACGAAGCCGTCGGCGGCGCCGTAGAAAGGGCGGACGTCCTTTGCCGGCCCGGTAAAATGGACGCGGGCCGCGACACCCAGGCGGGCGGCCAGGGCCGCCATGGCCTTTCCCTTGCGGTCGGCACCGACGACGGCCAGGTGGGCGTCGCCACGGGCCATGGCGGCGAAGGCCCGCAGCAGTTGGGGCACCCCCTTGCGTTCGAAGCCGCTGCCGACGAAGAGCAGCAGCGGCGCGCCTTCCGGCACGCCGAGGGCGTTCCGCGCAGCGACGCGGTGCGCCTCGCGCAAGCGCGGGTGGAAGGCATCCGTGTCGACGCCGTTGTAGATGACCCGCAGCTTGTCCGCCGGCACGCCGTAGAAGCGGGCGGCCTCTTCCGCCACCAGCCGGGAATTGCAGATCACCGCCTTGAGCGCCGGGTGGGCGAACATGGCCCGTTCCGCCGCCAGCACGTAGCGGTGATAGGGCGACCACCGCTGCGCCAGCCGCTGCAGGGGTGACAGGGTCCGGCCCCGATGGTCCAGCCAGGCGGCGTGGATGCCGTCGCCGGCGCGGAAGACGGCGCAGCCGGGGATGCGCTCGTGGGACTGGACGAGGTCGTAGCCGCCCCGGGCCATCTCGGCCTGGACGGCGGCGGCGAAGCTCCGGTCGCGGGCCACCCGCCCGCCCAGGAGGCGGGAATAGGACGGATCGCAGGTGACCTGGCGGAACGCCGCCGCCGGCGCCCCCTCCCAGTTGCGGGTGATGAGGGTGACCTCGGCCCCCTGCCCGGCCAGGGCCGCCAGGGCCCGCTCGACGAAGCGCTCGGCGCCGCCGAAGGGGTTGTAGCGCTGGCGGACGATGGCGAGTTTCACGGGGCGGACGGCTTCCGGGCGGGAATCATGGCCGGCATTCTACCGCCCCAGGCACACCACCCGGGCCGTCGAACCGGCGAGCTCGACGGTGGTGAGAGAGCCATGGGGAATCACCAATGCCGGCCACTCCGCCGGCGCCAGGCCCAGCCAATGGGCCGCCAGCACCCGGATGACGCCCCCGTGGGTGACGACTACGGCCTCGGTCTCGCCGCACTCCGCCACCCAGGCCAGGGCGCGGGCCTGCACCGCGGCTCCCGACTCGCCTCCCGGCGGCGCGAAGCCAGCCACATCGGCGGCCCAGGCATCCAGGGCGGGACGGGCAACGGTTTCCCAAAGCTGTCCCTCCCAGGCGCCGAAATCCATCTCCTGCAGGCGTCCGTCCAGGCGGGGAGCGGGGTGCAGGCGTTCGGCCAGTTCCCGGCAGCGGCGTAAAGGGCTGGACCATACCGGCAGGCCGGGGGGCAACAGTCCTTGCAGACGCGCCGCGGCCTCCGCCACGCCCTGGGCCGGCACGTCGAGGCGGCCGTAGCAGGTGCCCGGCGCCACCACCGGCGGCGGGTGGCGCACCAGATGGAGGATCAGGCCGGCCATGCCGCCGCCACCCCCAGGTAGAAGGCGATTTCGCTCACCTGCTGGGCGGCTCCCAGGCAGTCGCCGGTGTAGCCGCCGATCCAGCGCCGGAACCAGCGGGCCAGCCACAGGGTGGCCAGGGCCGCGAGACAGCACCCCGCGATCGATTTGCCCAGGGGCAGCGCCGCCAGCCCGGCCAGGGCGAAGCCCGCCGCCACCGCCATCGCCCCCGGCGAAAGTCGTGTCGCCAGGGGTTTGGCCTTGGACTGGGCGTCCTCCCGCACGTAGTCGAGGGCGGACAGTAGCGTGGTTGAGGCGAAGCGCGACAGGGCGTGGCCCGCCACCAGGGCGGCGGGCACCAGGGCATCGGGGAGGGAAAGCAAGAGGGCGAACTTGCCGGTAAGCGCCAGCGCCAGGGCCACCACGCCATAGCTGCCGACCCGGGAGTCCTTCATGATCTCCAGGATGCGCGCCTTTTCCCAGCCGCCGCCGAAGCCGTCCACAGTGTCGGCCAGGCCGTCCTCGTGGAAGGCGCCGGTGGCGAGCACGGTGGCGGCCATGGAGAGCAGCACCGCCACCGGCTTGGCCCAGAACAGCGCCGCCAGGGCGAAGACCAGGGCGCCGATGCCCCCTACCAGCAGGCCCACGGCCGGGAAATAGCGGGCGGAGGCATTGAGCGCCTCGGCCGAATGCCCCACCCAGGCCGGCACCGGCAAGCGGGTGAAGAAGCGGACGGCGCCGAAGAAGTACTCGGCTTCCCGGCGCAGGCGCTCCTTCAGCACTTATCGGCCACGCCGGCCGTCTCGAAGCTGGCCATGTCGTTGAGGAAATTGGCGGTCGCCTGCAGCAGCGGGTAGGCCAGGGCGGCGCCGGTGCCCTCGCCCAGGCGCAGGCCCAGATCAAGCAGGGGCTCGGCGCCGAGGGCCGCCAGTTGCGCCCGGTGGCCGGGCTCCGCCGAGCGGTGGCAGAAGACGCAGTAGTCGGTGAGGGCCGGGGCCAGGCGGGCGGCCACCAGGGCGGCGGCGCCGACGATGAAGCCGTCGATGAGCAGCACCATGCGGGCCTCGGCGGCGGCCAGCATGGCACCGGCCAGCATGGCGATCTCGAAGCCGCCGAACTCGGCCAGCACGGCGAGCGGGTCGTCGTTGCCGCCGGCGGCGCGGTAGCGGGCCAGGGCCTGGCCGAGGAGCTGGCGCTTCCTTTCCAGGCCGGCGTCGTCGAGGCCGGTGCCGCGGCCGACGCAGTCGTCCAGGGCGGTACCGGCGAGGCAGTGGGTGAGGAGGGCGGCGGCGGCGGTGTTGCCGATGCCCATCTCGCCGAAGCCGACGACGTTGCACCCGGCGCCGGCGAGGTCGCGGACGATGCCGGCGCCGTGTTCCAGGGCGGTGGCGCACTGCTGGGCACTCATGGCCGGCCCTTCCAGGTAATTGGCGGTGCCCGGCGCCACCTTGGCGTTCACCAGGCCGGGGCGTGGACCGAAGTCGTGGGCCACGCCCGCATCCACCACGGTCAGTTCCAGCCCGTTCTGGCGGGCGAAGACGTTGATGGCGGCGCCGCCGGCCAGGAAGTTCTCCACCATCTGCCAGGTCACGTCCTGGGGATAGGCCGAGACTCCGGCCCGGGCGGCGCCGTGGTCGCCGGCGAAGACGAGGAGGTGGGGTCGGGCGAGACGCGGGCTGAGGGTCTGCTGGATCAGGCCCAGCTGCAGGGCGAGGGCTTCCAATTGGCCGAGGGCGCCGAGGGGCTTGGTCTTGCGGTCGATCTTGTGTCGCAGGGCGGCGGCCAGCTCCCGATCCGGGGCGACGACCTTGCAGGGCGAGGAATGCATCCGATTCTTCCTTGAAATATCAGCGACCTCCACCCCGTTCGCCCTGAGTTCGTCGAAGGGCGGTTGGCCACGGGCTTCGACAAGCCTGTCCTGAGCACTGTCGAAGGGCTCAGCCCGAACGGAGGTTGGGGCCGGTGAAAAAACAAAAAGGGCCTCGCGGCGACACCCTCGGGCACCCCCGCGAAGCCCTGTCCACAGGCTTCAAACTCTCGAACCGACAGGTCTTCTGGCTCCCGGATCGGCCGGACCGCCGCGTCTTCCCGGAGGGTCTGTCTCCCCTCGTAGTGACGTCGTGCGGCGTCCGTCCCCGGTTACAGCGGCGGGCCCGCCACGGATTCGCACCGTGTTCCGTAATGTCGGATCGGCGGCCATTATCCGGCTTGCGGGAGGGGGGCGCAATCGCCTAAGCTCAGGCCATGAATGAACTCATCATCGGCGGCGCCCGTTCCGGCAAGAGCGCCCTGGCGGAAGCCCGGGCCGGGGAGTGCGGCGGCGAGGTCATCTACATCGCCACCGCCCAGGCCCACGACGCCGAAATGGCGCGCCGCATCGCCCACCACCGGCAGCGCCGCCCCGCGGCCTGGGAATGCGTCGAGGAGCCGCTCTATCTGGCCGATCGCCTGGAGAAGCTGGCCGCCCCCGGCCGCTGCCTGCTGGTGGATTGCCTCACCCTGTGGCTCTCCAATCTGCTCTTCGCCGGTCGTGCCGCGGCTCAAGCCGAAGCTGGCGAGCCCGTCGATTGCCCGCTGCTGTACGAGGAAACCACGGCTCTCGTGGACGTCCTGCCCCGCCTCTGCGGCTCGATGATCCTCGTTTCCAACGAGGTGGGCTGGGGCATCGTCCCCATGCATCCGGTGTCCCGCCTCTTCGCCGACGAGCAGGGACGGCTCAACCAGCGGGTGGCGACGGCCTGCGACCGGGTCACCCTGGTGGCGGCCGGGCTGCCGCTGCGCCTCAAGGGCTAGGGTCTGCTCTCATTCAGCTCGCGGATCCGTGACCTGAACGAGAACAGACCCTAGGGCTTCCCCTCGTCCTCGCCGTACTGCCGGCGCAGGCGTTCCAGCCCCTGGCGGTAGCTTTCCGCATCGCCGAATTCGAAGAAGCGCGGATAGCGCTCGTGGGCGGCGACGATGCGACGGGCGTGCTTGATCGGGCACCAGTACTGCTCCGTGCGGGCCGCCACCTCCCGCAGGTAGGAAGCGACGCCGTTGCCGTAGGAGCAGTAGAAGCAGTTGAAGCGCTCGATGGCGTTGAGGTAGGGCAGGTCGCCCCGGTCGAAGACCATGTGGTCGCCGCGCCGTACCTTGGGGATGCCGTAGATGGGGAAGCACAAGGCCTGGTAGACGGTGACGAAGAGGTCCATCAGGAGAAAGGGGATGAATCCCGAATAGATGATCGGCGCCGTCAGCACCACCGGCAGCGAGCTGCCGCGCAGGTAGCGCCAGAGGCCGACGCGGTGCAGGCGCTGGCGGCGGAGCACCTCCTGGGCGAAGCGCACGCGCTTGTCTTCGATGACGAACTCGATCTGTTCCCGCTTCTTGCGGAACTCGATTTCGAGTTCGTCCTGGAGGGCGTGGATTCGGGCGAGCAGGTCGTCGATGGGGGAGGGCATGGGGAAGCTCCGGCAGAGGTGTACGCCATTATGGCCGACGGGGGCCGCCCGTCGCGCATCGCCCCGAACGGGTCGACTCGCGTTATCCTTGCCGGCAACCGGCGCGCCAGACGCCGCCCCTACCCGCAAGGAGGAGACCCATGCACCGCCTGCTCGATGCGCTGGTGTCCGGCGTCCATGACGCCAAGAACCAGCTTTTCATCGCCGAATCGCTGATGGCCGCCGCCGAGGCGAAGGCCGGCGTGGACCTGGGCGAGGCCCGCTACGCCATCGAGGCCGCCGCCAACCGCCTTTCCCGCACCCTCGCCGCCTACCGCCTGTTGCGCCACGGCGCCACCCTGGCCGTGGTGCCTGCCATCGTCGCCGATCTCTGCGACGAGGTCGCCCTGGCCCACCGCCAGCACCTGGCCCGGGCGGGACTGCTCCTGACCGTGGACTGCGCCGTGGTGGACGAATGGCCCCTGGACCGGGACCTGGTGGCCGACATGCTCAACAACGCCGTGCAGAACGCCGGCCGCTTCGCCCGTCACCAGGTGCATCTGGAAGCGCGGGTGGCGGGGAAGGAACTGGTCCTGCGGGTGGAGGACGACGGCCCCGGCTTCGCCGACCTCTCGGCCGGCATCCCGGCCACCGGCACCGGCCTGCTCGTGGGCGAGCGCCTGGCCGGCCTGCATGTCCGCCACGGCCGCCACGGCCGTCTGGCCCTCGCCAACGGCGGCCGCCTGGGCGGCGCCGTCTTCGAACTGCGCCTGCCCTGATGTCGGCCTACGCCAACAAGCGCTTCCTGGTCATCGACGACCAGCCCCTGGCCCGCGAGGCCCTGCGCGCCATCGCCCAGACCGTCGGCGCCTTCGCCGTCGAATTCGCCTCCAACTACCAGGATGCCATCTATCGCATCCGCAACAATCCGCCGCACATCATCCTCTGCGACTACATGCTGGGGGATGGGCGCTCCGGCCAGCAACTCCTGGAGGAGCTGCGCCGCTTCAACCTGCTGTCCGACGACACCATCTTCATGATGGTCACCGGCGAGCAGTCCTACGAGCAGGTGGTGGCCGCCGTCGAGCTGGTGCCCGACGACTACATCATCAAGCCCTTCTCGCCGGAAAAGCTCCTCCTGCGGCTGGACCGCATCCTCGCCAAGAAGCGCTTCTTCGCCGCCTACTACAAGGAGAAGCGCCGCCAGGAATACGCCAAGGCCCTGGCCATCCTCGCCGCCCAGCGCGACAGCGAGGCCGGCCGGCCCTACCGCTTCGAGATCCTGCGCCAACAGGCGGAGGTGCACCTGGCGGCGGGGGATCCCGAGGCCGCCGAGGCGGCCTACCGCGACATCCTCGGCAATTACGAATTCCCCTGGGCCCGGGCCGGGGTGGCGCGGGCCCTGCACGTGCAGAGCCGGCACGGGGAGGCGCGGGAGGAGATCGAGCGGGTGGTGGCCGGCACCCCCGGCTATTTCGACGCCGCCGACCTCAAGGCCAGCATCTGCATGGCCCAGGGCGAGCATGCCGAGGCCCAGAAGGTCCTTGACGAAGTGGCCCGCAAGACACCCCGCAACTACCTGCGCAAGCGCCTGCTGGCCGAGGCCGCCGGCCTCAACGGCGACAGCGAGACGGCCCGCGCGGTGATGGCCGACATCGTCGCCAACGACACCATGCCCGGCGCCGTTTCCCCCGCCGACCAGCTTGCCCTGGCGCGCAGCCACGTGAACGCCGGCGATCTCGTCGCCGCGGAAAAGGTGCTCGTCGGCCTGCGCGAAAGCGAGGTGCAGAACCTCAGCCTGGCCGAACAGGCGAGCTACGCCGGTCTGATGGCCGTCGCCTCGCCCGAGCGGGGCAAGGGGCGCTTCGCCGGCCTGCGCCCGGCGCTGCTGGCGACCGAACTGCCCGGCGAGGCACGCATCGACGTGCTGCGCGCCGCCCTGGCCGCGGCCGACGCCGAACTGGCCGACCGCCAGGCCACGGCGCTGATGGCGGGGGACGAGGCCAAGAAGGTCTTCGCCGCCACGCGCAAGCTCTACGCCCTGCACGGGCGCGAAGGGGATTTCCGGGAAATCCAGAAGGAAGTGGCCCTGCGCCGCATCCAGCACGAGGAGGGGGTGCCGCCGGCGGCGGGATGAACCCGGCCCTCAGGGCAACCAGGAGGCCAGTCTGGGCCAGTCGAGGGCAGCCTCCACGGCATCCGCCAGGCGCTCCAGGTCCGCTTCCCGGCGGGCGGCGAAATCCACCGGCGCGGCGTCCGCCAGGCCGGCCCAGGCCAGCAGCCCGGCCAGGGCCTCCGGGTGGTCGAAAAGGCCGTGGCAGTAGGTGGCCAGAATCTGGCCGTCGGCGGACAGGGCGCCCTCCGGCCGCCCGTCGGCGAGATGCACCGCCGGCTGCGCCAGGGCCGGGCCGGCGGTGACCCCCAGGTGGATCTCGTAGCCCGTCATGGCCGGATTACCCGGCAGGGCCAGGGTGCCGGCGACGTTGCGCAACTGCTTTTCCGCGGCCAGGGTGGTCCGGCATTCCAGCAGCCCCAGTCCCGGCGTCTCGCCCGGCGGGCCCTCGCGGCCGGCCGGGTCGTGGAGGGACTGGCCCAGCATCTGGTAACCGCCGCACAGGCCCACCACCTTGCCGCCGTAGCGCAGGTGGCGCGCGATGGCGCGGTCCCAACCCTGCTGCCGCAGCCAGTCGAGGTCCGCCCGCACCGCCTTGGAGCCGGGCAGGACGATGAGATCCGCCGACGGCGGCACCTGGCCCGGCCCGATCCAGCGGAAATCCACCTCCGGATGCAGGCGCAGGGGGTCCAGGTCGTTGTGGTTGGACACCCGCGGATAGGCTGGCGCCACCACCGTCAGGCGGGTTTCCCCGATCTTCTCCTGGCCGCCGGCGATGGCGTCCTCGGCGTCGAGAAAGAGGCCGTGCAGGTAGGGCAGCACCCCCAGCACCGGCTTGCCGGTGCGCTCCTCCAGCCAGGAGAGGCCGGGTTCGAGGAGGCCGATGTCGCCGCGGAAGCGGTTGATGACGAAGCCCTTGACCCGGGCCTGCTCGGAGGCCGAGAGCAGGTCGAGAGTGCCCACCAGGTGGGCGAAGACGCCGCCCCGGTCGATGTCGGCGACGAGGATCACCGGGCAATCGACGGCCTCGGCGAAGCCCATGTTGGCAATGTCCCGGTCCCGAAGGTTGATCTCCGCCGGCGACCCGGCTCCTTCCACCAGCACACAGTCGTAGGCCGTGGTGAGGCGGTCCCAGGAAGCAAGCACCGCCTCCATGGCCCGGGGTTTGTAGGCGTGGTAGTCCTTGGCGTCCAGGTCGGCGGCGACGCGGCCGTGGATGATGACCTGGGCCTGCTTGTCGGTGGTGGGCTTCAGGAGCACCGGGTTGAAGTCGGTGTGAGGCGCCAGCCCCGCCGCCAGGGCCTGCAGCGCCTGGGCCCGGCCGATCTCGCCGCCGTCGGCGGTCACCGCCGAGTTGAGGGCCATGTTCTGGGGCTTGAACGGCGCCACCCGCACGCCGCGGCGCTTCATGATGCGGCAAAGGGCGGCGACCAGGGTGGATTTGCCGGCATCCGAGGTGGTGCCCTGGATCATCAGGGAAGTTTTGGGGAGCATGGGTGGATTATCGCCTGGATGGGAGGAGGTGGGCTTGGTGGGGATTCATCGACCGCGCGTTGCCCGCCTCGGCAACCCCATCCCCCTTGCCCCCACTCCCCGCCTGCACTAGCATCCCCCCGTCCGGCGACCATTCGCCGGACAGTCTCCCGGTGCCCGCGGCCCCAACCCCGCGGGAGAATCGGGAAGGCGGTGAAATTCCGCCACGTGCCCAACGCTGTGAGGAGGATGCAGGGAGCAGGAAGCCACTGGCGGGAAGCCGGGAAGGCGCTCCCGGCGGGTGAATCCGAGTCAGAAGACCGGCCGGGAGACGGATCAGGGCCGCCCGGCCAGGCGGCTCCCATATTTTCCTCAAGGGGACTCAAGGAAGAGCCATGAACAGCCCGGATAGCCAGCTTCAGCACCAATTTTCCGCCGCCGACCGCGAGGCGGTGTACCGCAGCATCTTCACCCGCCGCGACGTGCGCGGCCAGTTCCTGCCGACGCCGATTCCCGACGAGGTTCTCGGCCGCGTCCTCATGGCGGCCCACCATGCGCCGTCGGTGGGCTTCATGCAGCCCTGGAACTTCGTCGTCGTCCGCTCCCCCGAGGTCAAGCGGCGGGTGCATGAAGTGTTCAAGGCCGCCAATGCCGAGGCCGCCGCCATGTTTGAGGGCGAGCGCCGGGAAATCTACAGCCGCCTCAAGCTGGAAGGTATCGTCGAAGCGCCGGTGAACCTCTGCATCACCTGCGACCGGGAGCGCACCGGCCCGGTGGTGGTGGGCCGCACCCACATCAAGACCATGGACCTCTACAGCAGCGTCTGCGCCGTCCAGAACCTCTGGCTGGCGGCCCGGGCCGAGGGCCTGGGGGTGGGCTGGGTGAGCATCTTCAAGCAGGCCGAACTGCAGGACGCCCTGGGCATCCCCCGGAGCATCACCCCGGTGGCCTACCTCTGCCTGGGCTACGTCAGCCACTTCTTCGACAAGCCCGAGCTGGAGACCGCCGGCTGGCTGCCCCGCCTGCCCCTCGACGAACTGGTCTTCCTCGACCGGTGGGCCCAGGCGGCCCCGGCCGGCGACAGCCTGACGGCCGAACTGCGCCGCCAGCAGGCCGCCTTCCGGCAAGGCGGCGTGGACGGCCTGGGGATCGCTTGAACCCGGCCCTCCCCTTCGCCCTGCCGGCACTGTCCGAGGCGTTGCTCCTGCCCCTGGCGGCGCTGGCCGCCGCCCTGCTCGACCAGATTTTCGGCGAGCCCCGGCGCTGGCACCCGCTGATCGGCTTCGGCCGGCTGGCGGCGGCCATCGAGGCCCGCTTCAACCGCCGCCGGCGGGGGGCCGGCGTCCTCGCCTGGGCGCTGGCCGTCGGCCCCTGGGTAGCGCTGGCCGGGTGGCTGCGCTCCTTCGCCCCCTTCGCCGTGGACGTGGCGCTCCTCTACTTCGCCCTCGGCGCCAGGAGCCTGGCCGAACACGGCCGCGCCGCGGCGGCGCCCCTGGCCGCCGGCGACCTGGGCGAGGCCCGCCGCCGGGTGGGCTTCATGGTCAGCCGCGAAACCGCCGGGCTGGACGCCGCCGGGGTCGCCCGGGCCGGCGTCGAATCGGTCCTGGAAAACGGCAACGACGCCGTCTTCGGCGCCCTCTTCTGGTTCGCCCTCCTGGGCGGCCCCGGCGCCCTCCTCTTCCGCCTGGCCAACACCCTGGACGCCCTCTGGGGCTACAAGAACGAGCGCTTCCGGGCCTTCGGCTGGGCCGCCGCACGGCTCGACGACCTGCTCGCCTGGCTGCCGGCCCGCCTGACGGCGCTCACCTACGCCGCCCTCGGCCGCAGCCGCCGGGCCCTGGCCTGCTGGCGCGCCCAGGCCAGGGCCTGGGACAGCCCCAACGCCGGGCCGGTGATGGCGGCGGGGGCCGGCAGCCTGGGCGTTGCCCTGGGCGGCGCCGCCATCTACCATGGCCGCGAGGAAGTCCGGCCGCTGCTGGGCGAGGGCCCCACCCCCGGCGCCGCCGACATCGGCCGCGCCATCGCCCTGGTGGAACGGGGCCTCGCCCTGTGGTTGGCCCTGTGGCTCCTCGCCCTCATTCTCATCGGAGCGCTCCATGCTTGAACACGGCGGCCAATTACGCGCCGCAGCCGCCCGCCACGGCATTCCCCTGGCCGAATGGCTCGACCTGTCCACCGGTATCAATCCGGTGCCCTGGCCGGTACCGGCCCTGTCGCCGGCGGCCTGGCACCGCCTGCCCGAGGCGGAGGATGGCCTGGAGGCCGCCGCCGCCCGCTACTACGGCAACGCCAACCTGCTGCCGGTGGCCGGTTCCCAGGCCGCCATCCAGCTCCTGCCCCGGCTCTTCCCGCCGGCCATGGTGGCCTGCCTGAGCCCGCTCTACAGCGAACACCCCCAGGCCTGGAGCCGCGCCGGCCACCGCCCGCGCTTCCTGCAGCAGGCGCCCCTGGCCCGGGCCCTGGCGGCGGCCACGCCCTACGTCCTCTTGTGCAATCCCAACAACCCCACCGGCGAATGCCGGCCCCGGGAGCAACTGGTCGATGCCGCTGCCCAGCTCAGGAAGCGGGGCGGCTGGCTGATCGTGGACGAGGCCTTCGTCGATCCCCGGCCGGAGCTGTCGGTCACCGCCCTGGCGGGCACGGCGGAGGCGCCCAACCTGGTGGTGCTGCGGTCCCTGGGCAAGTTCTTCGGCCTGGCCGGCGCCCGCCTCGGCTTCGTCTTCGCCGCCCCGGACCTGCTCGCCCGCCTGGCCGACCTGCTCGGCCCGTGGCCGGTGGCCGGCCCGGCCCGGGAAGCGGGCCGTCTGGCCCTGGCCGACGTCGGCTGGCAGACCGCCAGCCGCGACTGCCTGGCTGCCGCCGGCCGCCGCCTGGGTGAACTGCTCGCTCCCCTCGGCCCGGTGGCGGCGACGCCCCTGTTCGCCGCCCTGACCTGCGACCGGGCCGCCGAGTTGCATGAATTCCTGGCCCGCCGCGGCATCCTGGTGCGCCGTTTCGATCAACTGCCCCTGCTGCGTTTGGGCCTGCCCGGCCCGGAAGGGGACTGGCAGCGCCTGGCCGCTGCCCTTGCCGACTGGAGAAGCGCGTGCGATTCGCCCTCACCCTCTTCCTGAGCCTCGCCTGCACCGTCCCGGCCCGGGCCGACCTCGTCGTGCGCGACGACACGGGCCAGGAAGTCCGCCTCAAGGCCCCGGCCCGGCGCATCGTCACCCTCGCCCCCCATGCCGCCGAGAGCCTGTTCGCCGCCGGCGCCGGCGACCGCCTGGTGGGCACCGTCAGCTTCAGCGACTACCCCGAGGCGGCGAGAAAGGTGCCGGTGGTGGGCAGCTACGACCGCTTCGACCTGGAGGCCATCGCCGCCTTGAAGCCCGACCTGGTGATCGCCTGGCAGAGCGGCAATCCGCCCGCCCAGGTGGAACGCCTGAAGGCCCTCGGGCTGCCGGTCTTCGTGCAGCAGCCCAACCGCCTGGAGGACGTGGCCGGCCAACTGGAGGCCCTGGGCCGCCTGGCCGGGACGGAGCCCCAGGCCAACGCCGCCGCCGCCCGCTTCCGGGAGCGCCTCGCCGCCCTGCGGGCCTACAGCGCCAAGCCGCCGGTGCGGGTCTTCTACCAGGTGTGGAAGTCGCCCCTGATGACGGTGGGCGCCCCCCAGATCATCAGCGACGTGATCCGCCTGTGCGGCGGCGACAACGTCTTCGGCAAGCTCCCCCAGATGGCGCCGGCGATCAGCGTCGAGGCGGTGCTGGAGGCGGACCCGGAGGCCATCGTCGTCTCCGGCATGGGGCAGAACAACCCGGAGTGGCTGGACGACTGGCGCCGCTGGAAGAATCTCACCGCCGTGCGCCGGGACAACCTCTTTTTCATCAACCCCCAGCTCATCCAGCGACATACACCGCGCATACTGGAGGGCGCCCAGGCCCTGTGCACCGACCTGGACCTCGCGCGCAGCCGCCGCCGGCCCTGATTCCGTCGCGGCCCGGCGCGCTTTGATCTGTGAAAAGGTCTTGCGCCACCGGCTGGCTATAATCGGGCGCATCTTCGCTGGAGGGTTCCCATGAAATTCGCCGCCGCCTTCGTTTCCGCCCTGGCCCTGTCTGCCGCGCTGCACGCCGCCGACGGCGGCCCGGCCCAGGACGGCCAGGCCGCCATCGAGGCCCTGGGCCGCGTCAATGGCCAGGCCCTCGCCTGCAACCAGCCCGCCATCGGCAGCCGGGCACGCAATGCCCTGGTCACCGGCGCCCCCAGGAGCCGCGAGGTGGGCGAGGCCTTCGAGGCTGCCACCAGCGCCGCCTTCCTGGAGCAGGGCCGCGGCAGCGCCTGCCCCGACGCCGTCACCCTCAGCCAGGACCTGGCCGCCGCCGAGGCCCGGCTACGCGCCGCCTTCCCCGCCAAGTGATCCGCGCCGCCGCTTTCCTCCTTGCCCTGGCCGCCGCCTGGCCCGCCGCGGCGGAACCGGCCGCCGGCCACGGCCTGGCCGCGGAAGAGGCCGAAAGCGCAGCCGGTATCGTCCCCCGCTACCTGCTGGCGGACCCCAACGGACGCTCGGTGACCAGTGAGGATTTCCGCGGCAAGTTCCAGCTCATCGCCTTCGGCTATACCTATTGTCCCGACGTGTGCCCCACCACCCTGGTGGAAATGGCGACGGTCCTCCAGCAGCTGGGCGAGGCCGGCGCCCGCCTCCAGCCCATCTTCATCACGGTGGACCCGGAACGCGACAGCGGCCGGGTGCTCAAGACCTATACCGAATTCTTCCACCCCCGCATCCTCGGCCTCACCGGCACCCCTGCCCTGGTGCGGCGGGCGGCGGACAATTTCAAGGTGCGCTACGCCAAGGTGCGCCAACCGGGCGAGGCGCCGGACCGCTACGCCGTCGACCATTCCGCCGGCCTCTACCTGCTGGGGCCGGACGGCGGCTTCCTCAGGAAGTTCGCCTACGCCACGCCGCCGGCAGCCATGGCGGAGGAAATCGGCCGCCTCCTGGGCGAGCGCTGACAGCCCCCAACTTTCCTGCAACTTCGGCGGCGGCCGGTTGTCATCATGTAGACATAAAGTTGCCGAGAAAGAGGCCGCCATGTCCGCCAGCAACTGTTGCCACACCATCCTGGGGGGGCTGACCGAATCCCTGGCGGTCGCCTTGGGCGAGCGCGACCAGCACACCCGCCAGCACTCGGACCGGGTCGTCGCCCTTTCCGTCGAACTGGGTCGTCACTGCGATTTTTCGGGCAGCGAGCTGGATTCGCTCATGCTCGGAGCCCGCTTCCACGACGTGGGCAAGATCGGCATTCCCGACCGGGTGCTGCAGAAGCCCGCCCCCTTCGATGCCGAGGAATGGGTCACCATGAAACAGCATCCGGTGATCGGGGAACGCATCCTGCTGGCCATCGGCAACAAGGAGGCCATCGAGGCGGCGGGCATCGTTCGCCACCACCACGAGCATTTCGATGGCTCCGGCTACCCCGACGGCCTGGCCGGCAGCGCCATCCCCGTCTTCGCCCGCATCATCTCCCTGGCCGACAGCTACGACGCCATCGCCGTCGCCCGCCCCTACCACCACTCGCGCAGCCATCGGCAGATCATGGACATCCTGCACAGCGAGGTCGGCCTCAAGCACGACCCGGACCTGTTGCACGCCTTCTGCGCCGTGATCGAGAAGTCCGATCGGCGGGCGCCGGAAGCCTGAGCTAATCCTCCGGCCGGTTCGCCAGCCGGGCGATGAAGAAGGGAAAGAGGCCCGAGCCGACCAGGGCCACGGCGGAAACCACCAAAGCGAGGCCGGCCATGGGGTCGGCCAGCAGCGGATGGAGGCTGTCGCCGAAGCCGGCGACGCTGACCAGCCCGGGGATGCCGGTGGCGATGCCGAGGGCGGTGAGGGCAAGAAAACTGAAGGGATAGCGGCGCATGGCGGCAGTTTACCGCCGGCAAGGCTTCGCGTCAGTTGCCCGCATACAGGCGCACCCGGCTGCGGCCCGCCAGCTTGGCCGCGTACATGGCCTCATCGGCACGGCGCACCAGGGCTTCGGCGCTGTCCCCGTCGCGGGGGAAGACGGCGACGCCGATGCTGGCGCCCACCACCACGTCACGACCCTTGAGGTCGAAGGGCTCCTGGAAGACGTCGCAAAGTTTGTTGGCGACGGTCTCGATGTCTTCCAGCTGGGTGATTTCTGGCAGCAGCACGACGAATTCGTCGCCCCCGTAGCGGCCGACGGTATCCACCTGGCGCAGGCTGGCCAGCATGCGCTGGGCGGCCCGTTGCAGGATCTCGTCGCCGCAGGCGTGGCCGAGGGTGTCGTTGATTTCCTTGAAACGGTCCAGATCCACGAACAGCACGCCCACCTGCCGCCCCTTGCGCTGGGCCAGGGCCAGGGCCTGGGCGAGGCGGTCCATGAAGAGGCCGCGCTTGGGCACCTGGGTCAGTTCGTCGTAGCTCGCCAGGCGCTCCAGTTGCGCCTGATAGGCCTTGCGTTCGCTGATGTCGCGGGCCAGGCCCAGGTAGAGGTTCTCCCCCGCCCAGCCCACCCGGCTGAAGCGCACCTCCACCGGCAGGGAAACGCCGTTCTTGCCCCGCAGGCTGCCTTCCAGGCCCTGGCCGGGGGCGCTGCCGATCATGGCCAGGGCATGGGCCAGGGCGGTCGCGTCCGGCTCGGTCAGGAATTCGCAGAGGAAATGCCCTTCGATGGCACTGGCCGGCAGATCGAGGGCGCGGGAAGCCTCGACGTTGGCGGAGACGACCATGCTGTCGTCGCGGATGAGAAAGACCGAATCGGCGGCGCTGTCGAAGAGGGAACGAAAGCGCGCCTCGCTGGCCGCCAGGGCCCGGGTCTGGCGCTCCCGGCGCAGGAGCTGGGAAAGCACGATGCCGCTGAGGGCGACCATGACGGCGATGGCCAGCACGGCCACCGCCAGGTGCCGCCAGGCCCTTGCCCGCCAGGGGGCGAGGATGTCCTCCCGATGCTGGGAGACATTGACCAGCAGCGGGAAGTCGCCCACCGCCCGGTAGGCGTTGTAGCGATCCTCCCCGTCGATGAGGGAGGATTCGCTGCGAAAGCTGCCGGCCGGCGCCGTGGCCAACTGGGCGAACAGCGGCGACGCCGCGTAGGAACGTTCGAACGCGGCCTCGTCCGGCGCCGGGTAGCGGGCCAGCAGGCGCCCGTCCCGCCGCAGCAGGGCGGCGGCCCCGCCCGCCGGTGCCACCAGGGACTGGAACAGGCTGGCGAAATACTCGTGGCGCAGTGCCACCAGCACGACGCCGCCGAAGCTCCCGTCCGGCCGGTCGATGCGCTGGGTGAACTGGACGACGCGCATGCCCAGGGTCCGGCTCTGGTTGTTCTCGCCGATACGCAGGTCCAGGGAGGGATCGCCGGCATGGAACTGGAAGTAGGCGCGGTCGCCCACGGCGATGGGCGGCTGCGAGGCCACCAGGCTGCTGGCCGCCACCACCCCCTGGCTGTCGATGAGGAGGAGGTTGCCGATGAGGGGCATGCCCAGGGCCAGGTTGTGCAGGGCGGGATGAAGCTCGGCGCCCACCTCCGGCCGGGACAGGTCGTAGTTGGCGGCCAGCCGCCGGGCGTAGCCCATGACCAGGCGCAGGGACTGGACATCCCGCTCGACCTGGGCGCTAAGGGCAAGGCTGGCGGCCGCCAGCCGCTGGTCGGCCTCCTCCAGCTGACGGTCGTATTCCCGCCGCGCCTCGTTGGCCCCGAAACCGACGATAGCCAGCGCCGCGATCGCCACTGCCGCCAGCAGGCTGATCGCGGTACGCGGAATCTGCCCTGGCTTGCCCGGCATGCGCCCCCCTTTTTTCTTCTCCATAATCAGAATCGCATATTCCGGCGCTTGCCGACAATCCCCCTGCTGGCACAAGCGAAACCACCGGTATGGTGGCCGAGACGCCCGTGGGACAGTCCTTTCAGGGGGTCAGCAGACTCGCCGCTGCAGCCGGGCAGGAGGGGAAGTAGGCGTGCAGGTAGCTCGCCGTCAGGGCGCCCCGCCGGTAGACCGGCTCGCCGGGGGCGCCGCCGGCGGCCCGGGCG
>JRYJ01000955.1_pt1 | contig 62064 bp, 54 predicted proteins | sample 235371 | NCBI WGS metagenome assembly JRYJ01 (sample SAMN03074219, study PRJNA261477) | activated sludge metagenome | biome: Wastewater Treatment Plant; feature: Wastewater; material: Activated sludge; isolation source: activated biomass of a wastewater treatment plant treating hydrocarbon... ... | reverse complement strand
GTGGGATTCGAACCCACGGTCGAGTTACCCCGACTACGGTTTTCGAGACCGTCCGATTCGGCCACTCTCGCACCTCTCCGGCCGCGGCCGAGCAAGACGGGCAGCTTAACGTGGCCAAATGCGATTTTCAAATGAAATCATACCGTTGGCCGACGACTGTCGGACGCCATTAGGCAAATCCCTGAGTCGAACAAAAGGTGATTCTGTTTGGTAACGGCTCTGGTCTGGCGTAGACTGAATTCGTACCCTCGAAACCGGCTGTTTGGCGCCCGCGCACTTCCACCACATCTGTAGGAAGAGTGCCAGGGATTCGGTGTCGGGTGTGCGTTGAATCAGGGGGAGCGGAAGGCTTGCTTCAACGCATTCCCTCGTCCGGCAGACCTTGAGCAAATTTGTGAACAGACAGCCGTCCTCTCTCGTCCCGTCAGCCGACACGCTTCTCTCCGTCCTGCGGTGGCGCGCAGAGCATCAGCGCGACCACCCGGCCTATGTCTTTCTCCGCGATGGGCTGAACCCTGACGCGCCCCTGACCTATGGAACACTGGATGCCCGCGCTCGGGCGATCGCCGGCTTTCTGCAGTCCCGATTCCATACCGGCGACCGGCTCCTCCTGGCCTTTCCGCCCGGCCCGGACTTCATCGAGGCCTTTTGGGGGGCGCTCTACGCCGGATTGGTCGCGGTTCCGGTCCCGCCGCTGGATGCGTTCCGGCTGAAACAGAGCGCCGCCCGCTTCGCGGGGATCGCAGCCGATGCCGGCTGTGCCGGAGCGCTCTGCGCGGCCCAAACGTTGATCACCATCCGTGAGCAGGGGATGGCGCAACTCCCCATCCCTCCGGAGCATTGCTGCACGGTTGAGGAGGCGGATTCGAGCTGGGCCAGCACATGGGCTCCGGTCCGTTCGGACTCCACGACGCTGGCCTACCTCCAATACACGTCGGGTTCCACGTCCGCTCCCAAAGGGGCCATGGTGAGCCATGGCAACATGGTCCATCAGAGCCGATGTATCACCGAGGCCGGCGGCTATGGTGTCGATTCGGTCACGCTGTCCTGGATGCCCCATTTCCACGACTACGGTCTGGTGAAGGGCATCATTCACCCGGCCTGGATCGGCCGCCCGTCCTACATTCTGTCCCCACTGACCTTTCTCAAGCGGCCCAGGCGTTGGCTGGAGGCAATCCAGCGCTACAAGGTGACGCACAGCGGTGGACCCAATTTCGCCTATCGCCATTGCGTGGACTCGATCACGCCGGAGGAGCGTGCCGGATTGGATCTGTCCGGCTGGCGGGTGGCCAGTTGCGGAGCCGAGCCCATCGCCGCCGAGACCATCGATCGCTTTGCCGATGCCTTTGCCACGGCGGGCTTCCGGCGCGAGGCCTTCTTTCCCGCCTATGGAATGGCGGAATACACGCTGCTGATTTCCCTCAAGCGAGCGGGCGCCCCGCCACGTGTCGAATCGCTGGATCCGCAGGCGTTGGAGCAAGGTGTCGTGCGAGCCGCCGGGACCGCAGAGATTTCACCCAGAAAGGTCGTCAGCTGCGGAGCGCCGGTCGGCGATACCCTCGTCGCCATCGTGCATCCCGAAACGCAGGGTCGCTGTGCCGCTCAGCAGGTTGGAGAAATTTGGTTGCGGGGTGCCAGCACGACGTTGGGGTACTGGAACAATGCTGAGGAAACGGAGCAAACCTTCCGGGCCATCCTTCGGGACACGGGTGAGGGGCCCTTTCTGCGCACCGGTGATCTTGGGTTCATCAAGGACGGTGAAGTGTATGTGACCGGGCGCCTGAAAGATCTCCTCATCGTCCGGGGGAGAAATCACTATCCGCAAGATATTGAACGGACTGTGGAGCAATGCCATCCGTCCTTCAGGCCTGGCGGTGCCGCCGCCTTTTCCATCCTTGAACAGGGAGAAGAGCTGGTCGTGATCGTGCAGGAGATCGAGCGACAGAACGGACCGATTGACATTGAGGCGCTCGCAGGGACAGTCCGGGCGGCCGTGTCGGAGCAGCATGATCTGCACGTTGCCTACGTCGTTCTGATCAAGGCGGGCAGTCTCCCCAAGACCTCCAGCGGAAAAGTGCAACGACGCGCCTGCCGGCAGCAGTTCCAAGACAAGCAACTGGCGGTCCTGGGGCAAAGCATCCTGCTCCCTTCCGTCCTCACGGAGTCGGGCGTTGTTTCGGTGCCGAAAGATCTCGGTGCGTGCGCCGTGGAGGACCGCCGCCGACGGATCGCACAGTATTTGCGTCTTGTCATTGCCGCCCAGGTCACGGGGCGACCCGATCCTATTCCCCTCGACCGGCCTGTGCAGTATCTCGGCCTGGACTCACTCATGGTGGCGGAAGTCCTGCATCAGGTGGAGCAAGGGCTCGGAGTGACACTGTCTCTCGGGGCAGTGTTGGGCGGTGCCACCCTCGAGGATATCGCAGCCATTATTGCCGAGAGCCACGGTTTGGTCGAAAACCCACGCCAACCAGACTCTGCGCCGGTCGGCTCGGGCGAACTCTGCATGTTGTCAGAGAGCCAGGTGGCGCTTTGGTTCCTAAGCCAGTTGTCGCCGGAGAGCCCGGCGGCCAACGTATCTGTGTTGCTCCGGTTGCCTGCTTCGACGGACGAGGCGGCACTCCGTGTGGCGCTGGATCGTCTCGGCGAACGGCACGCGACGCTAAGGACCACGTACAAGATGCAGCATGATGCTCCGGTCCAGCGCATCCATCAGGCCTTGCCCTTGGCATGGAGTGTCGTGGATGCACGGGGGTTGGAGTGGCCGCGAGTGCGACAGCAGGTGTTGGAGGCTGCATCCGTGCCGTTCGACCTCATGCGAGGGCCGGTTTGGCGCGGGCGGTTCTTCCGTGGCGGACTGGATACGTATTTATTGCTCGTCGCCCATCACATCGCCGTGGACGGCTGGTCCATGACGTTGCTGGTGGAGGAGCTTCGGCGGCAGTACGAGTCGGTATGTACGGGCACCGCAGGCAGCCATGTGGACGTTGGGCCACAGTCGGCTCCCTACACCGACTTCGTGAGCTGGCACAGGACCCTCCTCGAGAGCGATGAAGGCCGGCGACTGGCTCAGTATTGGAAGGATCGGCTTGCCGGAGAGCTGCCGAATTACGAGGCGCTGTTCGATCGCCCTTCTACCACCGTGGAGCCGGAACCCTACGCGTGGCATGGATTCGCGATCGACGAGGATTTGCTGGCGCGCATGAAAGACCTCGCGCGGGCCGAAGGGACGACTCTCTATGCGATCTGCCTGGCCGCGCTGCAAGTCGTGCTCTGCCGGTACACCCACCAGGGAGACACCCTGATCGCGTCGCCGGTCTTCGGTCGCAACCGGGCGCGGTTCGCCCGCAGCGTCGGCGATTTCGTGAACGTGGTGGTGCTCCGGCAGTCGCTTGCGGCAGACATGACGGGGCGTGATCTGCTCGTGCGGACCAAGCGAACGGTCGTGGAAGCGCTTGACCATCAGGACTATCCCTTCTCCCGGCTTGTGACGGCGTTGCGGCCCAATCGCGATCACCAGCGGAAATCGTTGGCTCAGGTCCTTTTCGTGCTGCAGAAGTTCAAATTGTTGGCCGAGCTGGATCGTGACATGGAGGCCATGCCCCGCTTGCAGGCCACGAAACCCACCGGGCGATGGGATGCTTACGTCCTGCCGCAGCACAGCGGGCAGTTCGATCTCTGCCTGGAGCTGGCGGAGGCGGACGAGGGTCTGACCGGATATTTCGAGTACAAGGCCGCTCTCTTGGAGCCGGAGACGATCGATCGTCTGCAGCAACATTTTCTCCGCGCGCTCCAAGGGCTTGTGACGACGCCCGACTCCCCGATCGGCTCGCTGTCCCTCATGGGCGATGCCGAACGCCACCGGATCCTCAGCGAGTGGAGCGGGGTGACACAGCCGGCGGGAGATCCGACGTGTTTGCAGGACCTGTTCGAAGCCCAAGCCCTCCGGACGCCCGATGCGATCGCCGTGCGACAAGGAGACCGGACGCTGACCTACCGAGACCTCGACACCCGGGCCAATCGACTGGCGCATTATCTTCAGCGGCGCGGTGTCGGGCCGGATGTCGTGGTCGGGTTGTGTCTGGATCGTTCGATCGAACTGATGGTGGGATTGCTCGGCATCTTGAAAGCGGGCGGCGCCTATCTGCCGCTGGACGCCGACTATCCGACCGAACGGTTGGAGTATATGCTGTCGGACAGCCGGGTTCGGGTGCTGGTGACCGAACAAGAGCAGCTCGGGCGGTTGCCGGTGTCGAATTCTCATACGATCTGCCTGGATTCGGAATGGGCGGAGATCGCCCGTTGTCCGGACGGCACGCTTTCCCGGCGCGGGTCCCCCGACAGCCTGGCCTATGTCATTTACACGTCCGGATCAACCGGACAGCCGAAGGGCGTGCTGATCGAGCACCGGGCCGTCGCGAATTACGTCCGGGCGATCAGCGGCGCGATTCGGCTCACCGGTCAAGACTGCGTGCTGCAGTTCGCCTCCTTGAGCTTCGACACCGCTGCAGAGGAGATCTTTCCGTGTCTCGCGGTCGGCGGAACACTCGTTTTGCGCAGCGCCACGATGGTGGATTCCGTGTCGGGATTCCTCGAGGCCTGCCGTCGGTTGAACGTGACAATTCTCGATTTGCCGACCGCCTACTGGCACGAACTGGTCACGCGCATGGAACTGGAGCGCATCCCCCTTCCGGAATCGATCCGTACCGTCATCATCGGCGGTGAGCGGGTCGTACCGCAGCAGGTGGAGCGCTGGGCCAAGCTGGTCGACCGACGGGTGCAACTCCTCAATACCTATGGACCCACCGAAACGACCATCGCGGCGACGTTCTGCGATCTGACCGGGCTTGGGTGCGATCGTGGCATTGCGGGCGACGTGCCTATCGGACGACCGATTCCGGGCGTCTCGGTGTACGTGTTGGACGAGCATCGTCGGCCGGTGCCGACTGGAGTGGCCGGCGAGCTGTACATCGGCGGCGTCGGCCTCGCACGGGGATACGTCGGCCGTTCGGAGAGCACGGCGGCGAAGTTCGTCACGGATCCCTTCACGGGCCCGCCGGGGGCGCGGTTGTACAGGACGGGGGACCTGGTCCGATGGCGTTCGGACGGACAGTTGGAGTATCGGGGCCGGGTCGATCGCCAGGTGAAGATTCGCGGGTACCGGATCGAGCTCGAAGAAATCGAAGCCGTGTTGAACCGTCAGCCGGAATTCGAGCAGGCTGTGGTGGAGGTGCGGGAAGACCAGCCGGGAGACAAACGGATCGTGGCCTTCCTGGTGCCGCGTCCGCAGAGCAAGTTGGGGGTCGTTCAGATCCGCGAACGGCTCAAGGGGTTGCTGCCCGCCCACATGATTCCGTCCTCGTTCATGGAATTGGAAACCCTGCCGAAGACGCCCAACGGCAAGGTGGACCGACAGGCCTTGCGGGTGGCGCTCGACAGCCGGGCCAGCAAGGTGGACGTTACGGCCGACTATGTGGCACCGCGCAATGCGACGGAGCAGATGCTCGCGCATATTTGGGGCGAGATCCTTCATGTGAAGGATCTCGGGGTGTACGACAATTTCTTCGAGCTCGGCGGGCATTCGTTGCTGGCCACCCAGGTCGTCTCCCGGGTGCAGGCGCTGTTTCATGTCCGGTTGCCCCTGCGCCGGGTATTTGAAACCCCGACGATCGCCACGCTGGCGGAAGCCGTCCAGGATGCCTCGACGGCTTCCCGTCCGATCCGCGAGGACCCGGCACGCACGATTGTCCGTGTCCCGCGCGGAGGGGCCTTACCGTTGTCGTTTGCGCAGGAACGTATGTGGTTCCTGAATCAACTGGCTCCGGAGGCTGCGGCGTACAACATTCCCGCCAGCGTCCGGTTACAGGGCCCCCTCGACCGCGCCGCCCTCCGGTGGAGTGTGCAGGAACTGGTCCGCCGGCATGAGTCGCTGCGGACGACCTTCGTGAAGGTAGACGGGCAGCCGCGTCAGGTCGTGCACGCCTCCCTGGATCCGTTGTGGACCGAGGAAGATCTCCGTTTGTTGCCGCGCGAGCTGCGCGAGTCCCGGGCGTTGGAGCTGGCCACGGCCGAGGCCCGACGCCCCTTCGATCTCACGCGCGGACCGCTGTTGCGAGTGGTGTTGATCGACATGGGCGAAGAAGACCACATTCTGATGGTCACGACGCACCACATCATTTCGGACCAATGGTCATACGGAGTGATCGCGAAGGAATTGGTGAAGTTCTACAACGGCCGTTGCGGAGGCAAGCCGGCGACAACGCTGCCTGAGCCGGCGATTCAATATGCCGACTTCGCGCAATGGCAACGCGAGTGGTTGAAGGGACCGGTGCTGGCCGAACAGTTGGCCTACTGGCGATCGAAGCTGGTCAACCTGCCGGTGATGGCGCTGCCGGGAGACCGGCCGAGGCCTCCGGTCCATTCCTTCAAGGGCGACCACGTATCGATCGATCNNGGCCGGTTTCTTCGGGCTGCTTCATCGTCTGACGCAGCAGCAGGATATCGTAATCGGCACGCCCATCGCAAACCGCCACATGCTTGCCATCGAAGATGTGATCGGCACCTTCGTCAATACGCTCGTCCTCCGGGCCGAGGTCTCGAGCGACACGCCGTTCCGTGAGTTCCTTGCCAGGATCCGCGACCTTTCTCTGGAGGCGTACGTGCACCAGGATGTGCCATTCGAGAAGCTGGTCGAGGAATTGCGTCCGGACCGGAGCCAGGGAGGGTTGCCGCTGGTGCAGGTATTGTTCAACTTCGCAAACACGCCCTTCGCCCGCACCGAATTCCTCCACCTTTCCTGGACGCCGTACGAAGTCAGCCGCGGCGCTGCTCAATTGGACCTCGGTTTGTCCATCGATCCGCTGGCCTCGAGGAAGGCCTATCTGGAGTTCAATACGGACCTGTTCGATCGCGCGACGATGGAGCGGTGGCTGCTGCACTACGTGCAATTCATGGAGGCGATTGCACAAGGACCGCAGCAATCGCTCGGGAGCCTCGCGGTGCTCACGGAGCAGCAGCGCCATCAGGTCGTACGCGCCTGGAACGCCACCGAAAGCCCCTTCGACCACGATCGAACGTTCGTTCAGTTGTTCGAAGACCAGGTTGCGCGGACACCTGATTCGATCGCCGTCGTGTACGAGGGGGCGGAGCTGACGTATGCGGAGCTGAACCGACGGGCGAACCGGCTGGCCCATTGTCTGCGCGAAGATGGGGTGGGGCCGGATGTCGTGGTGCCGGTGTATCTGGAGCGTTCAGTCGAGCTCCTGGTGAGCTTGCTGGCCGTGATGAAGGCCGGAGGTGCGTATCTGCCCTTGGTGCCGGGTCTTCCGGCTCGGCGGCTCGCGACGATGCTGGAAGCCAGCCTCGGGCTTGTGTTGCTTACCGACTCTACGCTGCTGGAGGGATTGCCGAGGCACCAACTTAAGGTCCTCTGTGTGGATCGGGATGCCGTGCCCATTGCGCAACGATCGGAGGAGAACCTTCACGCCAACGCCGGCCCCGATCATCTGGCCTATGTGCTGTTCACGTCCGGGTCGACCGGCCAGCCCAAAGGCGTTGAGATTGAACATCGTGCATTGGTGAATTTTCTCGAATCCATGCAACGTGAGCCTGGACTGACCCGGCGCGATACGTTGCTGGCTCTGACGCCGCTCTCGTTCGACATCGCCGGATTGGAATTGTATCTGCCGTTGTTGACCGGGGCCTGCATGATCCTGGCCAACCGGCGCCAGGCTGTCGACGGGACATGGCTCGCGGGGGAGCTGGACTCAGGCCGAGTCACCGTCATGCAGGCGACTCCGGCCACGTGGCGGATGGTCCTGGGAGCGGGTTGGCAGGGCGGGCGCGGGGTGAAGGTGCTCTGCGGGGGTGAATCGATGCCGCGTGAACTGGCGCAACAACTCCTGGCACGAGCCGGGTCGGTCTGGAACGTCTACGGGCCGACCGAGACCACTATCTGGTCGACCCTCGAGCGGGTTCGGTCGGCCGAGCGGACAGTCCCCATCGGCCGCCCCATTGCCAACACCCAGGTCTATGTCCTCGATCCCCGGCGTGAACCGGTTCCGGTCGGCATTCCCGGAGAGTTGTACATCGGTGGGCTCGGTCTCGCGCGGGGATACCGCGGTGCACCGCAGCTCACACAGGAACGGTTCGTGCCCAGTCCTTTCATTCCGAGGGAGCGCCTCTATCGGACCGGCGACCAGGTCAAATGGCTGCCGGACGGCCGGCTGGAGTACATCGGGCGAATCGATTATCAGGTCAAGCTACGGGGGTTCCGCATCGAATTGGGCGAAATCGAAAGCGTACTGGCGCAGGATCCGACCGTGAAGCAGGCGGTCGCGATCGTCCGCGAGGACGTACCAGGGGACAAACGCCTGGTCGCCTACGTGACACCCCAGAACCAACAGGGGTGTGATCCGTACCAGTTGCGTCGGATGCTGCGTGAGGTCGTACCCGACTATATGGTGCCCTCGGCCATCGTGCCGTTACAGGAGTTTCCGCTCACACCGAACGGCAAGGTCGACCGTGCCGCGCTGCCCCTCCCGACTGTCGATGCCCCGCCCGAGGACGGCCGCGCGATCGCACCGCGGAATCGGATCGAGCTACAGTTGGCGGCCATTTGGGAGCAGGTGTTGGGCATTTCCAAGATCGGCGTCAAGGACAATTTCTTCGACCTGGGAGGCTACTCGCTGCTCGCATTACGGATGTTCAGTGCGATTGAGCAGACGTTCGGCAAGCGATTGCCGATGGCGCTCTTGTTTCAGGCGCCAACGATCGAACAGTTGGCGGATGTTCTTGCGGACGAAGGCTGCGTGGTGCGGTGGCGGTCGCTGGTCGCGATTCAACCGGAGGGCACCAACACACCGTTCTTTGCGGTTCCGGGCGTGGGCGGGAACGTGCTGGTTTTCGCGCGGCTGGCCAAACTGTTAGGTGAGGAGCAGCCGTTCTACGGGTTGCAGGCACGGGGCCTCGACGGAAAAGAGAAACCTTTCATGCGCGTGGAAGAGATGGCCGCGCACTACCTGGACGAGATCCGCTCGGTCCAGCCGCACGGTCCCTACTTGATCGGCGGGACCTGTACGGGCGGATTGGTGGCCTATGAAATCGCACAGCAGTTGGTGGCAAAGGGGCAGGAAGTCATCCTGGCCGTCATGGAGTCGTGGCATCCTCGTTCATACGTCGCCCACTGGAGCCGTCCCCCGTATTTGTTCTGGCCGCTCCTGTTCGTGTGGCGCAAAGTGTCGACCTATCTCCGGTTGATGCGGGGATTGCCGGTCGACCAATGGCCGTCATTTTGGCGGGGTAAGTTGAAACGACTCTGGAATTTGATGCACCATGCCGAAGCGGCCGAGCATCAGGACGAGTTCCTCTACAAGGATCAGGTGACCTACGCGACGTTCCACGCCGTGGCGCGCTATCGCATGAAGCCGTTTCCCGGACAACTCCTGAACGTGATTGCCTCGAAGCATCCGCTGACCCACTCGGCAGACGATACCAGGTTGGTGTTCGGCAATTCCGCCCTGGGCATGAGTCAGACCGTGTACCTGCCGGCCGAGGATTCCGGTCGCCTCTTTGTGGCGCCACATGTGCAGGAATTGGCCGCTCACCTACAGCGGTTTTGGCGGGATGCGAAGGCGGCGCTGCGTTCCCGTCCCGACGATGAAGACCCCAAAGCCTCTTCCCGGGCGGCCTAGCCAGGGGTGAGCCTACGGTGATGACGGCATGCTGAAAATACTTCGGTTCCTCCAATTCCTGCTCCACGGCGCCAGGACGATGATGCTCCTGATGGTGCTGGCCGGGATCGTGGCCGGCCTGTCCAGTGTCGGGCTGCTCGCCGTCATTAACAAGCTCATTTCGTCGACTGGGTCGGTCTCGCACGCGCTGGCGGCGGCTTTCATCGGGTTGGCCCTCCTGAAGGTCGGATCGAACTATCTCTCACAGCTGCTGCTGGTCAAGTTTGCCCAAGAAACGATTCTGCGGTTGGGAATGGATCTCTGCTGGAAAGTCGTACGGGCTCCGTTTCGGACGCTGGAGCGGCGCGGCTCCCATCAGATCCTTGCGACCCTCACGGAGGATACCAACACNNTGCTGCACCGGCGCCGGCGCGACACGTTCGTGGAGTCCGAGGTACAGCAGGCCGCCGAATCCCTGCGGCATTACAATATGGTGACGACCAAACAGTATCTGACCACGGAATCCTGGACGCAGATGCTGTTCTACGGGCTGATCGGCGTGATCCTGTTGGTGTTCCCGAATCTGCTGGCCTTGTCGGGGGAATCGCTGACGGGCTACGCCTTCGCGATGCTCTACATGATCGGTCCCATGTGGGGCGTGATCGGGATGGTACCGACGCTCAGCCGGGGGCAGGTCGCGCTCGAGCAGATCGAAGCGCTGGGGTTGGCGCTGGAGGAGGGGGAGCGGGAGGGTGGAGCGGAACGGTCGACGGCCAACGGGTCCCTTCGGATCGAATTTGCGGGTGCCAAGTTTTCCTACGAGGGCCAAGGCGATGAGGAACGGCGTTTCACCCTGGGTCCGCTGACCCTTACCATCCAAACCGGCGAACTGCTGTTCNNAACGGCAGCGGCAAGTCCACGTTCGTGAAAGTGCTGACCGGACTGTACACTCCGCAGGACGGAGAGGTTCGCCTGAACGGTGAGGTGATCGTGCCGGCCACGCAGGATTGGTATCGCCAGCACTTCGCCGCCGTGTTTTCGGACTTCTATCTGTTCAAGCGTCTGTTGGGGTTGGATCCCGCCCTGATCGAGGGGCAGGCTGAGGCATGGTTGAAGACCCTCCGCATCGACCATAAGGTCGCGATTCAGGACGGCGAGTACACGACCGTGAATCTCTCGCAAGGGCAGCGCAAGCGCCTGGCTCTGGTCACGGCCATGCTCGAAGACCGGCCGTTCTATGTCTTCGACGAGTGGGCCGCCGATCAGGATCCGCAGTACAAGGAGATATTCTATGGCGAACTCTTGCCCGCGCTCCGTGCGAGAGGCAAGGGCGTCATCGTCGTCACCCATGACGATCGGTACTTCCATCTGGGCGATCGGGTGCTCAAACTGGAAGACGGCAGAATCGTCGATGCCTCCCAGGGAACGTCGCGCGTCGGCGGTGCTCGTTCAGCGCCGTCCCTTAAACCGGTGCCACGTCCGCTGACAGGCAGCGGCTCGTCATGAACACGGCCGGTGTGTCATGGATGGACTCTTGACGGCCGGCCGGCGAAAAGCCACTCGGTCGCTTGATCGGCAGGTTGCGGAAGTCTGGTTCTGCCGGTTGGAGCGGTATGAGGCGCAGGCCGGCCACCTCGCCCGACTGCTGTCGATCGACGAGTGTCGGCGGATGGAACGCTTTGCCTTCGACCGTGATCGAAAGCGGTTCCTGCTGTCGCACGGCCTGTTGCGCGTGATTCTGTCGCGTTATGTCGACGAGGATCCGCACCAGCTCCGCTTCGAAGTAAGCGCGCAAGGCAAGCCGCACCTCATCGGCCGGGACAGCCGCCCTGCCTCCGTCCAGTTCAGCCTGGCCCATTCAGCGGAATGTGCGGTGGTAGGGGTCGCGCGGGGTCGCGCAATCGGGGTGGACGTCGAGGCCATACGTCGCGACGTCGAGGCTCTGGCGTTGGCCGAGCGGTTTTTCGCCCCTGAGGAAGCCCGCCGGTTGAATGAAGCGGACGGGGAATCGCAGCGCAGCCTGTTCTACCGATACTGGACGGCGAAGGAAGCGTATCTCAAGGCGCGCGGGGTGGGGCTTTCGGACGGGCTCAATCGGTTCGTAGTGCGGTGGGATTCCGACGGCTTGACAGCTCGCATCAGGACTCTGGATGGAGAAGCCGTCCAGTCTCAGTGGCTGGTCCGGTCCTTGGCATTGGGCTGTCACCTCGCCGGAGCCGTCGCGGTCGAGGGCGATGACTGGTCTCCGCATCTCCTCGAGCCGCCGGCAAACCTCGTAGTCCAGCCGCAGTAGAACTTAGAGCTCTTCCTGCGCCGCCGCTTCCTTTCGCAATCCCCGAAAGAACTCCTGCAACAGTGCCTGACTTTCTTCGGCGAGTATGCCGGCCGTCACGTCCACACGGTGATTCAGTCGCGGTTCCGGGGGGATGTTCAGAATCGAGCCGCAAGCCCCGGCTTTCGGATCCCAGGCCCCGAACACGAGCCGTGGGATACGGGCAAGCACGATGGCCCCGATGCACATCGTACAGGGTTCCAGCGTGACGTACAGCGTCGTGTCCGTCAGCCGCCAACTTTTCGTGAGGTGAGCCGCCTCCCGAATCACCATCAGTTCGGCATGCGCCGTGGGATCCTGCCAGGTTTCGCGGCGATTGTGCGCTGCCGCAAGGATCTCGCCGTCACGGACCAGGAGGGCGGCGATCGGGACCTCGCCGATCGCCGGAGCCGAACGGGCCAAGTCGAGTGCCTGGCGCATAAAACGGAGGTCGTGGTCGAGGATCATGGATGTGTGCCCGTGTGTGACGGGCGGAGCGTGAGGTTGGCTCGGACGGCTACGAATTTCCCGCGGAGCTCTTGCAGCATTCTCACGTTTGGCCGATCAGATAGATAGCCCCGGTCGGCTGGGGGCGGCCGCCTTCCGGCTCGATGCTCACCGCGAACTTCTTCATGCGGGAGAACTCAGGGAGGCTCCTGATCAGCAGGCGCCCTTTCTGTCCGGAATCCACCCCGAAGATGCCGGCGCTCACCGGCCGGTCGTCGATGGCCCATAGTTGATAGACCTTACCGCTCGGCAAGGCAGGCAGGTTGAATGCATAGAGCCAGGCTTTCTTGGTCACGGGATCGAACAGCAGGAACGCTCCGGCCTCTTTCGCCATATCGGAGCCCGACAACGCCACGACTTTCGAGGCGGGGCTCTTGAGCAGGTTCGTGACTTCCTCGTTTTGCCGTGCGAGGCGCAGCATGGAGGTGTCGCGCTGGGCCAGTTGCGTTCGGAGGTCGTCGAGCTCGGCATCCCGCTGAATCAGTTGGTCCTTCAGATCGGTCAATTCGGTGGCTTTCTGCTCGAGTTCCGACTTCAATTCTCCGAGACTTTGCTCGCGTTGTTTGATTTCGGTTTGCAGGGCGGTGGCGCGGGCGGCCTCTTTCTGCAAGGCGGCCTGCAGTTGCTCGATTTGTCCCGAGCTGTGCGTGGTCTGGGTGTAGTACAGCCAACCCAGATACGCGGCTCCGGCCACGATCAGGACCGCGGCAATTCCCATGGCCAATCGGAACGGCCAGGATCGCACCGGTGAAATGGGCGGGAACAGATGGTTCATCCATTCCCCCGGCTCCAGGCTGGGCCGAACAGTGGCCTTCTCCGATTCTGCGGCGGCCGGAATCGGATTGCGCGCGGCCATGATCTTGGCCTTCAAGGTTTTCGGCGGAGTGGCCGGCGTGAGGCCGAACGGCAGGAGCGAGGCCACCGACTGGTAATCTTTGAGCGCCGCATGGCAGCTGGCGCAGCCAGACAACAGATGCGCTTCGATCGCCTGGCGCTCTGTCCGTTCGAGCGCGCCGATCGCATAGAGCGGAACCGCTTCTTCAAGTTCTTCGTGGGTCATGCCGATTCACCTGGTTGCAGCACCTGCTGCAGGGACGCGCGGAGTTTCGTCATGGCCAGCTTGATGCGGGTCTTGACGGTCCCCAACGGCTGATTCAGTTTCGCCGCAATCTCGGTGTGTGTGAGTCCTTGGTAAAACGCCATCTCGATGGCCTGCTGCTGGGCGGTCGGAAGTTCCATGATGGCCTTCGCCATCACTTGCCGCAGCTGGACGTCTTCCTGGGCTTCCTCCGGGTTCGGACCGACGTCCGGCGTCTGAGACACCAACGGGTGCTCGAGCGAATCCGCGACCAGATGTTGGCCGCGGGACGAGCGTGAACGAAGCCGGTCGATGGCCCGGCTCCGCGTCAGCGTCACCAGCCACGCGATCGGCGTTCCCCGGCCTACATCATAACGGGCGATCTTTCGCCACACCTCCAAATAGACCTCCTGGATCAACTCGGCCGCTTCTTCGCGATCGCCGAGGATCCGAAAGGCCAAGGTATAGAGCAGGGTGCTGGATTGATCGTACAACTGGCTGAATGCCTGATGATCGCCCTTGGCCACGCGGGCCAAGAGCTTCGGATCAATCGTCGATGCGGCGTGTCGAGAACTGGTGTCCATTATGTGCGTCGGATCGTCCTGCGCCGGCCGTTCGTTCGTACCACGCCACACTATAGCACTCTACGGAGAAAACGGCCAAAAGGATTTGAGTTTAAGTGTGCAGGAAACCAAGACTTTTCAGACGGGCCGACCGATGACTTTAAGGGTTGGTGTTTCGGCCGAGCGGGCCAATGCGCGATCGACGCCTAGCCTACACCCCACAGGGCCTACCTCCAGTTGGCCGGAGGCCCTGTCGAAGGTCCCGAGGTTGAAGGGCCCCAGTGTGACATGGATGGAGAGGGCCTCTTCCTGTAGGGCCAAGCAATCCAGCGACCGACGGATATCATGCGGACTCATTCCTCGCATACGATGAACTTCGCGGCTCAGTGGGAACGATTGCACAGGGGCGTGCACCCGGACCGACGTGGTGACCAGGTGTTTGAGGAGGAGGCAAGGAATGGAGCCGGCGCGGCTCAGGAGAAGTCGTCGAAGCCCGTTGCCGATTGCTGCGCGAAGACGCGTGCCAGGCGGAATGTGAGCGCGAGCAACCGTCGTGACCTTCCCCCGCACTTGGCCGGCGTCGATCGAGTCCGTGCAGTCCGGCGCCGCATCACCGCTGACGAGCAGGCCGCCTCCGGGACGGTACCTGCGCAGTCGATGACACACAAGCTGTCGATCGACCGAATAGACGAGGAGGTCACCCGGCTGGAGGTCGACGGCGGGACCGATCGTCAGGACATCTCCAGGTTCAAGGGTCGGCCGCATACTTTCCGTGGCGACGCGATAGGTCACACGACCGTTGAGGTGGTCCAAAGGAATCAACTCGCAGAGTTCGGCTGCGGAAATGGCTGAGGCCCGTGCCACCGGCGCGAGCGACTCGATCATGATGTGCCTCCGCCGAGTCCGAGCAGTCGTCCTGACATGTGAAAAGCAAGGATAGTCCCGGATCGGGCAAGGTGCAGCAGGCGGAAGAGCCTGGTCCGCAGTGGATGCGCGTGCGCGCCGGCGCCGTATCGATACGCAAGGAACGCAGAGGGGGGCGAGAGCGTCGCCCGCAGCCGGTCAAGGCGTCGCCCCGGCCGCTGCGTGAGAAGCAGCAGTGCATGGCCCAGTTCCGGAATCGGAACGCCGTTGACCAATCGGCGGAGGCACCAGAGCAGACAGGATTCCGTCCAGCGTCGGGGTGCCAGGTGGTCGAACACCGACTGCGGAATCGCCATGTCAGGTTTCGTTTCCCGTGCGACGGAGAATCCGTGGAAGAGGGGGATGGTCAGGTGCCATTCGCGGGCAAATCCGACGACCCTGTTCCAATCGAGAATGGATTTCTTTGTGAGCAAGGTCAGGTCTTGAAGGAACGCCGCNNGGTGGATCAGGAGGTCCTCCATCGACATCACCCGGGCCGTGGTCTGGCCGAAGGTCCTCCTCTCGGCCCTGGCCCACAGAGCCGTAAGCTCAATCTCGTTCAGATACCAGAGGGATGTGGAGAGGTCGAGGATCAAACCCGACGTACTTGAGGCGTAGGCGGGATTGCCATCGATGAGCGGTGTGAACCCGCGCGATCGAAGAAGCCGATCGATGGCGGGCAGATCGCATTCGTGCACGAGCAGATCGATGTCGGCCAAGGGGCGGGTGCCCTGCGTCCGGTAGACGCGCGTGAGGAGGTCGGCTCCTTTGAGCAACATGACCTCAATGCCGAGTACGGACAGGTCGGCCAGCAGGTCGGTGAGATGGGTCAGACGCTGCCGGTTGGCTTCGCTGACACGACTGTAGGTTTCAGCGAGGACGTCGAGGGTCGAGGAGGGCATGGGTGGCCTCGAGTTGAGCAGCCCATTCCTTGAAATGCGGGAGGCAGCGACTCATGTTCCCGGTTTCAAGCCAGGCATCGGCGCGGCCCTGCCGGCAAAAGCGACGCACGTCGCAGGTCGGGCAGGCGTCATGCTCATTGGGGGCCGCCTGGTCGACGGTCTGTTTCAGAATCTCCCAGCCTTCTCGCACGGAGCCGGTCCGAAGATCGTAGCGGGGGATGGGAAACGCGGTGCAGAGATTCATTTCCCCATAGGGAGTAATCGCAAAGCGGCTCTGGCCGCAAGCGCACTCGATGAACGATGGATTGGTTTCACAGGATGGTTCGTCTGGCTCGGATCGACTGAGTCCAAGGAACTTCTGGTCGACACGAACTTTGTCCTCGGGACTGAGGCGATATTGTAATGGGTCCAGATCGCCCGTCACGGTGGGCATGATCTCCAGGCAATACTGGAACTTCATGCGCAAGGATTCCACCAATTGGCGGCAGGATTGGATCTCCTCATAGTTGAGGGTGGTCACCGGCATGCGCACCGTTACGGATAAGGTGCTGTCTGCCAGGCAGGCCAGTCCCTGCCGAAATTGCCGATAGGAGCCGGCGACCCCGGTCATGCTCTCGTAGGTCTTTTCCGTCGCCCCATAGATCGAAATGTGAATCTGCGCTGCCCCCACATCCTGGAGCAACGTCGTGAAGGCAGCGGTCATGCGAGTGGCATTGGTCATGAGTTGAACGATCAGGCCGTTGCGGCGCGCATGCCTGAGAATGTCGGCGATGTCCGGGCGCACGCTTGGCTCCCCTCCGGTAAACGTCACCGAGAACACTCCAAACTCGGCGAGTTGATCCAGCAGGCCGCGGACCTCCGAGGTCGTGAGCTCATGGGGCAGGGCACGATGGGTGGGGTTGTAGCAATGCACGCAGCGGAGATTGCAGCCATAGGTCAGTTCAAACGTCACCCCGTCAGGCCGGCGTGTCCGCGCGGCGTTTCTCGACAGGGTATCCAGAAACTCTGGAGCGGCGATTGTTTTCATGAGGCACCGATCGGCTGCAGCCGCTTTCGGGTCAGGAGAAAATCCACGATATCGGGTGACTTGAGCGAGGCCAACGCCAGGCAGTCGACCTGCTCTGGAAGCCTCGCCACGGTGGCCAATGTCGCCTCTAGCGCGGTGCGATCCCACAGCGGGAGGAAACACTGGCGGAGCACTGCCTGGACGATCGCGCTCGGCGGCATGGCAGAGATGCGATGCCCGCCGGTGCCATGGCTGATGCAATAGAGTTGGCGGATCGGGGCCGATGCATTGCATGCGTAATTACCTGACCCGACCCAGGGGGTTCCATGCTGCACGAATTCTGCGGACTGTTGCCGCACGATGAGCCGCTCGTCGCTGAGGACCAGTGCGCCCCGCCGAGCGAAGTATTCCGCGAGGGGCGATTTGCCGGTCCCCGAGGCGCCGGTGAACACGTAGCCCACATTCAGGATCGACAGGCCTGCGGCGTGAAGCAGGAAGCCTCCATCCAACGCGAGGCGGGAGAGGAGGCAAACCTCGAGGATGGGGTTGAATAAATGCATGGGATTCCATCCGACCTGTCCTAAATGAATCTCCGGCAGGACCCACGCCTGCACCGTGCGGTAGTCCTCCGACACCCGTGCACGTGCCCGAGGCTGATGGAGTGACGGACTGGTGCTCTCGATCACGCAGCCGGCCTCGGCCTCGAACAGTTTCCAGTAGCCCGTGCCGGCATCGAATCGAAGGGTGCCTATGGCCAACTCGGGCAAGTGAGGGACGACCGTCACCTCGACCATGAATTCAGGGGGTGCGTCCGGCGGCGCGAGAAACGCGTCGAACGGGCGGATGGGCCACGCCAAGAGCGGATGGTCGTTCGGCTCACGCAGTTGGATGCGTGAGCCGCCCAATTCGAGACAAAGAAGCATAGTAGCCTAGGATGCTCTTGCGGCGCTGTCGTGACAGGTGACACCGCCGCAGGTCAACGCAAGGTTTGATCGCTTGCATCCTCCGGCCGAACCTCCACACATGCCCCCTTCACAACGGCCGTTCACCCGACAACCGGTACTGGTCAGGAGCGAAGCGTTGGCGGCGAGGGACATCGTTGTGAGGCTGCACGAAGTTAAGATTGCCTGTTCGTGGTCCAGCGTGACCTCATACACCTGCGGAGGAGTGTAAGGATGTTTCATGGCCGTTCCCTTTTCATGACATACAGAAATCACCCGCTATGATGCGCGCGCACCGGAATCGCCGCTTCCGATGCCGGACGCGCTACGATTCTTGCAGCCGGCGGGAGGCGATTGCGCCGCTGACCAGCATCAGGCATTGCCTCGGTCGACCACGCTCGTCGCGCTCAGGCTGCATGCTGTGAGAATGGCCTGTTCGTGATCCAGCTTCACCTCATGGATCTGCGGTGGGCTGTACAGATTCTTTACGCTCATAGAGACGCCTCCCTCCAGAGCGGGTGAAGTAAGTTTCGACGCAAGGCCTTTTCTGCACGGGCGACCGCAATATCGCAGTCGTAGGCGATCGCCGCTTCCGGATGACCGATTTCCCATCGGGCAGCCGTCGGCTGCTTGTCGCAGAACGCATGAACGTGACAGGACCGACAGGGACTGTGTTCTTCATAACGCTTCGTGCGAACAAAGGTGAACACCATGTCGACGGCCTTGCGCAAGGAATGCTCCCGGAGTGAGACACGGGATTCATACGCGAGGGTGCAGGCGCCCAACTCGCCCCAGGCATTGATGTGAATCGTGTTGGTGCCGCAGCCGCAGCGATACAGACGGTCGGTCTCCGGGGGCACGAGAGTCTCCGCAGCGGCACAGGGTTCTTCCTGGCTGTCGAAGCCTCCCGTCGATTCAATCGTGCGGAGATCCTGCGGAGCAATCCGATACTGAAGCGAGGAACAATCTCCGTTCAACCGGGGTGACAGAGAAGTCGTGTAACCGAAGCGCTGGCCGAAGGATTCGGTGAACGTCCGAAGATCGTCGATCTCATCCTTGTTCCAGTCCATCAACTTGGTCTTTAAGGTGAAGGGTAATCCGCTGTCGCGCAGCAACTCCATGCCGCGTAGGAAGGCGCGATAGGAGCCGGACACCTGCGTGAACCAGTCGAATCGGGCTTCGTTCACGGAGTGGCAGGAGACATCGATTGTGAACGGAGGCATCTGCCGGAGGCGCTCAATGATGGAACGGGTAAAGAGGGTGCCGTTCGTATAAAGCTGAAGCAAGAACCCCTGGCGGTGGGCGGCTTCATAGACGTCGAAAAATTCGGGACGCATGAAGATGTCCCCGCCTGAGAGGTTCAGCCAGATCACCCCCAGATCGCGCATCTCGTCGAGCAACCGGTGGATTTCCGATAGAGTCAGTTCGCGTGGGAAGAACTCCCTGGCGTTGTATGGATCGGTGTAGCAATGGCGGCAGTGCAGATTGCACCGATAGGTCAGCTCCAGCTGGGCTTTGATGATGCGGGCCTCTTCGACGGACCTCCCGAACGCTCGACGGCTGAACTCGCCGTAGGGGATCGTCGGTAAGCGTCTGGTCTCAGGCATGGTGTACCGTCGGTTGAATGCCTTCCGATATCGATGGCGCTTGCCACTGGCAGGGGAACGTCGGCAAGGCTTCGAAAAAACCCTCGCGGAACGATCCGTTCCGCAGGTCGTAGCCGCGTTGCCGATTGCCGGAGCAGAGTTGCAATTGTCCATAGGCGTCGATGTGAAAACGCAGCATGCCGCTCCGGCAGGGCGAGAGGGCGGCACCCTCCTGCCGACAGGATTCTTCCCACAACTCGGCATCCTGCCGATTGAGCGCCCGCAATTCCGCGTCCGACAGGGCGTACATGAAGGGCCCCGCGCCGCCGTCGAGTTCCGGTCGCATTTCCTCGCCGAGTTTGTATGCGACCGATCCGAGGGAGGTGACGTATTGCTTGATCGTAAGGACTTCGTGCCGATTGAGTGTCATCGCGGTGGTCTTGAGAGTGACCGGAAGGTGACGTTCGAGCAGCAGCCGAATGCCGTCGAGGCAACGGCGGTGCGAGCCCGGCCCTTGTGTGACTCGTTCGAAGGTATCCGCGGTCATCCCATGCAGGCTGATCTCGATTCGATGTGGGCGGCAGGCGGCGAATCGCTCCGCGGCGGCCTCGGTGATCAAGGTGCCGTTGGTGAATACCGTCACGAGAAAGCCCCGGCGGACCGCATGTTCGTAAATCTGGAAGAAGTCCGGGCGCATCATCGGTTCGCCGCCGGTGAGACACAATTCGAGTGTGCCGGCCTCGGCCATTTCATCCATGATCCGGAGAATGTCGCCGGTGGTGAGTTCCTGGCGCACGAACTCCGGACGGTTGAAACAATCCGTGTAGCACATGACGCAGTGGAGATTGCAACGGCACGTCACTTCCCACTGGCAGACCAGCGGAAAGCGCTCAGGCAAGTGGTCGAGCTTACGCGGTTTGACCATCGGCGATCGGAACCTCGTGTATCGCCTGAATCGAGAGGAGGTCTGCCAACAACGTCTCCACATCCCGGCGGAGTTGGTCCTCCGTCACGTCGTATTCCTGAATGAACTGGTCGGTGATGGCCCGGATCGAACGTGTTCCGTCCAGGTGGTTCCAGAGGACGGCGGCGGTTTGGTTCAACACGTAGATGCTGTTGGATTCGGCGAGTGACCGACGGATCGGGACGAGGATGCATTCCCCGGCCACGTCACGTTGGACATAGTCGGGATTCTTAGCGTAGACCATGGCTTCCGACATGGGGCGGAGGATAGCAAATCCGCCAGAGGGCTTCCAGTGCTAATTGGCCGCTCTGATCCAGTCGACGGAAAAGGACCGGTCGGGGGTTACTTACTGTCCGCCGACTGGCAGGGACGATCCGGAGACGAAATCACCGCGACCCCGTTTGTCCAGTCGATGTCGATGATGAGGGCACCGGCTTCGGTCAACTCAGCCCGCATTTCCTGTTCGTCCAGGAACCCGTGCATGAAGTGGCCTTGGAGAAAGGAGTCTCCCGGTTGGTACTCCCGGTTGGCCCCTGGAAGCCGAACGAGCCAGCGATTGATCCGTTGGATGAACTGACGCGTCTTGGTGTGCATTTCGCGGGCGGTTGCGAAGTTGAGCACAACCGTTCCTTCTTTTCGCACACTTGCCAGCAGGGTTCGGACCCAGGCCTGCCGGCGTTGCGTCCCGGAGACCGAGCTGAACATCAGACCGGACACCAGGATATAGTCAAATTGCTTTGGAAGGAGCGGGAGGGCCAAAAAGTCTGCCTGGATGAAAGAGGCTTCCACATTCTCCGTCGCAGCCTGGCGCGTTGCGACCAGGAGCGCGTCGCGGTTGGTATCGAGCCCGACGACCCGGTACCCGTTCAGCGCGAAGGCGACGGACTCACGGCCATAGCCGGCTCCCAGGACCAACACGGAACCTTTTTGGGGCATATGTTTGGCCACCATGTACTGCTCCCAGGGGACAAGGGTCCATTGGAGTTCTTCGGAGCCGGACTCGACTGCCAAGTTGGAATAGCTCCGCACGTAGTAATCACCGAGGAGACGCATCAACTCTTCCGGGGGGAGGAGGGCGGGGAGGGTTCCCGAGAGGACGATTTGAGCCCGAACGATCACCGCCCCAATACGATCCAGCGCGTATGTGAGGGCTTTGACGAACCAGACGACCAAGCGCATGGGGTATCTATGATGGGCGCGGTCCCGAGTCCCGGTTACCTGTTCCCGAACGCCTCTTGCAGTTTCCGCCCCCACCCCCAGGAGGCCGGCAACCTCCGTTGCGATCATTCGAGATCGTCGTCGCCGTAAGGCTGCACGCAGCCAGGATGGCTTGGTCCGGGTCCAACTCGACGCGAAACACTTGGGGGGCTTGGTAGGGTTTCTTTTCGGTCATGCTCATCAGGGGATGAAGTATAAAGTATACGGGGTTCGCTCTCAGCTGTACTACCTATGACAGATGGAGGGACGGAATGTCCATCACTACCTATGCGAGACATCTCATGGCTCGACGCTTCGTCATCGTGGCCCACAGTATTGAGCGAGCATGGCGGCCGCATCCGATGGCCCAGTGAGGTTGGGCGGAGGCGCTGGTGGGGGAGGAGCCTGAAAGGTCTTTTCCAACACGTCCGCCCAGACGCCGGCGGTGAACTCCGGGCGGGTCAGCTCGGCGCCCTGTCCGTGGCGATGCAGGTAATCGACCAGCGACTGCTCGTCGGCGAAGTTGAACCGTCGCACATAGACGACGGGCTTTCGCAAGGCGACGGCCTCGACGATCGTCCCGTACCCCGGTTTGGTCATGATGAGATCGACAGAAGCCAGGACCGTCTTGAAGGGCAAGTTCAAACCGGTCAAGGACCGTATGCGCGAAAGCCCGTGCGGGATCGGCCCATCGACCACAAAGCGGGTGTGGGGCATGGTCTCCATCCGGGCGAAGGGCAGGTGCTTCAACGGAATGCCGCCGAAGCCGACCAGCACGATGCGGTCGGACTCCCGCGCGCCCATGGCCTGACGAAGCCGTTCGGGTTGCGGTTGGCCCGGCTCCGCGATCGGGCCGATATCGATGAGCTTCGGGAAGGCGGTCATGGACAGGCCTGGGGTTACGCGCAGAAATAGCTCGGCCCGAGCATAGGCGTCCCGGATTTGGTCGATCAGCGCCGCCTGCTCTCCGTTCGCGCGATCCTGCAACATTTCCAACACCATATCCCACGACAGGGAGCAGAGGCCGACGGTCGGGCAGCCGATGGCTGCGCCGGCGGCGATGCCGAGGTGGGAGATGTCCGAGAGTACAAGCTTCGGCGAAGCGGCTCGGATCTGCCGAGCTTCCTCCTGAACCTTCGCCTGCCAATCGGTATGGAAGGTTCGATGTGCCGTCCAGGTGCCGGGAACGTCGATCTCCAGCGGTCCGTTCTGAATACAGCCGACGTCCTGCTGGGCAGGACGCAGTTCCCAGGGCACCGCCAGGCGCGGCTCGAAGAACCCAGCCGGCACCAACGTCCGCAAAATGACGCGAAGGTCACGGACCCGTCGCCCCAATTCGTTCAACACCGGGACGACCTGGGCGGCGTGGCCGTAGCCGTGGGCAGAAATGGAACACCAGATCAGCGGCATGACAGGGTGCTGAAAAAGCCCTCCAACATCGTTCTCGACTCGAAACCCTCCTCAACGTACCTCAGAACGTACGCCTCCGGGGCTTTCGAGTCTGCGGTCTTGTTGGGTGGACTTTTTGAGCACCTGAGAGGATGTCTCTGATGGAGCTGGCATGAGTCAGCTGTTCGAGAAATCGGATTCCAACGGCGCGATGTTGTACTCCAGCTCGAGGTCGAATTCTTCGACCAGCTCGTTGAAGGCCTTGGCCCCCATGTCAGAACGCACCTCGTTCATGACCAAATCGATCATCGGGGCGGCCCGGTGGCCGTATTGCGTAATTGCGGATTCGATCCGCTGCCTGGCTTGGTTGAGGTCCATGGCTTTTCCTGTGTTCCGATCAGCCGAGTGTGCGCAGTAACTGCTGCATTTCCGGTACGAGATCGACGCCTCCGTTTGATCGGCCGGACAGCGCCGCGTCGATGCCGGCCTTCAGCGCCGGCTTCGCATCGGCATGCTTCCCGAGCTTCACCAGCGCTTTGCCGAGCGCCAGGTGCGAGGCCACGTGGGTCGGATCCAACTGTGTGGCGACCGTGAGGTGTTCGACGGCCTCCTCCAAACGACCCCCTTCCTGCAGGATCTTGTTTCCGAGGCCGTAGCGGCCCAGAAAACCCTTGGGGTTCTTTTCGACCATCTGACGAAAGGCACTGATATCCATGGCAATCCCTGTTTCAAGTGACGGCGGATTGTAGCATCACCGCCGGCGGTTCAGCCACCGGCGGCTCGCAATCGGGCAAGCCGGGCCTTGTCTTCTGGCGACGGGGCCCGCCCGGTGCCCAGGGCCAGGTGGTGGAGCCGTTCCATGCAGCGGATGGCGGACACGCGGTCGCCGCGCTGTTCGTACAGATCGGCCAGCTCGCGCATCACGGCCGCCTCGCCGGCCGGGTTGCCCAGTTTGATGAAGTGTTCGGTTGCGTTGTTGAAGCACCGTTCGGCCTCGACCGAGCGGCCGCAGTCGAGGAAGGTTTTCCCCAGTTGGCTGTATGTCGCAGCGAGCCCCTCTTCGCTGCCGACGACCCGATGCGAATCCAGGGCCTGTTGAAAGAGCCGCACCGCCTCGTCCCAGTTCTGCTGGCGCGCCTCTTCCATTGCCAGGTTATGGTAGAGGATGCCGAGGGCGCGGTGATCGTGCAGCGGCTTCAGCAGATCAAGCGCTTCCAGATAGTAGGGGCGGGCTTTTTCGTGGCGTCCCGCACCGACATGGAGATTACCGAGGTTGACCAAGGTATGGGCGATCGCGTGCGGGTCCTGCTCGGTGCGTTGAATGGCGAGCACTTCTTTATAGCAGGCTTCGGCCTTTTCGAACTCGCCGGCCAGCGCGCAGGTGTTCCCCAAGTTGCCGAGGCTGTTGGACAGATCGCGAGGCGTGCCGGTGAGCCGGTCGTCCTTCACCGCGGCTTCCCAGGCCGCACGGGCTTGCAGCAGGTCTCCACGATGCATGAAGATCCGCGCGCGATGTTTGTCGGACTCGCTCATGACCTCATCGCTGAAAGCTGTCAGCTCACAGCTTTCTCCCGTCAGTCGCCGCCTTTGGGTGTGTCCTTGCGATACTCCACCTGAATTTCGTCCTCTTCGTCCAGCCCGAGTCCCGCCCTGAAGGAACCATACAGCTCCTCGATCTGCTCAAGATCCCGTCCCCTGTGCGCTTCACGAGACACGAGATACGCTTCACAGAGCCTCATCCCGGTTTCGAAATGTCGGGCGATCGTTTCTTCCGTGACCTGCTGCCAGGTGATGTAGATGCAAAAAGCTTGGAAGGAACGGGCTTGGGGATGACGTGAGGCAAGCGCGAGGAGCCCTTCGTAGGCCTCGCGTGCCGTGGCGCCGGCGTTGGACGAAAAGGTGTCTTCGAGTTCAACGGCCTGGTCCCAGTCGGAACCCAACTCAGGTTCCGCTTGAGCGAAGGCAGCTTGGGCGGCAAGGGCTGGATCGAAGCGCATGGCTCAATACCGCGTTGCTCGTGAAGCGTGAAGCGTATCTCGTAGATTGCTGCAGGATACTGGGGGAGGGGAAAGGAGGTCAACGTGCAGGATGGTGGCGTGCCTGCGGTTAGTCCGTTGCAAAGGGTCCTGTCCCGGCGAACAGCCCCAGCGTGCTCACTCCACCCATCCCCCAGTGGGGCCCTTCCGTTGCGCGCGCTGGGGCGCCCGATTCGCCACGCCACCCGTTGCCGCGCACTATCATCAGTCTTATCGACCACCTGACAGTTGAGGAATACACGCTAGAAGTATGTACCTCTGCGGGAATGCAACGAGGCAAGGGCTGGTCGAATCGCGGTTGATTCTGATGGGGCGTTGCTATACGCGGAACAAGAGAAGGAGGTTGTGAGATCCGTAAGCTCGCGCTAAAGCAATTTCGAGATTAGCTCGGGGGGCCTTTCGCATTACAGGTTAGCCGTCATTGTGAAAGCCACGGGTGATCCTCAAGCGCGCGGCGCAGCGGCGTGTCAATAAACGACTTTGTGCGCCGTACGTACTCGAGCGCACCTGATCGCGCCGCGTCGTCAAGCGACCGCAAGTACGCCAAAGCCGTATCGATGCCAAACGGCTTGCCGTACTCGCTTTCGAAGTTGCTGTTGAGGTCTGTCCAAACAACCATATCGAATTTCTTTGCCCTCGCCCATGCAGCGATAGATTGAAGGGCATCAGGGTCCCGGCTCCGCTGACTCGACCCATTGGCGAAGAAGAATCCGATGTTGGAGTGGGTCGTATGTTCTCGGCACCGTAGGTCGCGGATCGCGTCCTCCGGATCCGTCCGTTTACTTATAGCGTAAGTGACTCGACATACGGCGCCATTCCTTGGATCGATCACAAGTGTCAGAGCGCCGTGTCGAGACTGAGAAATCCGCGAAAACTCGACTTTGAGTTCGGGTCCGTCAAACTCCCAAGACCCATGCTGCTCATCGAATTCCGGGCGGACATCCCATGGCAGCGAGCCCCAACCAAGAATAGCGATTTGCCCCGGCATAGAACGTCACCGCTAGCTGGCAAGTCTGCTGCGGGGATTCCCGACGGCATAACAAAACAACTCGAAAATCCGCTCACGCATAAGTTTACTTGAAAGCGGTGCACTCATCCATCACATTGACCGGTCTCAGTTGGCCGGTCTCAGTTATAGGGATAGACTGCGAATCTTGTAGCTTATCCAGCCATCAGCACGAGCGTTGGAGTGCGTTTACTTTTCATTGAGCCGCTCGTTAGACTTGCCACATGAGTTCTGAATTGCCGATGACTAAGCCGCTGGAGCGGCCTGCGTCGACCGATCCGGTCGAGTGCATCATCTGGTATCACAACCGCACGAAGCACCATTTCAATCGCTATGCTAGGTCGCTGGGGTTTCTCGATTGGGCGAATCAGCCCGACCCCTTCAGGCGGTTCGACGGGGCCCAACTCGTGCCGCTGCCGCTGCTCACACCGGACGAGGAGCCGCAATCACCGATCTATGATGCGATCTACGAGCCGAACGCTGTCCTATCGCAACCGGTGACCGTCCGGACGCTCTCCCGCTTCTTCGAGTTTGCCCTGGCCCTGTCGGCTTGGAAGCGGGCCGGTGAGTCGGAATGGGCGCTGCGGAGCAACCCGTCCTCCGGGAACCTGCATCCGACGGAAGGTTACGTCGTCTTGCCGCACCTCGATGGATTGGACCTCACAGCCGGCCTTTACCACTATGCGCCCAAAGAGCATGGCCTCGAATGGCGAGCGGCTTTTCCGCCGGACTTGATCGAGCGACTGCTCGCGCCTTTTCCGGCCGGCTCGTTCCTCTTCGGTCTGACCTCCGTCCATTGGCGCGAAGCCTGGAAATATGGCGAGCGGGCCTTTCGCTACTGCAACCATGACGTCGGGCATGCGATCGGCACGGCCCGGATTGCGGCCGCGACGCTGGGCTGGCCGATGATCCTGCTCGATGGAGGTGATCAGAACACGGTCGCCCGCTTGTTGGGCACGCACCGAACGGAGGACTTCTCCGACGTCGAGCCGGAGCATCCGGACTGTGTGGCGGTGGTGTGGCCGCGAGATGACGTCAACTGTCAATCGTCAAGTGTCAACCGGCGAGAACGGAGTGAGATACCTCTCTATCTTGATGATGCTGTCGTGAAGGAATTGTCGGAGGGGCCCTGGTATGGAAAGGCGAATCGGTTGAGCCAAGACCATGCGGTCCATTGGGACATCATCGACGATGCCGTCGAGGCCTCCTGGAAGACAACGGTAGAATCGACAACGGTGCCTCTTGGTTCCCAGGTTGTACGCGCTTTCGATACCAGTGACGCGTTACGCGCGACGCGTGACGAGAGCACCCGTGCCGATCACACTTCGGAAACTCATTACCCATCGCTCATCACTCATCACGGGCTTTCCGCTGGCCAGATCATCCGCCAGCGCCGCAGCGCGGTCGCGTTCGACGCCCACACGTCGATCACTTCCGCCACCTTTTTTCACCTCCTCGAGCGGCTCATGCCTCGGTCGGAGCGTCCGCAGCTGGAACGACTCATGCCCTGGGATGTCTGGCCCTACGAGCCCGCGATTCATCTCATGTTGTTCGTGCATCGCGTGAAAGGGCTGCAGCCAGGCCTGTATTTCCTGCTCCGGGATCCGGGCCGGTTCGAATTCGTGCGGCAGTCCCTGAATCCGGAGTTGGAATGGACGCCCGCACCCGGGTGTCCGGCCGGCCTGCCCCTGTATTGGCTCTTGCAGGGCGATGCGAAACGATTGGCGGCGCAGGTCAGTTGCCATCAGGATATTGCCGGCGACAGCGCCTTCTCACTGGGAATGCTGGCCGAGTTCGAAGGCCGCTTGCGCAGCGGTGGCGCTTGGTGGTATCCACGCCTGTTTTGGGAATCGGGATTGGTGGGACAGGTGCTCTACTTGGAGGCTGAAGCGGCCGGCGTGCGGGGCACGGGCATCGGCTGTTTCTTCGACGATCCCGTGCATGAGATCGTGGCGGTGAAGGACCTGTCTCTCCAATCGCTGTACCATTTCACGATCGGCGGACCGATGGAGGACCGGCGCTTGCTGACGCTGCCACCGTACTATCACGTGAGACGTAAGGCGTGAAGCGTATGTCATGTGTTTGAAGAGCTGATGGCTGATTGCCGATAGCCGTGAGTTGAGCAATGTTCAAGATCAAAAAGAAAGCAGACAAACCCAAGCCGCCGGTGCTGTACAACATCATCGAGGACTATTCGGAATTCGACGCACCGGGCAACGTCACGGTGTGCGCCATGACCCTGCCGGAGGATCTAACGGCCCACGCGAAAGTCCTGTCCGAAAGCTACGACGTGCCGCTGGAGCGCATGACCCAGCTCTTGGTCGAAGGCGGTGTCTACGTCTATCCGCAGGAAGGCGGGCTGCTGACACGCGGCCTTTTTGCCAGCCTCGTCGATCCCACTGGCAGCACTCCGAATCAAACGTTCGTGCTGGACCTCATGCAGTTCGCGGAGGCCGAGCAGCTCGTGCGGGCACGACACCTGCCTCTTGTCGAGGCGGCAGGCGAAGTCTTTCGCCGAACCTTGCCGGATGAGCTCAAGAAGAAACTTGAACAGAAGAACCTCGGCCTGGACTACCGCACGTTGGATCGAGCGGTCGCGAAGGGTGGGGATATCAAATACATCGATTTCCGAAAGGATTGGTCGCCGCACTTCAAGCGATTGTGCATCATGCCGGACGGGCGCCTGGTCGAGACCGGAGGCCTGGAGGAATTCGCGCAGCTCCATCGGATCACGGGGCCGCAGGCCAAGAAGTTGGTCGAGGAGGGCGGCACGCTGGAAGTGGGCGGGGAAGTGTTGGCCTGCCAGATCGTGAACGGCCAGCCGGCGGTCGCCCGCNNTGGTGGCCGGCAAGGGGCTCCATATCATGGATGCCTTGAGCGAAGTGGCCTACAGCGATCCGACCATGATGCGGGCACTGGTCCGAAAAGACCTCGGCGGAAGAACCTAGTTCCGAGGTCCCTCTTCTCTATCCTCTCCCAGTTGGGGGAAAGGATACGGTGAGGGCGAAGGTCGCTGTCAACCGTTTGAAGCCGGCGGCGTTGAAGTGCCGGACGAGGAATCGATGGCTCGACTGCTGTGGGTCTGTGTGATCGCTCTGTTGGTCGCCGGCTGTTCTGCTCATAAGCCCATCCTGTATCCCAACGAACATTATCAGCAAGTCGGGGCCGAAGCGGCTGAGGCCGATATCAAGGACTGTATGGCGCTCGCCGAGGAAGCCGGGGCATCCGCGAGCCAGGGAAAGACGGCCCAGGTGGCGACGAGCACCGTCGGCGGTGCTGCGATCGGCTCGGCGGCCGGTGCGGTCGGCGGGGCGATCAGAGGGCATCCCGGACGAGGCGCTACGATCGGAGCAGCCAGCGGAGCCACGGCCGGCTTTCTGCGAGGGCTGTTCAAGAAGGCGCCGCCCAGCGGTGCCTACAAGCAATATGTCGATCGCTGTCTGCGCGACCGCGGGTACGACCCGACCGGCTGGGAGTAGCCGGCGCACGGCACCGCCGTCCAGCGTGCGCCTAGCCGCGCCACATCTTCCGACGAATCCATACCCCCAGCCACGTGCCCGTCACGTTGCACACGATATCCGACGGGGCGGGGCGGCGATTGTGTGAATAGACCTGATAGAGCTCGACGCCGCAGGAGAGCAGCAGGCCCATCAAGACCACCATGACCGCCATGGCCGTGGTCACGTGCTTGCGGGATTGAAGATAGAGGAGGGCGAAGGGCACGTAGAGCAGCACGTTGATGAACAGATCCAGCCAGAATCCGAGCGTCCGAATTTCATCCAACGGCGGCACCCACTTCACGAACTGCCAGTGCGAATGTCCGACGAAATCCGTGTGATACAGGCCCGATGCGATGATCAGACACACGTAGAGCAGCCAGGCGATCAGCCACATGGTCGGTCGGACTCTGGATCGATGAATGGGGGACGATCAGCTGGGCTTGGTCGTCGCGCAGGTGAATTCTCGCAGAACCTGTTCCAGCGTTTCCAGCAATATCGCCTTTTCGATCGGCTTGTGCAGGAAGGCGGCGGCCCCCTTGGTCCTGGCTTTGGCTTCCAGGCCGGCGGTCGTCTGCCCCGTCGCGACGACGATGGGGATCGTGCGGGTGTGGGCGTTGGCGCGCAGGCGATCGAGCAGCAACAGGCCGTCGCCTCCCGGCAACCCGATATCGAGCAGAATCAGGTGCGGTTTTTCCCGCACGGCGATCCCGGTCGCTTGGAGTGCGTCCGCAGCGCTTAGACAGGACCATCCGCTCCCGTTGAGATAGGTCTTGATCAGGAGCTGGAAATCCCGGCTGTCATCGATGACAAGAATGCGTAGAGTGGCGCCAAGCCCCGCCATAACCTTCTCCTCTCGGAACAGACTCCGCTTATGCCTTGATCGGCCGGTTCCGAAGGATTCTTGAGGAGTCGGGGAAGATCAGTACGGGAACTGAGGTGGCCCGGAGGGCATGGCGGCGACTCGTCCGGAAAGGGGCGGAGCGAACCCGGGACTATTTGTGGGCCAGTTCGGATTCGACGGCGTTCAGCATCTCCTTCAGATCGAACGGCTTTTCGAAGGCCCGGCGGGCACCGAACAGCTTGGCGATATCGAGGAAGTTGCGGTCGCCTTGGGCGCCGGTCATGGCAATGATCTTGGTGTCGAGGTATTCCCGGCTCAACTGGAGGGTGGCTTCCAACCCGTCGACTTCCGGCATGAGGATGTCCATGATGATGAGGTCGGCCTTGTCCTTTTGATAGAGCGCTAATGCCTCCCGGCCGTCGCTGGCCTCGACGACTTGATGCCCGGATTTTTCCAGCACCTCCCGCAGCAGATTGCGGATGGATGCCTCGTCGTCAATGACCATGATCTTCGCCATGTGGACTCCTTCTTGTACGTCGGCCCGTGGCCGGAAGTGATCGACCGCGCAAGGGACTGAAAGTCTGAGCAAACCTCGAATATTGTGAAAAGCTTACCGCCGGGTCGGGGATCTGTCTAGGAAAGACTGGAAATCAGCCGTCCCGCGGGCTTGTCGGCCCGTGGGACGGCAGGCTGGCAAGTCACGGCTGAATGGAAAGAAAGATCGTGGCGTTGCCCCGGTGAAGCAGGAGCAGGACCGGAGCGTCGGGACTCAACTGGCCCGCAAGCCGCTCGAAATCCCGCACATCCTTCACGGGGTGTCGGTTGATTTCGCGAATGACATCGCCGGTTCGGAGCCCCGCCCGCTCGGCCGGGCTGTCGGGCTCGATGTCCGTGACGACGACGCCCTGTCCCTTCGAACGACCGAATCGGTCGGAACGGCCGGACGCGTTTTCGACGGAGACGCCGGCCAGGGCATGTTCGCCTTTTCCGGTGCCGCTCCCGCGCTTCGCCTCGGCGACTTCCTTGGGCAGCTCGCCGACCGTGATCGTGACGTCCTGCGATGTTTTATTCCGGAGAATCGTGACGGTGACTTCGGTGCCCGGTGCGGTCTCCGCCACCAATGATCGCAACTGCCCGGGATCGCGGATCGGAATGCCCCTGTAAGCCGTAATGATATCACCGCGCTTCAGTTTGGCCTTCGCGGCGGGGCTGTCCTCCATCACGTCGCCGATCAACGCCCCCTTGGCTTCCGCTGCGCCGAATTCCTTGGCAAGGTCCTGGGTGACTTCCTGGATCGAGACGCCCAACCACCCACGCACCACCTTCCCGTGTTGAATGAGGCTCTCCATGACACGCTTAGCCATGTTGCTGGGAATGGCGAAGCCGATGCCCATATAGCCGCCGCTCCGAGTGAAGATGGCCGTGTTGATCCCGATCAGTTCGCCCTTGAGATTGACGAGCGCGCCTCCCGAGTTGCCCGGATTGATCGCCGCGTCGGTCTGAATGAAGTCTTCGTAATCCACAATGCCCATGTTGGCCCGGCCGACGGCGCTGATGATCCCCATCGTGACGGTCTGGCTCAGGCCGAAAGGGTTGCCGACGGCGAGCACCATTTCACCTACCTGCAATTGCGATGCGTCGCCCCACGGCAGGACGGGCAAGTTTGAGGCATCGATCTTGATCACGGCGACGTCGGTCTTGGGGTCGGTGCCGATGACCTTGCCTTTGAAGGTGCGTTTATCGGGTAGGGAGACGGTCAGCTCGTCGGCCCCTTCCACCACATGGTTGTTGGTCACGATGTATCCGTCCGGCGTGACGATCACCCCTGAGCCGAGCCCTTGCTCGCGGTGCTCGCGCGGCTGCGGGATGCGTCGTTCGAACTCTTCACCGAAGAAACGCCTGAAAAAGGGATCGTCGAAAAACGGCAGCGGTCCCCGTTCGACGCGTTCCTTGGTCTTCTTTACAGAAGCGATGTTGACGACGGACGCCTTCGCCAGTTTGGCGATGCCGACGAAGGGCTGGCTGGAGAGGACGGCCTCTCCCGACGGCACAGTAATTGATTGGGCTGGGGTCGCCGGTGGCTGCCCCGTGACGTCCGGCGGCTGGGAACAGGTCATCAGACCTGCGAGTGACAGCGCGAGGGCGCAGAATAGTTGCACCAGCGACGAGCCACGGAATGTCGTACTCATGATGTCCGGCTCTCCCACGTGGATCCTAGGCGGCGATTCCGTCACAGGATCGACTTGTCTCCCTGACCCTTCCGACATTGGCAGGACCGTGCTGTCGGCGCATGTGGACGGTCTTGTGTTTCTGAATGACCGGATCCGTCACATGTCCGCAGTTCACGCACTTGCGCCCGTTGTACTCCCACAGATCGTGGGCCGTCAGGCCGCCTCTGAATGACACCTCGATTGTGAACCCTCCGCAGCGCTCACAGGCCATGTTCCCATCACCCCCTCTACCTGGTGCAATCGGGACGGCTGTCGCGATTCCGTTCGCTCCTCGGGCCGGACAGGGGGCCGGGCAGTCGGCGACGCCGCGGCCCCGCGTTCCGGTTGTCCGGTCGTTGTCAGCTTATCTTAATGGGAACGTGCTGGCGGATGAACGACGTAATCGGCTCGATGTCGGAAGACGAATAATAGTGTTTGCGCACGCCCTCTTCGAACACACCGAGCGCCTCACGCACGAGTTGCTGTGCCAAGGCACTGTTCTTGGCCTGCTCCGCCTTGGCCGCTTCGTTGAGGAGCCGCAGCACGGACGCTTGAGGCGTGCGAGGGTCGCTCGCGTATACGTAGCGGTAGTCCTTCTTCAGCAGTTCCTGCTCGATCTCCTTGACCCACGGCGCTGCGTAGGAATCGGCTCCGGAAATCCATGCGGCTGCAGACACAGGCGTCGGATTCAGCGCCGCCCCGCCGATCAGCAGGGACAGCGCACACACAATGGCTGTAACCTTCATATGTCCCTCCTTGGGTTAGGGGTTAGTGTGGTGTACTCCGGCGGGTCGTTCTGCGGTTTCATCATCTATTTCAGCATGACGACTCCGCCTGACGGTCCTGCGGATAATTCCGCTTCGCAGAAAGTCAAGACGTCCCCTCGCGCCGCGCTCGGGGCGCCTGGGGCTTGACCGGCTCCCGGCGGCGTTTATGTATCTCCGGTGTAACAGTAAAGGTGAAACCCATGACACTGTGGAAAGGAGGTGGCCCTATGAACCTGATCCGTTGGGATCCATTCCGTGAACTGGAAGAGATCTCTGAGCGGCTCAACCGTTTCTTTGATCGACCCGATTCTCGGCGGAGAAACGGGAAGGAATTCCTGACCGTTGTGGATTGGTCGCCTGCAGTCGACATCACCGAAACGGATGGAGAGTTCCATCTGAAGGCCGAACTCCCCGGGGTGAAGAAGGAGGATGTTCGGGTGACGTTGGAGAAGGGTGTGCTGACGCTGCAAGGCGAACGCAAAGAGGAACGGGAAGAGAAAGGACGCAAGGTCCATCGGATCGAACGGTCCTACGGACATTTCGTTCGGACGTTCGCCATTCCCGACATGGTCGACGAAACCAAAGTGAAAGCCGAATTCAAGGATGGGGTCCTGCACCTTCGCCTGCCGAAATCGGAACGGGCGCTGCCGAAGGCGATCGAAGTCGTCGTGGCATAAAGAGGTCGCCAAGGACCGCCGGAACGGNNCGTAAGCCGACCGGCCGCCACTTGACTCGCTTCGGGCCGGTGTTATTCACACCCTCGTCGAACCGCTGGACTAGATGGATCTGGTGGAGGGCCCCCTGTCTAGACGAGCGGTTGGCATCCGTAACCTCTGCAAGGCCCTCTCACCGATCTCGCCGGTCCAGCACACCAAACAACAGAATGTTCCACGGCTGCTTGGTCGTGGAACTTCACCATCACAGCCACCCGCAGGGGTGAGGAGGGTATTGCTATGGTCATGCTCAATCAAGTGCCGATGGTCTTTCGCAGCGGATCGTTTGAGTCGGACATTGACCGGTTGCTCGAGGACGCGTTGCATTCGGTGAAGGAGTGGTCGCAGGAGTGGGAGCCCGCCTGCAACACGTTCGAGGATGAGCATGGGTTCACCATCCAGATGGCGCTCCCCGGAATGGAGACCGATCAGATCGACCTACGCGTCGAGAACAACGTTCTTCGGGTAAAAGGTCAGCGCGCGTGCGCGACGTCGAAGGGCACCACCTGGTATGAGCGGGGGATTCCGGAAGGCGCGTTTTCCTGTTCATTCCGCCTGCCGGCGTTCGTCGACCAGGACAAATCCACCGCGTCATACAAGCAGGGCTTGCTGACGATCACGTTCCCGAAGCGCGAGGAGGCGAAGCCGCGTCGGATTGCCATCGAGTGTTCGTGAAGGACGTGATCACGACGGGGCCGGCGTTCCGGACGACGGCGCGCCGGCATCCGTCGCACGAAGAGCCGTCATGCGATGCAATTGGTTGATTGCTGGCCTGCTGGTCGCCGTCATCTCCGCCCCATGGACGTCGCCCGGAACTGTCGAAGCCGCAGGGGAAACCTATGNNCGACGCGGCACGAAAGGATTATGCGGCGCATGCCCTGACGTTGTTGCAACGTGCGGTAACGAGGGGACATTTCGATCCGGCGCAGGTCGAGCCCGTACTGGTATTGATCCGCCGGTTGCTTCCCGACGTGCCGGTGTGAGCATGGGATCATCCGCATGCGGTTCGATGGGTCGCACGAGGGGCGTGGTCTTGGAATCTGAAAGGGGGTGAAGACGATGATGGATCTGAGTTCGGTCATTGACGCGAGCCTGACGTTCGCCGGAGTCATTGCAGTGATCATGATGGGGACTGCGACGCTATCGTCCGAGTCCACCACCGTGTCCACTGGCTCAGGACGGGACGGGTCCCGATTGGAGCACAAGGAGTATCCGAAATTGAGAAAGGCGGCATGATGAACCTTCTTCTCATTTTGAAAAGAAGAAGTGTCTGGTTCCGTGAGCAGCGACGGCGGCGGGGCGCCCGAGCGGGCGCCAGCGCCGGGTGACCAANNTCGTTCCAGGGCGCGCGGCTCGGCATGTCCCAGTATGAGCTGACCTCGGTGGCTCCGGCGGCGGGGAAGACCGCGCTGATTGCCAAGGGACTTGGGGATGGGACCGTCACGGTTCCGGCCAGGGATCGCCATCTTAAGCACATAGAATATCGGCTCTATCGCGGAGTGGTTCGAGAAATCGCCATTTATTACCGGCGCGACCGGATTCCGGGCGCGTACGAGGGCCTCCTCGCGAGGCTCAAGGCCAGCTACGGTCAACCGCTTGCCGAAAACGTCGAGGAATATGATCCGCGGGCGGATGTGTTCTCCATCCGCAAGACGGTATGGCAGGACCCGAGGACGAAATCCGAACTGGTGGAGGTTCGAAGGGTGCGCGATGGTGCGGAAGTGCATGACTTGGTCTTGACGATGACGGATCGCGGGCTCCAGCAGCAATATGAAGAGGAGCAGGCGCACCGGCTTCGCCAACAGGAACTGAGCGTGCCCATTCCGTTGCCGGACCACTCGACCGGCGGCAGGGAGACGGCACGGCCGGCCGTCAAGGTCGAACCGGTCGCCTGACCGAGAGGCATTTCGTTGTGGATGGTTGAGCGATCGCCTTGCACTCGAGCATGACTGGGTTGTTGAGGGGAAGGAGGTGAGCGGAAGATGAGATATCTGCCATGGATCCTGGGCATCATCGGAGCCTGGTTGATCGCTGCGCCGTTCGTGCTGGGGTATGAAACGACGGCGCCGGCGATGCAGAACGATGTCGGTATCGGCGTGGTGATGTTGCTCGGTGCGCTCGTTTGGGGGTTCTCCGAGCTTCGGCACCACGGGCTTTCCGCCGGCATGCAGCCGCAGCATAAGTGATACGCGAATACACATGGCGCCGGGGGTTCGTCACCGACAGGGGGCCCCCGGCATGAGGTGTAGGGAAGCATATGAGAATCGCACAGGTTGCACCGCTCTGGGAACGTGTGCCCCCACAGGCATATGGGGGCACCGAGCGGATAGTCTCCTACATTATGGAGGAACTGGTCCGCCTCGGCCATCAGGTCACGTTGTTCGCGAGCGCCGATTCGCTCACGACCGCGCGGCTGGAGGCGATGTACCCCTGCGCGCTCCGCTCCGCGGGGCTGAAGAATCCCGGTGCGGTGGAATTGCTCATGCTCGAACGAGTCTTTCAGCAGGCCTCCCGGTTTGATGTGATCCATTCGCACCTGGATATTTTGGCCTTTCCGCTGACGCGCCGGAGTCGCACTCCGGTCGTGACGACCGTGCACGGGCGGCTCGATCTGCCTGAGCTAGGTCCCGTCTTCCGAGAATTCGCCGAGCTGCCGGTCGTTGCCATCTCGAACGCTCAACGGAAACTGCTGCCCTGGGCCAACTGGCGCGGAACAGTCCATCATGGCTTGCCCGAGGACTTGTACGAGCTGCGGCCGGGGCCGGGCAGGTATTTGGCATTTCTCGGGCGTTTTTCACCGGAGAAGCGGCCGGACCATGCCATCGAAGTCGCCAAACGTGTCGGCATGCCGTTGCGCATTGCCGCGAAGATTGATCTCGCCGACCGGCACTACTTCCGAGAAGTGATCGAGCCCCTGTTGGATCATCCGCTCATCGAGTATGTCGGCGAAATCTCCGACCGGGAGAAACAGGACTTCCTCGGAGACGCCTACGCGATGGTGGCTCCGTATGACTGGCCGGAACCGTTCGGNNGGCCGGCTGGATCGGCGCCAGTGCCGGTCGACATTTGAACGGCGATTCACGAGACAGCGGATGGTGCAGGAGTATCTCAAGATCTACGAGTCGGTGGTGCAGGAGTCAGGTGAAACCGCGGCGCGATCTCGCCGTTGGATGAATCGTCGTCAGAACCAGCGAGCGATCGTTCAACGGCGGGCACCATCGCTTGCTCATCCCTCCGCGGTCTGAGTAGCGGCTGACCGTGCGTCATCGCACGTTCGTGTGCCCGCGCACGTCTGATTTCCGAGTCGGGCAGGATTTCACCTCTTCTTAGTCTGGGAATTTCCAATTTATCGATGACTTGTAAAATTATTTCCTTTCATAACCAGCCGGGTCCCTTTCTTGCTGATCCTTCGCGCATCGTCCATCCTATAGGAGACATTTTCTTATTTATGGTTACGGCACTCCCAGCCCTTGCAATCCTCGCCCCCCTGTTCGGTGCTCTGCTCATCGGCTTCTTTGGTCGAGACATGGGGGAGCGGTGCGCCCGCATCGGCATTGCCGCCCTCTGGTGTTCCCTGTTGGCCTCGATCGCCACGTTTTCCCTTGTGCTCCAGGAAGGACCGATCCGTCTCGACCTCCCGGGCAGCGCGTCCGGCGTGCTGGCGTACCAACTGTTGGTCGATCGCTTGGCCGCCGTGATGATGGTGCTCATCAGTCTCGTGAGTCTGGTGATTCACGTCTATTCACAGCGGTATATGACGGGGGATCAAGGCTACGTTCGTTTCTTCGTCCTGGTCGGCGGACTGAGCTTCGTGCTGTTGAGTCTCGTGACGAACGGCAACGTGCTGTGGCTCTTCCTCACCTGGCATCTCGTGACCTGGCTGCTGGCCGCACTNNGCCACGCCGCCCGGGAAGCGGGCCGTCGCACTTTCTGGGGCCAGATGGTCGGTGACACGACCTTCGCCCTTGTTCTGATGATTCTGTACGCCGCGTATGGGACGTTCGATCTGAACGAGCTGTTCCGCCGCATCGAGGCCGGTCCGACGACCTTGAGCCCCTGGCCCGGACTGTTGCCGGCCGTAGATGTCCCGTCCGTCGCGACCCTCCTGCTCGTCGTTTCTGTCATGACCAAGTCCGCGCAGTTCCCGTTTCATGTTTGGTTGATCGGGACGATCGAGGCTCCGACGCCGGTCTCGGCGCTCATGCATGCCGGCATCGTCAATGCCGGGGGATTCCTCGTGAATCGGCTGGCCCCGCTGTTCGGTCATGCGCCGACGACCCTCCACGTCCTGTTTGTGATCGGTGGAATCACCGCCTTGATCGGGGCGACGGCGATGTTGACGCAATCGAGCGTCAAGCGTACGCTCGTCTATTCCACGATGGGGCAAATGGGATATATGGTCATGGAATGCGGTCTCGGTGCCTTTGCGTTGGCCGTGTTCCACCTGTGCGCCCACGGACTCTTCAAGGCGACGCTGTTTCTGAATTCGGGGGCCAACATTCACAAGGCCAGAACGGATTTCAAATTGCCGCCTGCGGTTCGCACCGATGCGGCGCGCCCGTTCTCGGCCATGACCTGGACGACCGGCCTTGCCGTAACGCTGGTCCTCCCCCTCGTGATCCTCCTGATCGCGCATGGGGTGGTCAGCATTCCGCTCCAGGATATGCAGGGAGCGGTGATCTTCCTGTTCTTCGGGTGGGTCACATCCTCCCAGGTGATGTTCAGCCTGTATCGGCTGCAGGCCGTGGCCTCCTGGAAAGTGTCCCTCACGATGTTGATCGCGCTCGCCATGATCGGCTTGACGTATCTCTGGGCCGGCGAAGCGTTTACGCACCTGTTGTACCCGGGGGACGGGGAGGCGGCGGCCTATTTTCAGGCGGCGGAATGGAACCGATCGCTGTTCGACGCGTTCGTAGCCATGGCCGCGGTACTCGTAGTCGCCGTCTGGGGCTTGATCTACGGTGAGGCGCGCGGTGTGAAGATCCTTGTGCCGGGCTGGATGGAACAGTTGCGTGCGCGGGCCTACGTCGCGTTCCTCCACGGGCTGTACGTCGAGGACCTGGTTCGCATGTGGGGGCGAGCTCTGGCCCGTCGGTAGCCGCCGGAAATCGGATTCACGTTGTAACGGAGCCATCGGATGACGACTGCATCGCAGATGTTTTCGGATGCCGAACGCATGGAGTTGCGCTCGTACGTCCAATTGGCCGGCGAGGCCGTATCCCCCTATTGGCCGATGCGGACCTTCATCCATCATAATCCGTTGCATGGATTGGAAGAACTGTCGTTCGACCAGGCGATCAAGCGTGGCGAGCAGCTGTTCGGCGGCAAAGGCTATCTGCCGAACGCCATGTACCGGCGGTACTTCGAGCAGGGGCGCATCCGCAACGAAGACCTCGTCGAAGTGCTCTCCCGTATTGCCTCGGATCGCCGTGTGGTCGTCGCGGGGTGCGAGCTCTCGCACCTTGAGGTGCTCCGGCTGTCGATGGTCCATGGGCTGGATGAGCCGGTTCCCGACATGGGCGGCCCCTCGGGTCAGCCGGACGCGGAGGCCGAGCGCCTGGCATCCAGGATGATCGAACAATTGAGCCCTATGCTCAGCCGGTACGCCGAATCGTTGGGCTCCTGGGGGTCCGATGCGGTCCTGTCGAAAGAAACCCTCTCGACTTGGTGCGACCGCACGATCGGCACGTCGATCGTGGCCGCCATCAACGAACAGATGATCACGTGGTGCGGAGTTTTCCTCGATGAGGGAGAGGCCGCGTGGGCGATGCCGTATCGCCAACACACGTTCTATCGGGCGTGGAAGATGCTCGCGCGCTACGATTCGAGTCTGCGCCTCCTGGGCATCGAGGACGCCGCGGGCAAAATCGCCGCCCTGGATGATCGTCCGGAAGAAAGCATTCTGCGCAGCCTCGCGGCGCTGAACATCCCGAAATCCGCGTGGGAATCCTACTTCGCGCTGCATCTGACGGCGCTTCCGGGATGGACGGGGTACATCAAGTGGCGATGTGAGGAACAGCATCATCCCTGGCAGGCCGCCTATCCCATCGACCTGGTGAAGTATCTTGCCGTGCGGCTGTTCTACGAACGCGAGCTGTTGGCTGTCCATTGCCCGGCGGCTCTGGGAATCCCCGGTCGGTACGATACGGTTCGTGACTACATCGATCGTGCGCCCTATGCCCATTGGCTGAGACGCCGGTGGGTCGAAGGCACACTGCCGTCGTCCGGCAATGAAGAGGTCCGGGCGTTGCAGCGAGCCTCGGGCGCTGTGTCCGTCGAACAATGGAATGAACTGGGAAGCCGGCTCTTTGAGCTGACGGCCACATCCCGTGCCGCCGAAGCCAGGAACCGTGCGGTCGGGCGGCTCCGGGCGCTGGCGAGTGCGCTCGGGGTCGGCCTGGAACAAATCAGCGATACGCCCCCGTCCGATCTGATGACCGTGCTCGACTGGTTGGACGGCTTTCCTCCCGCGCAACAAAGTCACCGGTGGTTGGAAGCGTTCGAGACCCGGCATCGTCATGAGGTGGTCGATCAATTGGCCGGTTCTGCGGGCCAACGGCACAGCCCGGAGGGGGCCGTCGGCGCGACCGGCTTCTCCCGTCCCTTGGCGCAGGTGCTGTTTTGTATCGACGTTCGATCCGAGGTGTTCCGACGGCATCTCGAGCGGCTCGGTGGCTATGAAACGCTGGGTGTGGCCGGATTTTTCGGCATCCCGGTCAAGTATCAACCGTTTGGCGGAGAACATCAGGTCGCGCAGGCGCCGGTGCTCCTGAAACCCAAGAATCACATTCGGGAAATTCCACGCAGCTATCATGTCGAGGCGGCGAGCCGCCACCGGTCAATGGCCCAGTGGGCGAAGGCGGGCCACACGCTGCTGTACGATCTCAAACAGAACGTCATCACGCCCTATGTCATGGTGGAAGCGATGGGGTGGTTGTTCGGGCTTCCATTGTTGGGGAAGACGCTCTTTCCCCTGTGGTATCGACGGATCGCCGATTGGGTGAAGCACCTCCTGTTGCCGCCGTTTTCGACGACGCTCACGATCGACAAACTCGCGAGGGAAGATGCGGAGGAAATGGTGGCCGCCGAGCAGCGGGCGGCCATCCGGGAAGCGGTTCGTGCCGAGTTTCCCGGACTGGGTTCGGCCGTCACACCGGCGCTGATCGATGCGATCCGCAGGCTTGCCTTGGACGGTGCGGGTGCCGAGGGACAGGCAGTGGCGAGCGTCCTGGGGCTGTCCCCCGCACAGGAGGAGGCCTTCTACGAACGCCTGCGCAACCAGTTGGATATCACCCACCGTGGAATGTCGGCGCGCCTTCAACGGATCACTCAGCATGGATTCTCCGTGTCGGAGCAGGCCTACGGCGTGGAGGCGGCGCTGCGGCTGATGGGCTTTACGTCGGGGTTTGCGCGCTTGGTCGTCGTGTGCTCACATGGGAGTACCTCCGACAACAACCCCTATGAATCCGCGTTGGACTGCGGCGCCTGCGGAGGAAACAGCGGGTTGCCCAATGCGCGGGCCTTTGCCGCCATGGCCAACAATCCGGCCGTTCGGGAAATTCTAGCCGGACGGGGATTGAAGATTCCGAGCGATACACATTTCATTGCCGCGCGGCACGATACGACGTCGGATGAAATCCGGATCGTCGATCTGGAGGACGTGCCGCCCACCCATCGCAAGGATCTCGCCCGCCTGGTGACGGATCTGAGAGAAGCGGGGATGGGCGTGGCCCGGGAGCGCGGGGCGGCGTTGGACGGGCGTGTCGCGGGCGAAGGGCGGCGGGGCGCACCGATGCGCGCGCAGCGGCGGGGCGCGGATTGGGCCCAGGTACGCCCGGAGTGGGGGCTGTCCAAGAACAATCTTCTGATCGTGGGGCGTCGCGACCTGACGCGGCCTTTGAACCTGCACGGCCGGGCGTTTCTCCATTCTTACGATCCTCGACAGGACGACTCGGGCAAGTTCTTGGAAACCATCATGACGGCCCCGCTGATCGTGGCGCAGTGGATCAACATGGAGCATTATTTCTCCACCGTGGACAATGAGGTGTACGGAAGCGGGAGCAAGGTGTATCACAACATCGTCGGCCGGGTAGGGGTCATGAGCGGGGCGGCCAGCGACCTTCGCCTGGGTCTTCCCGCCCAGACCGTGCTGGACGGGCCCGTGCCCTATCATGAGCCGATGCGTCTGTTGGTCGTGATCGAAGCCCCGCGGCCGCGCATCCAGACCATCATCTCCCGGCATCCCGGTCTCGAGCGGCTCTTCCACAATGAATGGGTGTCTCTGGTGGCGCTCGAACCGGATGAAGGCGTCTTCTATCGGTATGACATCATGCAGGGGTGGACGGTTCTCCGCCAGGGCGCAGAGAAATCCGGTCGTGTGCCGTCGGGGGGCGACGGGCGGGCCGGGGGCGAGGAGTCGCGTCCCTCGACTCTGCGGGAGGTGGTGGCGATGCTTTGACGGTGTGACGCGGGAAGGGCCGGGAGGCGGCCACGGTGAGGGGCACGGGGCGGAGGGGATGAAATCTGAAGCGATCATGAGGGAGGGAGCACGAGCATGTTGACGCTGCATCCGATGAAGGAAATTCGTATCGTCGTCCAAGGCGAACATCTCAAAATCGTCACCGATTTGCTCGACCGCGTCGGCGCGACCGGGTACACGATCATCAACAACGTATCCGGGAAAGGCCACCACGGATTTCACGAGGGCCATTTGCTGTTCGACGATACGAGCAGCCAGGTGATCGTGTTCACGGTCGTGCCCGAAGAACGGATCGAGCCCATCCTCGCGGGATTGAGCCCGCTCTTCCACAAACATTCCGGCGCCATGTTCGTGAGCGACGTGGCCGTGACAAGGCGCGACCATTTCGTCGCCGGATCTGCGTCGGCCCGTCAGTCCTCCACTCGACGGAACTAAGGACCGCCCGCTATACTGAGCCGGGGCGGAACCGGAGTTGACGGTGGCACGTCGGATCGGGGCGCGGACGAAATTCATGGCTTCTACCCATCGCAGGCGTACCAAGAGCACGACGCTGGTCCGCTCCGAGGCCGCCGCGGCCGAAATCCTGGCCTGGGTCAGCGACTGCATCCACGGCGGTCTCTGTTTCGTCTTCAACGGCATTCTGATCTTCGAAAACTCGCAATTCGCGGAGCTGGTCGAAGGGGCGCCCTCCGCCGGCGACGACCCGACCCTCAGGAGGCGTCTTCTCGACGAAGCCATCGCGTGGAACAAGCGGTCCCTCGGGGCGAGGAAAACGGCGGAATATCGCCTGGAGGACGGACGCGGGCGTAGGCTGCACTACGCCTGCCGGTTCAACGTCGTACCGTATCGGGGCGGGCGCGGCGTGCTGATGGTGTTGGAGGACGTCACCGAGCGGGTCCTGCTGGCGGAGGAGGCGTCGCACGTGGCGCGGTTCCAGACCGTCCTCGCCCGGATCGGCACGCTGGCCGTCAGCGGCGTATCCGCGCAGGCCCTGATGAATGAAGCGGTGAAGGAGACCGCGGCGGCGCTGGACGTGGAACTGTGCAAGATCCTGATTCCACGGGAAAGCGACGGGCATCTGTATATCATGGCGGGCGTCGGCCTGCGCGAGGATCTGGTCGGCAAGCTCACCATCGAAGGCGGCACCCATTCGCAAGCCGGCTATGCGATCCGCGAACGGGTCCCGGTCGTGGTGGAGGATCTTCGGTTGGAAACCCGGTTCACACCGTCGAAATTGCTGACGGAGCACGGCGGGGTTGCGGGCATGTGCGTCCCCATGCTGGTCGAGGACCGCGTGTACGGCGTCATGACGGCTCATGCGAAGCGCGTGCGGCGGTTCAGCCAGCAGGAGCAGGAGTTTCTGTGCACGATGGCCAACACTATCGGCACGGTACTGGAACGGCGGCGGCATGAAGAGACGCAGATCGACTTCTATCACCGGCTGTTTCTGTCCGCCCAGGACGGCGTCATGCTGACGGACACCTCCGGGGCGATTCTCGAGTGGAATCCCGCCCTGGAGCGTATGACGGGGTGGAGCCGCGAGGAGGCGTTGGGTCAGCGGCCCGCGATCCTCAAATCCGGGAAGCATCCGCCGGAATTCTACGAGCGCCTTTGGCAGTCGATCCGGGCCGGCCAACCGTTCGCCGAGCGGTTCGTGAATCGACGCAAGGACGGATCCGAGTTCCTGGTGTGGGAGAGCGTGAGCCCGGTCAAGGCGTCGGACGGGACGACTCAATACTTCATGGCCATTCTCACCGATCTCAGCGAGCGAGAGCAGATGTTGGAGGCCCTGCGTCATACGGAACAGGTCAAACTCGTCGGCCAACTCGCCGGCGGGATTTTGCACGAGGTCCGGAATCCTCTCATCGGCCTGGGCAGTCTTGCGACGCATCTCTCGCAGCGCCAGTCCCTCCCGCAGGACGTACGCGATCGCTGCCGCCTGATCGCACGCGAGGCGGCGCGGATCGACGAGTTGCTGGAGTCGCACCTGGGTCAGCTGCGGCCGCGGCCGTTCGACATGGCCGCCTGTGACCTGCCCACGGTCATCGAAGACACGCTCACACTGCTCCGGCCGAATCTCATCAAGACCCAGATCGCCGTCCGTAAATTCGTCGCGCCGGACCTGCCGGCTGTGGAGGCGTCGCGCGCCCACATCCTTCAGGTCTGCCTGAATATCGCCATGAACGCCATCGACGCGATGCCTGGAGGCGGGGAGCTGACGGTCACCGTGGCGCCGGAGGCGAGGCGCGTGCCCGGGGTGCTGATGCGGTTCACGGATTCGGGCAAAGGGATTGCGCCGGAGGATTTAGAGAGGATTTATGAGCCGTTTTTCACCAACGGCAAGGCCAAGGGAGTCGGGCTGGGTTTGACCATCACCCGCGACCTCGTCGAACGCCACCACGGGCAGTTGGTGATCCAAAGCCCGCCGGGAAGCGGCGCGGTGGTGGATGTGTGGCTTCCGCTGAAACAGGAAGTCTAGCGCAATGGTGATGGCAATGTCGTCATCCGGCACTCGTCAACCGTCGGGGGACCGATAGCATGGCGTGGCAGGTACTGCTGCTCGAAGACGAAGAGTCCGTCCGCGAAGCCTTTGCTCTTCGGCTGCGGGATCACGGGTACTTGGTCCAGACGGCTGGATCCGGTGAAGAGGCCTTGGTCTTCCTGCGGTCGTTCGAGCCGGACGTGCTGATCGTCGACTTGGTCATGCCCAATCTCTCGGGTCTCGATGTCCTTGCCCGGGCAAAACAGATTGCGCCGTCGCTGCCGGTCATCGTGCTGACGGCGCGAGGGACCGTGAAAGACGCGGTGGAGGCGATGCGACTCGGCGCGTTCGATTTCGTCGCCAAGAACATCGACATGGACGATTTGCTCCACACGTTGCGCCGGGCGACCGAGTATTTGACGCTGCAGCGCCAGGTGCAGTTGCACAGCGGCCAGGATGTCGCCCGTTATGCCTTGGATCGGCTGATCGTGAAGAGCCCCGTAACCAGGGCGTTCCTGGCCCAGGTCCATGAGCTCGTCAAGAACGATCGGGTCACGGTGCTCCTGCAGGGCGAAACGGGCACCGGGAAGCAGTACATGGGACGCGTGATTCACTACAACAGCCCGCGAGCCGCCAAGCCCTGCGTCGAGGTGGATTGTCCGTCGATTCCATGCGACTTGTTCGAGAGCGAGTTATTTGGGCACGAGAAGGGATCGTTCACCGGCGCCACCGGCAGAAAATGCGGGCTGCTCGAAATGGCCGAGGGCGGCACGATTTTCTTCGACGAGATCGGCGATCTGCCTTTGCCGCTGCAGGCCAAACTCCTACGCGTCCTGGAAGAGCGGACCATTCGCCGGGTCGGCGGATCGGCGAGCATCCCGATCGACGTGCGAATCATGGCCGCGACGAACCGCGACCTGAAAGAGGCGGTCGCCAAGGGTGAATTCCGGGAGGACCTGTATTTCCGGTTGAACGTCGTCACCCTGACCCTCCCGCCGCTTCGCGATCGTCGCGAAGACATCATCCCGTTGGCGGAACAATTCGTCACGCGCTTCGCACTGGCGCTCAACAAACCGGTGCGGACGCTCGGCGAGAGTGCGCAGGCACTGCTGCGCCAGTACCCCTTTCCGGGCAACGTGCGCGAACTCAGCAACCTGATCGAGCGGGCGGTGCTGTTCTGCGGAGGGACCAGCCTGGAAGCCGTGAATTTTCCTGCGGACATGCAGGCCGCCGGGGTGCCGCCGGCCGACACCCGGCACCACACGATCCCGCTGCAGGCCGCTCCGGTCGATCCCGATACCGTCCGTTTGGATTTTCGCGTGGGCACGCTCTCCCTAGCCGATCTGGAGGACCGGATCATCGCGGAAGTGCTCCGGCGGGCCGGCGGAAACAAGACGCTCGCCGCCAAGCACCTGGGAATCACGCGCTGGATGTTGGACCGCCGTAGAAAGCCTCAGGCCTGATCGAGAGCGGTGGAGATGCTTGGTGCAGCGAGCGGCCGCGCACGGGTTCCTGTGCTCCCGCGCACCACCGTGCCAGTGTGATCCCTTACGAGGATCATCCCATCGTGCCCTTCCTGAGCCTTCCCGGCTCGACGCTCCCGGACCGATTGATTTTTCGTGACTTGCTGACTGGCCGGCTTTCGGTCCTTCCCGCCGGTCGTGGTGGATCGGCCTTTGCAAAGCTTGAGGCCGATCATTACGTGACCCATCTTCCACCGATCAATCCATTTTGTGAGGATCACATGAATTGCCTGCGATGCAATAGCCCGATGTTCCTCGAAGTCTATGACGACCAACTGGGGACCCAGGGACAGCGATTCCCTGCCATGCACTGCGTCCTCTGCGGTGATATCGTCGATCCCGTCATTCTGGCGCATCGCCGCCGGCGAGTCGAGCCGCGCCTCGAGCGGGCCAGGCTCGCGGTCGTGACGGCGGTCTCGTAACGAAGCGTTGTGGGTCTTTCTCCGCGGAGGAAGGCCGGAGTAGGAACCTTTGCCAGAACGAGAAAGGGGCGGACCGGACGGCTCGCCTCGCTGCTCGTCTTTCTCGGGAGGAACGCACCGTGCGGCACCTTTTACCATGCTTCATCGTACTCTTGATGGGACTGTTGCTCGTCCGTCCGGCGGAATCCGCGCAGAAACAGGCGACGAGAAATGATGCGGGTCCATTCGTCATCAACTACGCCGACGCCCTGTCTACCTCGCAGGTTGAGAGATGGGCTGCGGCCGACCTCGGCTGTCTCAGCCGGCAGAAGGCCGGGAACGGTGCTGCCCAGCGAGGCGGCTCCGTGGACGTTGCGAAAGACTGTTGGAATGAGACGCTGAAGGCCCATACGGAGTTGGTGGCCCAGGAAGCCGAAGCCGGCGTCTTCGACGCGGTCGGGCGGGGCGTGGGATTCGGCCTCATTCACGACCGCCATCGTACGACGGACACGTGGAAGGAGTATCCCCCGGCCGTGTTCATTTCCCCCGTCGTCGTCCGTCGGGACAACGCTCCGGCTCCGCAGCTGACGGTTGTCCGGACCGGCGCCGCCACCCCCATTGCATTGACCGGGCTTGCAGGGAGCGAGCCGGTGACGGTTCGTGGGCGAGCGGTCGACGTGAAGGTGACCTATCGGGATCCACTCACGGCGCCGCTGGCGCTCAGGCCGGAAGAGGTCTGGTGGGTCAGCGGAGCGCAGCGGCGATTCGGGCCGGTGCGTGAAGTCACGGTCCGCTTCATCGTGGTGAGCGGGTTGCGTGCCTTCGGATATCCGACCGATCGTGCGGTATTGAACGAATCGTTATCCGGTACGCCGCGCATCCCCACGGCCTACTATGGCTACCGGCCAGACGCGGGACGCCGCATCGAACAGGGTGAGGCTGCCGGCGCCACGGCGGTTCTCAAGGGGGAGTTGCTGGTGGGGTCCCCGCGATGGTGGGAACGGGCGGATGCCGACGCCGTTTTCCGTGAGGCGATCGGTCGCGCAGCACACCTGCCCGCGGCGGAGCGGAGCGGGCTGCTCACCAGACTGCTGCTGCTCGATCCTGCGGATGCCCACGTGCATACCTTGCGAGGGGAGGATGCCTATAGCTCGTTTCTCAAGCAGGGTGTTGCAAAGGGCGGGTTGGCCGCACGCGAGGAGCCGGCGTTGAGGCGCTTGGCCGAGCTGTATTGGACATTGCAGGCCCAGACCTGGCGCCAGGAGTTGACGGCCGTGGCGGAGGGCTATGAGCCGGCGGCCGAGACCCTCTATAAGGCGGTTGCGTCCTATGAACACCTCATGTCCCAACAGCTCGCCAGTGTCGAGGAACGACGGCGGTTGGGGGCGTTGAACCGGTGGAATAATGATCCGAAGGCCGCCGTGGAAATTCATGAGCGGCTCCTGGCCGAAACGGATCGGAACTCCCCGCGCTACGGAGAGTTGTTGGCCGAACTGGCCTGGGACCGGCTGCAGTGGGTGTCCTGGGAGCGTCGCTATGACCATCCCTGGCTGGGACAGGCGGCAGACGAAGCGGCCCAAGCCGCCGAGCGGTTGGACCAGCCGTACGACAAACTCTATGCGGACTACGCACTTGTCGTGGCGGAATCCCTGATGGTGCCGCGCAATCCGGCACGCTTCAATCAACGATTGCAACAGGTGCGGCAGGATGTGGATCGCATCCCCGGTGTCAAAGGCATCCTCGGCCATCTCCTGGCGAACGACTTGGTCAAGGGACTGGTGGCCGAGTCGAACACGATCGTGTTGCCGCTGCCTCCGCGGTCTGCCGAGGTGTTGGACGTGTCCGTACATGCCACGCCCCCGCGCCAGGATATCGTGTGGTCCTGGAATTTCGACCGTGACGCCGTGAGCTCGGTGCCCAAGGGGTTTACGGCGTTCAGCACCGCCGGGGCGGAGACGCCGGAGTGGCGTGTGCTTGTCGATGAAGAAGCTCCGACTCCAGGCCAGGCGGTGGATCAGTCCCGCGTTTGCACCGTGCCGGACTGCACGTATCTATTGCTGGCGGAAGAGGTGCGCACGACCTATCCGGACGTCACGATTCAGTTCAAGGACATGTCGCCGGACGGGCAAGGGGAGGCCGGCATCGCGCTGGCGGTGCGTGACTTGAACAACTATTACTCGGTGACCGTGAGACCCGCGGCCGGAGTGCTGACGACCCGGCGGGTCACCCAAGGAACGGCGACGGTGCTCGGGCAGGTGCCGGTAAAGTTGGCGCCCCGCACCTGGCACACGCTGCGGGTCCAGCGCAGCAATTTCCTGCACCTCGACAAGGGGCGCCTGGCGGTCTTTCTCGACGGGGCGCAGGTGGCGGCGGTCGACGAAGCCGTGCTGCCCCGGGAGGGGCGTGTCGGCTTGATCACGCTCGGCCGGACGACGGCCCGGTTCGACGCGCTGCACGTGCTCGACCTGGTGTCCAACCGGCCCCTCTCGGGACCGGCCGCCTACTAGCGGGCACGTGACGCGCATTTCGTGAAGCGTAAAGCGTTGAGTGCCTGGTCCCGTTTCCGGTTGCGGGTTGCGGAATACGAGTTGCGGGTTCTGAAGCTCGAAACGCGCAACTCGCAACATGAAACATCCGAAGTCGAGATACGCGATACGTCCGACGAGAGACCAGAATGAAGCATCTCCNNGAGGCGTACAAGCATTTTCGCGACCTCGCGATGCTCTGGTCGATGGGCAAAGACTCCACCGTGCTTCTTTGGTTGGCCCGCAAGGCTTTCTTCGGACACGTCCCATTTCCACTCGTCCACATCGACACCGGGTATGAGATGCCCTCGCTCATCGAGTATCGCGACCGGTTGTGCCGGGATTGGCGTTTGAAGCTGGTCGTCGGGCAGAACCGGGAGGCGTTGGCCGCGGGGATGGCGCCGGAGCGAGGCCGCGTGACCTGCTGCACGGCGATGAAGATCGACGCCCTCAAGCAGACAATCGCGGCCCACGGGTGGACCGCCGTGATCCTCGGCATCCGCGCGGACGAGGAGGGCACCCGTGCGAAAGAACGGTACTTTTCCCTGCGGGATGCGCATGGCGAGTGGCAGTTCCGCGACCAACCGCCGGAGTTGTGGGATCAGTACAAGACGTCGTTTCCCTCCGGCTCCCACATCCGGATTCACCCCTTGCTCGATTGGACCGAACTCAACATTTGGGAATATCTCGAACTGGAGCGGATTCCGCTGCCGAGCCTGTATTTCGATCAGGGGCTGGGCACCCGTTATCGCAGTCTGGGGTGCGTGCCCTGTACCGGGACCGTGGCGTCCTGCGCCACGACGATCCCCCAGATCATCACGGAACTCCGTACCACGACCGTGGCCGAACGGTCCGGCCGCGCGCAGGACGAAGGTCGTGGGATGGAAGTGCTGCGGAAGCTCGGACACATGTAAGGGTGAAGGAGGAGGAGGAGGAGATGGTCAGGACACTGTTTTGGGCAGGTTCTGCGCTGGTGACGGCGAGTCTGCTGTCCACCGCGCCAGGGGTTGGCGCCGGTGCATCTCCGTCCGTGCTGGAGCCGGCTCAGGCCGCGCCGGGGGCCATGGTGGTGCTGAAGGGAAGCGGGTTCGGTCGATTCAAGTCGGCGCAGGACAATACCGTCTCGTTCGGCGGAGCTCAGGCGCTCGTGCAGCGCTGGGAACCGGACCGGATCGAAGTCAAGGTTCCGTCCCATGCTAGAACCGGCTTGGTCGAAATTGCGGTCGGCAAGAAGAAGCGTTCGGTGGGCACCTTCACGGTGCTGGAGCCTCGCATTGAGTCCGTCACCCCCGATCATGCCGAGCGGGGGATCACGCTGCAGATCAAGGGACGCCATTTCGGCCCAACCGCCGGTCCCCGGGATCCCAATTCCATGTTCGGTGTCAATGACGTGCTGATCGGGGGTGTGGCGGCCAGGCCGCTCCAATGGTCGGACGATCGGATCGAAGTTCAAATTCCCACCAACGCGATGTCCGGCGAAGTCGTCGTCCGGTTGGCTTCCTCCGATCCTCTGCCGAACGGATTCTGCTGTGCGCCGGTGCGGCATGTGGTGAGCAACGCCGTCCCGCTGACCCTGATCCCGTCGGTGCGCGTCGATCCCTTGAGCGGGCCGGTCGGTACGAAGGTCGTCCTCTTCGGTCAGGGCTTCGGGGCAAGCAAAGGCGAGGAGGATCGGGTGTACATCGGAGAGCGGCCCGCCACCGTCGATCAGTGGAAGGACGACCTCATCGTCGTGCACATCCCCCTCGGCGCGGAGTCCGGTCCGTTGGTCCTGCAGAGCGGCGGCCGGCGACGCACACTCGGCCAATTCACCGTGCAGGTTCCCCGCGCGGTGGCCATTATGCCGGCCAGTGCGCCGATCGGCACACTCCTCAGAATCACCGGCGAGCATTTCGGGTTCTATGCCGAGAGCGGGTCCACGCCCTACAGCTTCATGGATTTCAATACCGGCGAGAACCGGGTGGAGGTGGGCGGCGTGCGGGCCGTGATCTACCGCTGGACCGATGATCGGATCGATGCCTGGGTTCCGTTCAGTGCGCGGAGCGGGAAAGTGGTGGTGTATCGGAGCGCAACCAAGCCGAGATCGGACGGGACCTGTTGCACCGAGCGCGGTGTCATCGCCACCGAAGCCGGCGACTTCACCGTGGTGACGCCGGTGATCGAAACGTATGAACCGAAGTCAGCGGGATTGGACGAGTTGGTGACGATCAAGGGGAGAGGATTCGGCTCGTTCCTCAAGACGGCGGAGCACGCGCATCTCGACATCAATCAGAAGGCCTACAAGCGGCGCGAGGATATCGAGATCAACGAGGCTGAACCTGCCGGCACGGTGCTCTCCAACGTGTCCCGCACGGAAGTGCTGTTCAACGGCGCCGCCGCACAAGTGGTCTCCTGGAGCGATAGCGAGATCGTCGTCCGGGTGCCGCGTCGCAATCTCTATGGGATCGGAAAACGCGGAGAGTTTTTCGAAAACCTTGCGACGGGGCCCCTCGTGCTGCGCCGCGGTTCCTGGGACGTACTGCCGGACGGGACCTGCTGTACGGCGAAACAGTGGCTGACCGTCGAGGCGGGGCCGTTCACCATCGAGTCGAAGGGGCTGCCCGACACCGGCTATTGGACGAATAATCGTCCGGACGCTGCAACCGGCCAGTAATGTCTCCGACCGGCGCCCGTTCTCGGAAGAGGACGGGCGCCCGCCAGGTTCCTTCCATATCTTCCTTCCTCATTCATTCTGCGGGTCGACGGTGCGTGGTTGCACGGACGGTGTATCCACGCACAACGGAGAGGCGTTCGCCCGCGCGATGAGCGCGAGATCCCCTCCCAAACGGGCCGTTTCGTGACGGTCTCTTTTTTGCAGTCACTGTCGTTCAGCAGGAGGATGATCCCACCATGACTGTCTCAGATCGTACCGCCTCGTCCTACAGCGAAAGTCAGCGGATGGAGCTTCGGTCGCATGTCAATTTGGCAGGCGACGTCGTGGCTCGATTGTGGCCGATGCGAACCTTCATCTCCCGGAATCCGCTGCAAGGCTTCGAGCATCTGCCCTTCGAAGAAGGGGTGCAGGAAGGGGAACGCCTGTTCGGCGGACGGGGATATTTGCCCGAAGACTTCTATCGCGCGGCCTACCGCGAGGGACGCATTGATCTCCGGTGCTTGCAGGAGGTCCTGCAGCCGCTCGTGTCGGACAAACACGTGCAGTTCGGCGATCGCCGCCTCTCGCACCTGGAGGTATTGACGGCCGTGATGGTGCACGCCATCCGGCTCGAGCGGGCGCCACGCGAATCCATGCGACCGGAAGACCCGTCCGACCACAGCTCGACGGAGTCGGATCGGATCGCGTGCTGGCTGCAGGCGATCATGCCCCGCGAGGTGTGGAGCAGGGGGGACGATCCGGAGCAGCCGCCGGTGGACGAACGGCTCGATCAGGAGACGCTGGCTGCATGGTGTGACCGCACCATCGGCGGTGAGGTCACCGAGCAAATCAATCGACATATGATCAAGTGGCTTACCGTGTTCTGCGACGAGGGAGAAGCTGCGTGGTCCATGCCGTGCCGCGACCAGACGTTCTTTCGTGCCTGGAAAGCGGCGGCACGCTACGATCAGAGTCTCCGATTTCTGGGCCTCGATGGCGCAGGCAAGAAGATTCAGAGTCTGTCGGATCGACCGGAGGACGCGTTGCTGGAATCGCTGCAGATGATGGGGATACCGCCGCCGGCCTGGCAGCGCTACCTATCCCTGCACCTGGCCGCGTTACCCGGATGGGCCGGCTATATCAAATGGCGGTCGGAGCAAACGGCGAATCCCTGGCAGGAGGCCTATCGGATCGATTTGATCAAGTACCTGGCCGTCCGGTTGTTCTACGAGCGGGAATTGGTATCGATCACCTGCCGCAACGAGTTGGGATGCCCCGGCGATGTCGATGCCGTTCAGAACTATGCCCGGCAATATCCTTATGCCGTATGGTTCCGACGGGCGCTTGTGGGCGGCCACCTGACGGATCAGGCGGCTTTGGCCGGCCGTCGGCTCCTGCGGCGATGGAGCCGGCCTGAGGCGAAGGTCTGGGAGGAAGTGGGCCGGCGGTGGTATTGCGAGGAGCACCGGGCTCGTCAACAGGACGGTGCGCACGAGCATGCGTGCATGCTGGTGCGGTTGGCGAAGGCGCTGTCCGTAGCGACGAATCTGGTGACGGCCACGCCACCGAGCGATCTGTCCATATTGCTGTCTTGGTTGCGGTCATTCTCTGCGCGAGTGCAGACGCTGAAGTGGCTCGAAGCCTATGAGCTGGCGCACGAGGCGGTCCTACTGGAGAAACTCGATCGCTCCGGGAACGATGCCCTGACGGTCTCCGCACCGCGACGTAGTGCGGTCCGCCCGCTGGCGCAGTTTGCCTTTTGCATCGACGTGCGTTCCGAAGTCTTTCGCCGGCATCTGGAGGCGCAGGGGGGCTACGAGACGTTCGGTTTTGCCGGCTTCTTCGGTCTGCCCGTGTCCTATCGGTCCCTGGACGAGTCGCACGAAGCCGAGCTCTGCCCGGTGTTGCTCAAGCCGAAACATGTGTTGCGGGAAGTGCCGCGGACCTATCAGGGCGAAGCGGACGAACAGCGGAGATCCCGGATGACACTGGCCAAGGCGGGACAGGAACTTCTGCACGATCTGAAGCTCAACGTGATCACCCCCTATGTGATGGTGGAGGCCGTGGGGTGGTTGTTTGCCTGGCCCATGCTGGGCAAGACGCTGTTTCCACGCTGGTACCATCGCCTGCGCGGCTGGTTGAAGGCCGCCTTCATGCCGACGGTCGCGACGACGTTGACGGTCGATAAGCTGACGACCGCGGAGGCGGACGAGATGGTGGCGGCCGAGCAGCGGATGCATATTTTACGCTGGCTGCGCCGGCGGCATCATATCCCGGGCCGTGAAGTCACGCCGGATCTCCTGGAACGCATCAGGCTCCAGGCGCTCGGTGATCGCCCCGATTCCGAAGTCACCGTGGGCGATCTGGGGCACCTTCTCGCGGTGTCAAAGGAGCACGAAGGCCGGCTGCTCGAGGACCTCCGACGGGACTGCCGCTTGACGCCGCGCGTCGCTTCCAGCCGGGTGGATCGAATCACCCGTACCGGATTTACCCTCAACGAACAGGCTTACTACGTGGAAACGGCGCTGCGCCTCATGGGATTCACCAGGAAATTCGGCCGCCTGGTCTTTCTCTGCGGCCACGGAAGCACGTCGCAGAACAACCCCTACGAGTCCGCGTTGGATTGCGGCGCCTGCGGAGGGAGCCATGGCCTGCCGAATGCACGCGCCTTCGCGACGATCGCGAACCGGCCGCAAGTCCGCGCGTTGCTGGCCCAGCGCGGGATCGTTCTTCCAGCCGACACGCATTTCGTGGCGGCCTTGCACGACACGACGACCGATCACATCCGCGTCGCGGACGTGGAAGACGTGCCGTCGACCCATCGCAAAGAGCTGGCGCAGGTCCTGGAAGACGTGAATGCCGCGCGGTACGAAACGGCCGCCGAGCGGTATGCATTGGTCGACCGGAGCGCACGGGCGGTCAACGGGAAAGACGCGGCGCGAAGGGTGCTGGACCGCAGCGCGGATTGGTCGCAGGTACGCCCCGAATGGGGTCTGGCGAGGAACAGCACGTTCATCATCGCAAGCCGGGAATTGACGCAGGAAGCCGACCTGGAAGGCCGCGCCTTTCTCCATTCGTACGACCATACCGCCGATGCGGACGGACGGCTCCTGGAATTCATCATGACGGCGCCGCTGATCGTGGCGCAGTGGATCAATGCCGAGTACTATTTTTCGACCGTGGATCCGGATCGTTACGGCAGTGGGAGCAAGGTCTACCACAACGTCACGGGGCGTATCGGGGTCATGTCGGGGAATGCAAGCGATCTACGGACGGGGCTGCCTGTGCAATCGGTGATGGACGGCGCCCGTCCATACCATGAGCCGATGCGGCTCACCGCGGTGATTCAGGCGCCGCGTGAACGGATCAGCAGGGTCATCAACCGCCAACCGCTGCTCGAAAAACTGTTCCACAATCGTTGGCTGCGGCTCGTCGCCTTTGAGCCGGGGGAGCGGCGGTTCTATCGCTACGAGGCGGACTCCGGCTGGTCGGTGATCGACAAACAGCCGGCGGCGGAGCCGGCCGGTGGACGGGAAGAGGAAGGATGGCTGATGCGAGACGAGAGGAACGGGAGGAAGCCATGACCGAATGGGAGTCCAAGAAGTTTCCGCCCTATTGGGCCGTTGCGTTCTCGTCCTATGAAGAGGTCACCGAATTTCTCAGGGAGTTGGAAACCGCCTGCATCCNNGGCACCAACGGCAAGACCACCGTCAGCCGCATGATCGCGGCCCTGCTGCGAGCGACCGGGATGAGAGTCGGGCTCTACACCAGTCCCCACGTCGGCCACTTCCGTGAGCGCATCTCGGTCAACGGTCAGCCGATCAGCACACAGGAGCTTGTCGATGCCTGCAATCATGTGAAGCCCTTCATGGATTGGAAGGGGATCGTGCTCAGCCCATTTGAGTTCCTCACCGCCGCCGCGTTTTTCGCGTTTCGCGCCGCGCGGGTCGACTATGCCGTGATCGAGGTGGGCATCGGCGGACGTCAGGATGCCACCAACGTCATCGCGCCGGAGGTGTCGGTCATCACCAATGTGGACTACGACCACACGGATCTCTTGGGCGACACGCTGGAAGAGATCGCCCAGGAAAAAGCCGGCATCATCAAACCGGTGACGCCCGTCGTCACCGGCACGATGTCGGAGGCGCCGCGGGCCGTGGTCCGCTCGCGGGCGGCCGCCCTGAATGCGCCGGTACTGGCGATCGGCGAGGAGTACGAACCGCTCGAATTCCGACGAGAGGGCTTCACCGGCGTCTGTTCCGTGCGGGTCGGTGAACAAGTGTGGAACGACCTGCGGCTAAACTCGCCGGCGCCGTTCATGGCCACGAACGCGGCCCAGGCGCTGGCGGCCTACGATGTGCTGCGGCGGCGCGGTCTGATTTCCGAACTCAGGGAACCCGATCTCCGCAATCTGTTCGCAGGGATGGAATGCAGCCCCTGCTGCGAAGTCACGCCCGGAGCCCCCACCCTTGTCGTCGATGGAGCCCATAATGCACCCGCCACCGCGGGCTTGGCGGCGATCCTCCGCAGCATGCTCGAAGGGCGGAGAAGCGTGTTGTTGCTGTCGATCGCCCGTGACAAATCCTATCAACGGATGATACGGCACCTGGCCCGGGTGGGAGTCGATCGTGCGATCTTGACCCGTTGCCCGCAGGATACCGCCGTGGATCCGGCGATCCTGGCCGACCTTTGGAGGCGGGAAGCCAGTACGGCGGCTGAAGTCGTGGAGGACCCCCGTGCCGCGTTCCAGCGGGCGGTCCAGGCCGCCGGGCCGACCGGCGTCGTGGTGGCAACCGGCTCGGTCGAGGTCGCCGGTCTCTGCCGCCGGTCGGTCGTGTCCGCCGCGGCGGTCCCGTCGGCGACACCAGGAGCGACCGCCCCGGCTGGGGTTCCTACGATGTGGAGCTCCCCCGACCTGTGAGCGTGTGCGCACGCCCGACGGTGCAGGTCGTGTGTGACCGCACGCCCCTCCGTCAGACTCGTCGCTTCCTCGGCCGTTCTGCTTTCAGATTCCTTGACATTTCTAGGGTTTCTCCGACTGCGCGGTGTAAGGCTCTGGGTCGGTGCGGTGGAATCGTCTTTGCAGTCGCTGCCTGTCGAGGGGAGCGGATGGTCCGATCATCCCTGAGTTGAACGGAGGTTGAGATGGCCAAGCATGTGGTCACGATGATCCCGGGCGAAGGCACCGGTCCGGAGATCTGCGAAGCGGTGCGGATGGTAATCGATGCGAGCGGCGTGGACATCAAATGGGAATATGAGGACATCGGCCTGGATTGTCTCGAGAAGCATGGGACCCTCCTGCCGGAGAAGACGATCCAGAGCATTGCCAAGAACAAGGTGGCGCTCAAGGGGCCCACGACGACGCCCATCGGCACCGGCCATAAGAGCGCGAATGTGACCCTTCGGAAGGTGTTCGATCTTTATGCGAACGTCCGTCCGGTTCGGCTGATTCCGGCGTTGAAGCGGCCCTGGGACAAGCTCGACATCATTAACTTCCGCGAGAATACCGAGGACTCCTACGCCGCGATCGAGCACATGGTCTCGGACGAAGTGGCACAGTGCCTCAAAGTGATCACCTGGCCGGGTTCCTACCGGATCGCCGACTTTGCGTTGAAATGGGCGCGGGACAACGGCCGGAAGAAGGTCTACTGCGTGCACAAGGCCAACATCATGAAGATGACGGACGGCCTGTTCCTGGAGGCGTTCCGGGCGGCGGCGAAGAAGTATCCGGACATCGAAACGGGCGACATCATCGTGGACAACTGCTCCATGCAACTCGTGCGGAACCCCGGCCAGTTCGACTGCTTGGTGCTGCCGAACCTGTACGGCGACATCCTGACGGACCTCTGCGCCGGTTTGATGGGCGGGCTCGGGTTCGCGCCGGGCGCCAACGTCGGCGACAACTGCGCGATCTTCGAAGCCGTGCACGGGTCCGCTCCGAAGTACGCCGGCATGAAGAAGGTGAATCCCTCCGCCGTGCTGATCTCCGGCGTCATGATGCTGCGGTGGCTGGGCGAGAAGGCCGCGGCCGACCGGATCGAGAAGGCGATGTATGACGTACTGAACGAGGGGAAGCGGGTGACGTACGACGTCGGCGGGACGGCCAAGACGGACGAGTACGCCCAGGCCATCATCGACAAAATGCATGTGTCCTTGAAGTAAAGGAGGTCAGGATGCCGACGTTTACGCAAGAAGCGATCGCGACGAAGAAGAAGAAAGACATCAAGCTTGTGGGAGTCGATCTGTACATCATCACGGAGGAGGGGATTCCCAAATTCACGGACGGGGAATTCGGGCCGTTCAAGTGCGAGTTCATTTCGAACCGAGGCACGAAGGTGTGGCCGGGGTTCGTGAGCCCGGACCTCTTGATGGTGAACTGGTACCGCTGCCGGTTCCTGGCCACCCGCGACGTGAAGGACGCGGAGGTCAGCGACTTTCTCGTGAATTTGAGCAGGAAGTGGGAATGGTCCGCCGCACAGAAGTTGTGGAATTACGACGGCGAGGCCGGATACAGCAAAGCGTACTGATCGACCGGCTTCGGCGGCCGGCGTCGACGCCGGCCGCCGAGGGATCGGGAGGAGGCGCGGACATGTCCGTCCACCACAGCCACTGTCTCGTGTGCGGGGCCTCCGTGACTCCCGCACCGCTGTCGCCGGAGGCGTTTCTGGAGGACCGATTTCTCGCGGTGTTCGATCTTCCGCGTCATCGGCCTTGGCGTCTCAGAGCCACCACTTGCAAGAGGCACATCATGCAGCAGACGCAGAACAAGGCGGATATCGAGTATGCGGTCATGTTGGCCGTGTTGAACTTTCACACCGAGTTCATGAAGTCGAACTACTCGCACGTCCAGGTACAGATGTTCGAAGACGTGATCGACGTCAGCTTGACCAGGAACGGCTCCGTTCCGGCCGAGGAACGGTTGGCTCAGTCGGAGGAGGGACGCTCCTTGCTCCGGCAGGTCCACGATGCGATCTTCAAATCCTGCCAGGACATGCTGAAACAACAGCTCGAACGGGTGGTGGGGCGGAAGGTCCGCACGATCGCGGCGAGCCTCGACCCCGTGACCGGGCGGAGCAGTCTCTCCATCAAGCTGGACGAAGGGTGCGTCGGCTCCTCAATGGGGGCGTTCTCCGGCCTGACCGAAAAAGTCTGATCGCGCCTGCCTGAATGGCGGTTTTCAACCCGGCCGACCGTAGTCAGTAATGAACTCGGGACTGAATTCGCTCCCAAGCCGCCATAGCACGGAGACCTCTTTCATCCGGGGTATTCTGATGGCTCGACCACGAACGTCCTGCCGTGGCGCCCGCGGCGGGTACTGAGGCTGAACCATCCTGTTGCCGAGGCTGGATCATGCTCCAGGCTATGGGGGTCCAGGCTCCGAATCCTATCCCGATGCAGGCCAGGAAAAACGCCGCCGTGCCAAGATCTCGCGTCCACAGGAGCGCGCAGACCGCCATTCCCCCAAATCCACTGGATGCGGCGACCACCAGAATGCGTCGGGACAGGCTCCACCCGCTCAGCCGGATCAACAGCAGCGAGGTCAGCAACAGACCGATGCCGAGCCACGACCAGAGATACCCGACTTCGACGGGTCCCAGACCCAGGAGGGTTCGTCCAAACACCGGGAAGAGAACGGTAAACGCACCCGTGCCGAACGTATACACCGAAGCCATGAGGATCAGGAACAGTAAATCCCGCCGCTGGACCAACGTATAGCGAAGTCCGTCGAGGAGGTGCCCGAGTGTGTCGCTCGTTGCTCCGGCGCGGTGGCTATGGTTCTCGCCGGTGTCGAGGAGCCGGATCGGCAACAGGCAGGCGGCCGAGGCCAGGTAAGTTACGGCGTTCCAACACAGCACTTCCTGCGAACCGGAAAACGCGATGCCGATTCCGCTCAGGGCCGGTCCGATGATAATGCCGAGACTCGTCGTGCTTTGAAGGAGTGCGTTTGCGGCCGTAAATTGTCGGCGGTGGACCATGAATGGCACGGCGGAGGACAGCGTGGGCACGAACACGGCGGTAGCGATCCCGTACAAAAACGCCAACGTATAGAGAGACGCGATTATGAAGTACGGAACCGCAACAAAACAGGGAACCACTCCGATCAAGACACCGCGCACGAGATCGCTGACGATCAAAATCGTCTTCTTCGGAAGCCGGTCGACCATGACGCCGATGAACGGGCCGAACAGAATCGGCGGCAACGTCTGCAACAGCCCGATGACGGTCGTTTTGAGCGGAGAGCCCGTGATTGCATAGACGAACCATAGCAACGCGAGCTTGCTGACCCCATCCGCGACTTGAGAAAGGACCTGGCTCCACCAGACCAGACAGAAATCCCGCGAGAGGAGCCACCGCGTATTTTCCCGCCCTGTCTCGACCAGAGCCTCGACATCGGCTGCAGCACGCAGGTCGTGTTCAACGACGTTCATCCGGAACGGAGAGGGTCCCATCTTTCCTCTTTCTCTGGGTGCCAAGGGGCGCCATGATCCCGCGCATCCGTCCATGCCTGCACGAGGCGAGGTACGACGGTTTCGACATTCCTCGATCGACTACGGGCCAACGGGGTGCAAGGCGACCGCACCGCGCATGCACCGGACGGCGACGCCGGCCGTGATGAGAAGGACCAGACCGAGTCCGACCAGACTGGCAGCGGGACCGATGGTTTCCGCAATCCAGCCGAATCCCGTCATGCCCGCCATCGCGGCCGCCATCGATCCGACGTTGAACGTCGTCAGAACCCGACCCAGAAGATGTTCGGGAGTCAGTTCCTGCAGCAGTGCCCAAATGATCGGATTCAGGACGGCTGTGCTTCCACCTACCACGGCAATGACGCCGGCGGCGGCCACCGGCGTCGTAAGCAGACTAAGACTGCACACGGAGAGTCCGCCGATGAACATCCCATGGGCGACGATGCGCAACCGTCCGTACATGTCCTGCAGCGGCGTTGCAGCCAGCCAGATCGAAGCGACGAGCATGCCGACTCCGAGCGCCGACCATAGCCAACCCAGTTGAACCGGTCTGACCTGGAGAAACTCATCGGCGTAGACCGGAAGGATGAATACGAACGCGCTCACGCCGAGATTATATAAGCCCGAGATCAATACCAAAGTAAAGACAGGGGACCGCTCGCCGAAGACGAAACGAACCCCCACCCGTAGCTCCTCGATGACCGAGGGAGAAGAGCGGTCGCGCGGAGTAAGCCGTTCATTGAAAACGATCGGCAGAAGGCAAAGCGCGGACACGAGGAAGGTTGCTGAGTTGACGAAGAGTACATGTTCCGCTCCGATCAGTGCGATCAAGACCCCGCCGATGGCCGGTCCGAGCAGCATGCCGATGTTGTTGGTTCCTTGAATCAACGCATTGGCTGCCACCAGCTCGGTGGGCCGCACCAGCAGCGGCACGGCGGCCACCAACGCGGGTCCGAATACCGTCGACACCGCCGACGTCGCGAAAATCAGCGCATAGAGGCCCGCAATGGACAAGCGGTCAGCCACATACAGCGCAGGTATCAGAAAGGTCAGGACGGCTCTGACCAGATCGACCCATATCATGATGGATTTCTTCGGCGAGCGATCGAGATACACTCCGATGAACGGACCGAAGACCAACGGCGGGATCGTTTGGAGGAGTCCGACCAGCGAGACTTTGATCGCGGAACCGGTCAACTGGTAGACGAACCATAGGAGGGCGACCTTGTTCAGCCCTTCGCCGATCTGAGACGTCACCTGCCCCCACCAGAGAAGGCCGAAATTTCTTGTCCCGATCAGGCGCCATCCCCGACAGGTATCTGTTCCAATGCCGGACACGTGTGCCTCCTGGATTTGCGACCCGCAGATTTCATGTTCGGCCCATGAGAACCTTGCCCGTGGCTCGCACAACGTATCGTAGGTACGGCTGTTTCTGATCAAAGCTAGCAGTTTGTTGACAAATT
>JRYJ01000159.1_pt1 | contig 63278 bp, 61 predicted proteins | sample 235371 | NCBI WGS metagenome assembly JRYJ01 (sample SAMN03074219, study PRJNA261477) | activated sludge metagenome | biome: Wastewater Treatment Plant; feature: Wastewater; material: Activated sludge; isolation source: activated biomass of a wastewater treatment plant treating hydrocarbon... ... | reverse complement strand
TTTTGAGATAGGTTCTAGTGTGGGGAAATTCAGACGTGAGACACTCGTACTGCGCGGGGAGATCGGAAATTCACGCCAGGTCGTCGATCGAATGGGGAAAACGCACGGGAGGGGATGCGGACCGCCGTCGGGAGCCACGCCCGGTCAGGTCTCTTTCTCCATGGTCCAGCGGTGTTTGACGAACATGCCTTTACCACGCCACCCTTCGTGAGGATACATGCGGCCGGTGCCGTAAAAATCGCCGTCGAGCACGTGCAATTCCGCCGCATATTGAATCCAATCCTGGGTGAGCGCGTTGTTCTCGATCGCCGCATGCAGATAATACCGCCCTCCGCACAAGGGAAGCTGCGGCACATGAAAATCGACATACCCGCTGCCCTGCAGATCGAGCGGGCGGCGGTCCACGAGGTCGGTCGAGAGGATACAGTAGGTACGCTCGTCGCGGTTGATGACGACGACAACTCGCATGTCCTCGAAGATTTTGGACACGAAACTGCGGTAGGTGACGCGCACGATGAGATGCTGCCCGGACAGCGCATGCTGGATCGGCTCACCCTTTTCATTGTGGAAGGTCAGGGAGCTGACGATGATCTCGCCTTGCGTGTACCGGTCTTTCCGGTCGGCCAGCGCGATCCCTTGTCCCGCAACCGTCTCGTTCATGTACTGTTCGATGACCTCCTGTGGTGCACCGTCGCCTACGATCTCCCCCTGACGTAACAGGAGGGTCCGCTGGCAAAGGCTGGCAACGGCCGGCAAATCGTGACTGACGAGGATGACGGTCCGTCCGTCCCGCCGGACTTCGTCCATCTTCCCCAGGCATTTCCGTTGAAACGCCCCATCGCCGACCGACAGCACTTCATCTACGATAAGAATCTCGGGATCCAAATGGGCGGCGACGGCGAACGCCAGCCGCACGTACATGCCGCTGGAGTACCGCTTGACCGGGGTATCGATGAATTGTTGCGTCCCCGAAAAGTCGACGATGGCGTCGAACCGTCGATCGATCTCGTGCTTGCGCATGCCGAGCATCGCCGCATTCAAATATACGTTTTCGCGGCCCGTGAGCTCGGCATGAAAGCCCGTCCCCACCTCCAAGAGACTCGTCACCCGCCCGTAGATGTCGACCTCCCCCCTGGTCGGCTCCGTAATGCGAGACAGAATCTTCAAGAGCGTGCTCTTCCCGGCCCCGTTGTGGCCGATGATGCCCAGGACCTCCCCCTCCCGCACTTCGAACGAAACGTTCTTCAACGCCTGGAACCGGCGCGCCGGGACCGCCCGCGTGCCGCCCGATTTCAGCCATGACAGCCATCCGTCGACGATCTGGTCGCGCAGCGTGTCATAACGTGCGCTTCCGATGACATATTCTTTTCCGACGTTCCGCGCCGCAATCGCCAGGTCACTCATCAGATGACATCCGCAAACGTCCGTTCCATCCGTTTGAAGTACAGCACGCCGCTGACGAACAGCACCAGCACGATCGATAGGCTGGGCAGCATCGTACTCAAGGCCGGCGGCGGAAGGTCCAACAGGGTCCACCGGAACCCCTCGACCACCCCGACGACCGGATTCAGGCTGTAGAGCCCGCGCCACTGCTCGGGGATCATAGACACGGGATACACAATCGGTGACGCAAACATCCAAAACTGCACGAAAAAGGGGATGATATGCCCCACGTCGCGAAATCTCACGTGCAGCGCTGAAAACCACAGGCTCACCGCCAGCGCCGCAAGGAAGGCAATCGCGGCGAACACCGGGAAGAAAATAAGTTGCCAACCGGGCGTGACGCCGTACCACAGAATCAACGGGATCACCACCCCAAGCGAGAAGATCAGGTCCACGGCCGGCGTGGCGGCCGCTGCGATCGGGATGATGAGCCGGGGGAAATATACTTTGCTGATCAGATGCGACTCGCCGACGAGACTGGTGCCGCTGCGGCTCGTCGCCTGCGCGATGAAGTTCCAGGGCAACAGTCCCGTATACGCAAAGAGCGGATAGGGAATGCCGTCGGACGGGAGTTTGGCCAGGTAGCCGAAAATAACCGTGAATAGCAACATCGAGATCAGCGGCTGGAACACGGCCCAACCGGCGCCGATGGCGGCCTGCTTGTACCGGACTTTCACGTCCCGCCACACGAGGAAGAGCAGGAGCTCACGGTATTGCCAGAGCGATTTCAGATCGACGTGAAAGACCCCTCGACTCGGGCGGATGCGAACGGTGGGTTCGCGAGCGCCTGCTCGAGATCCTGCGACAGCTTCGCTCGAGGAATTCATGCGGTCCGCTCCTTGGTGTCTGCGAGGCTAGAGGGATTCTGCAGAAGATAGGGTTCCCAGAACGCCCGATCGTATCGCGGCCATGCATGGCAGCCGAAGGGCAGTCGGCGGCCGTTCAATTCGAAGCACCGGCCCGGGGCCACCTCAAAAGCAAAGCGCAGCCCAACTTCGAACGAGGCGACCTTGAAACCCGCGTAGTAATGCACCGCGCGGTCCGACCAGAAATGGTCCTCGTTCCTGGTCCCGTCCGGTCGAAGGTGCCAGTCGCGCAATTCCCGCTGCACACCGTTGAATCGCCGAATCCGTTTGAAGAGCTTGTTGGGAAACCGCAGCATGCGTGTAACCGGCGGATACTCGGACACGACGGAGTTCCAATATGCCTCAGGTTCCACCCAATAGGCGTCCGAAGCAAGCACTTTCAAAAAACTGTCGACTTTCCTGAGCGACAAGCCGCCATTGCCGACTCGAGCCCGGGAAACCCAGGGACTGTCCGCGCATGGCAGCCAGGGCGCGCCGACGTAATCCAGATCGGTCGCGCACCACTCCATCAACTGATCGGAAAAGACCAAGGCATCGAGTTGATACAGCAGAATATAGCGATATTCGGCAAAGGATTCGTAGAACAGGCTCGACAACATCAGCCGGGTATTGGCGATCGCGCTCCCGAAATAAGCATCATCGAACCGCTTGATTTCGAACCCGGGCCGAGTAATGGCGAGGCTGCTGGGCACCACGAGAAATTTATCATAGCGACCGAGAAAGTGATCGAGGTGTCGGAACGAGATTTCCTCGTCCGGGCTGAAGTGTGCGCGGTTATACCCCGGCACCACCACGGCGACCGTCTTCCGGCTCACGTTGGTTCTCCTCTCAGCAGGCAACCCGGCCGTCACCCCGTTGCTCCGATCAACCGAGGCGTCGCAGCCGCTGTTCCAGTCGACCCAGGCCCCTCGGATCGGCCGTCTGCTTGAACCAATACGAATAGTAGGGCCTGCCCAGTCGAAGCAGCTCAGGAACCGTCACGAACCGAAACCGTCCTCCAACCTGCTGGAACATGAGCTCCAGGGCACGAAGCATCGCCTGGCGGTCGACCCAGGAGGGGCGATCCGGCTGCGGTCCGTTCCGGGGAGCTCCCCGATCGAAAATCGTGTCGTGGAGCAGGACGATATCGCCCGGCTGCATGCGTTCTACGAGCACCTTCGCGATGACCGTGGCGTCCGGTTCATACCAATCCTCGGACGTGACACTCCAGCCCACCACCTCATACCCGAGTCGCCACGCATCCAGACGGGACAGGGCCGTTTGTTCTCCGTACGGGGGTCGAAACAACCGACTGTCGTAAGGCCCCAGCGCCTCGCCGCAAACGCGTAACTGCCGCCGGCGTTCCCGCGAGGACAGGAGCGGAAACGCCGAATGGTCCCAGGAATGGCTGCCGAGCGCATGACCGTGCTCTGCCATGCGACGCACCAGATCAGGGCACCGTTTGACGGATTCCCCTACCGTAAAGAAAGTGCCGCGTGCCTGGTTGGCTTCCAACAGGTGAAGGAGCTGAGGGGTACTCTCGGGATCCGGTCCGTCGTCAAACGTAAGCGCGACGACCGGCTCGCCCGTCGTCACCTTGATCAGACTTCCCAGGGCCCGACGTGCGGTGGACCGTGCCCAGCGGGCGAGCGTCATTGGCGCCGTACTCATCCCACGATCGGCGGACAACGATACAAGAAGGCCCCGCGCAACGTCCCAATCTGACGCCCCAACCTCCAGGCCAGCAGCGCCCGTCCCTTCTGCGAGCAGACCAGCTGAGGCACCTTCCTCAGGACGCCCAGCCACATGGCGACGTAGGCGCGCCACCGCCACAACTCACGCGAGTTGGTGCCGCGGAACCGATTGAACAACAGCACTTCGTATTGGGACCAGTTGCGCGTCTGCGCATAGATCCCGCGCAGGGTCGGCCGGTAGCGAAGGTGGACGACCGCCTCCGGCACATAATGCAACGGCACGCCCGCCAACTGCACGCGAAAGCAGTATTCGGTGTCCAGCAGATAAGGGAAATCTTCGTTGAAACCGCCCACCTTGTCGTGCACCGCGCGCTTGATGCCGAGGTTGCCGCTGCCCGCGTGCGGCAGATACGGGGGGTAGGAACTTTTTTGCAGACCGACCATTTGGGGGTGTTGCCCGATCGACGCATATACCCACTCGGGATTGAGACGCCGCGTCTCCATACGGCCCGCCACGAACTCATAGCGAGTGAGAGCCTCCCCCATCGCCGACACCCAGCCCGACGCCACGATGTCATCCGCGTCGCAGATGGCGATCGACTCCGCCGCGGCCGCGGCGATCCCCACGTTCAATGCATAGGGCTGTCCCTGGCGGGCGAGAGCTGGAACGAGGCGCAACCGAGCGAAGCGCGGGGCGTACTGTTCGACGATCGCTGTAGACCCGTCCGTCGAGCGGTTGTCGACGACGACGACCTCCCAGGGACGATCCCACTTCTGGTCGGCCAAGGCCTCCAACTGAGCGCCGATGGTGTCGGCGGCGTTGTAGCATGGAATGACGACACTCAGCATGAATTGTGGATGAGACGGTTCTACGATCATGGCAGGGGTGTTACCGACCCCGACGGGAAGCAGAGTGTGGCCGTCGTTCGATCGGCAGCCCGGAAGGGTGACGCGCGGCGCTAAACTTCGTCATGCGACCTATGCTCTGCCCCATACACATCCCGCCGCGCGACCGGCCGCGACCAGGACCGCATTGGCGACGACTCCGCCAAGCTTGGCTTTGATTTGCTCGGGATGCCGTAACATAACCCGCACCGCTACCTGCCCGGCCTTCACGGGCAAAGCCCCGTCCTCGCGCAACCCGACAGCGGCTTCGGCCAGGAAATTACCCACTGTGTATTGCGGGGGAAACGGGCCCGGCGTGAGAGCACCGCTCACGTCTTTCCAGAAGGCCTCGACCGCTCCGATCGGATCGGGCGCCGTACAGGCAAGGGTGCGGACGACCCGGCGGACATGATGCCAGATCTCCGGAGCTGCGGCCATCCACGGAGACTTCCGAAACATCTCCAGCAAGTACTCCCGGACCGCCGGCGCCCCACCGCCAACCCACCAGCGCTGTCCGGCTATGGTTGAACACACTGCAACCCGTGCGCGCCGCTTTACCGGTCCATTCTCAGGCGTATCCGGCAAAAGGGCCAGCGATTTCTCAATAATCAACGGAAGTTGCCGCTCGTTTTGACCGTTCACGATAGTCGTGCACCAGAGTCCGTTGTTGGAATAGCGCCCGACGCCGACCGGCCCCTCCACGAACAGGAATTGCGCATGGAACGCAAGGCGCAAGATCATCTCATAATGCTCCATACCGCCGAAGTTGACATCAAACAGACCTGCTTTGTCAAAGACCTCACGTCGCACCAGCATCGCGTCAGGGTGCATGAAATCGTCTGTCCTGGTCACGAAGTCCTCAAACACCCGGCCGGACGGGGCCGACTCGGGCCAGGCATCCAGGTGGGTCGTCTCACCCGTGATCTTGACCTGACCATACAGCACTCCGACTTCCGGATGGGCTTCAATGATGGGAACGTGCGCCATCAAACGGTGGGGAAACCACAGGTCATCATCATCCAGAAACGCGATGTACTTGCCCTTGCTGGCCGTGATTCCGGCGTTTCTGGCCCCCGACGCCCCCTGGTTCGTATCGAATCGCAGATACCGCACCTCGGGAAAGCGACGCGCCACGTCGGGCGTCGTGTCCGACGACGCATCGTCGATGACGATCACCTCCATGTCGAACACGTCCCCGCGGCCCTCCTGTGCGAACACCGAGGTCAGGGCTTCCGCCAGGAGCGCGGCCCGATTTCGGGACGGAATCACCACACTGACCAAAGGCCGCTTGGCCTTGCTCGACTGGACCGGCGNNCCATTCAGGATACGTGAGTATACTCTGTTCCTTGCCGTGGAGGGAATCAGGTCCTTCGGTCGACCGTTGCCGCGGCGGGGTCCAGCGCAGGCCGGCGAGGGTCGAAGGCCTGCAGGGGAATTTTCACGGCAATCTGCTCTGCGAGGAACGAATGGAAGGAGGGACTATAGTGCAACTCATCGATGATGGCTTTACGCTCGGACCCGTATACTGCAAACAGATCACCGAAATAGATCACGCCCGGCTCGACCCGCATCCGTTCGTAGAAAAGCTTGGCACCCACCCGCCAGGCGTAAAACTCATCCGGCATCGGACGGCGGTAGAGAGAGACCGGATAATTGTAAACTGCGCTCGGCTGGATGATGAACAACGGGGTGATCGAATAGAGCCGGCAGATGGCTTCCGCGATCTCCCGATTGTGCCGAAAGACATTGACCCTCCGCTGGATGTCGGGTGCATCCTTGGTACTCTCCCGTTGCGCAACGGTCGGCCCCTGCTTCCAACCAAGCCTGGCATTCATCGATGCCGCCAATCTCACGACCGGGATCCATTTCCAGGTGTCGAGAAACGGCTTCCTCTCGGTCGTCGGCTCCGCAAATTGCAGGTTGTGAAACTGCTTCCGGACCTGGTCAAAGAACTCCGGTGTATCGTCCTCTCCTCCGGAGTTCACACCGTCCATGAAAATGACCGCCTGCGGGCGGTGCCCGCTCTTGAGGAGATCGATCAACAACGCCGTTTCCTGCGTGGGATAGTAATACCCGCGCCCGTAGTTGGTCACTTCGATATGGAGCCCCAGCGACCGTGCCCGCGCGCGCGCATTCAGTACCTGGGAGAGATAACTCGGCCATGTCTGTTCGTCGGCCACGTTATAACCAAAAGTCGTACTCCCCCCGAACGCAAACACCTTTACGACCGGCAACCCCTCCTGGTTTGGAGGATTCACCGTTCGCCGGCTAAGGAACCCCTTTGGGTCCCGCCCCACGACCACCCGCTTGCCCTGAAATTCCGGCTCCGCGAATTCGACCCACGGCTGGTACGCCATGCCCCGCTTATTCAGCTCATAAAAGTCGTCCAGTACCTCGCCGACATACTTGGGCTCCGCCTGTCCGTACGCCTGGTAGTCGATCCAGGCCAACTGATACATATTCCGCTTGCCGTTATCGATGGGGGAACCGTCCGAATTGAACAGGCGGTCCGACCCGGCAACATCAGGCGCAGATCGACGATCCAACCCAGCCTGCACGCCATCCTTGATCAGAAAGATGCCAGCCAGCACGATATTCAACGCAAGAAAGGCGACCAGCGTATTGGTCACGATCAGGGCAAACGACACATAGGGCTGGCGGACCGGGGGCGCCGTCACCGGCGGTGGCGAGTGCGGAATGTCCTCATCGGGTCGATCCGCGAGCCGCAAGGATGAGCGAAAGCTCATAGTCGCCTGCCTGTCGTCGGTTGTGGTCCTGGTACCGTAAAGAGAACCGCTCCTTCACCAGCCCCCGGCAGTTGTCGCTATTCCAAGCCCGGACCTGGAGACTGCGTACTACAGCAGGTAGGGATTCGCTTGGAATTCCCGGTGCAAGCCTTTCCGCCTTCCTCCGCTGACCGAGACCCACTCATGTCGCGACGAAGCGACGCCGACGGCATCCAGAGCGCGTTGGGCTGCGAGCCCGTCATGAAACGAGGCATCGATCTCGTCGTCCAGCTTGCCCCGGAGGCAAGCGTCAACGAAACTTCGCATCATGCGCCCAAGACAATGCGGTCGGCCATCCGACGCCGGCTCGGGCAGCGGCAGGATTTCCCATAGCGGGCTGGCTGGACGCGATATCCGCAGGGTATCGATCGAGCCTCGACTCAATGAGGCCCGCATGGCGCCTTCCCGGCCGATGACCTCCACGTACGCCTTGTCGCCTGAACAGGGGGTGGCACGACTTGCAAACCATTGCCCCTGGACACCGTTCGTGCAGAGAAACCACGCCGCCGCAATGTCGTCGGTGTCCACCGCCGTCAACATCCCTGTCGACTGGTCGGGGCGTTCGCGTGGGATGAGCTGGGTAAATCCGGTGACCGCTTCGATCGGGCCGAGCAGAAAACTCGCCATATCGAACAAATGAGCCCCGACGTCGTAAAGCATCCCGCCCCCGGCAAGATCCGCTTTCTCACGAAAACCGACCGTGGCATTCGGCTGAAAACCTTCCCAAGTCTCGAAATGGAGACGGATGTGGTAGGGTTCGCCGATATCGCCCCGTCTCAAGCGGCGGCGCAACTCCTGCACGCCGAGGAGGTACCGAAAGGTGAAGGCGACCTGATGGACTTTTTGGCTTGCCACGGCCGCGCAAACCATTTCGACTGCTTCGGCGACATTCATCGCAAGTGGTTTTTCACAGAGCACATGTTTGCCGGCGGCCAAGGCGGCAAGTGCCTGCTGTGCGTGAGCGACGTTCGGAGTGGCGATCGTCACCGCGTCGATATCGGTTCGGGCGCATAGGTCGTAGTAGTCCGTGTAGACGTCCGGCACATTCAGACGTTCCGCGAGCAACCGGGTGCGATCCATGCGTCGCCCACAGAGTGCCACGACTTTCGCCTGCGGGTGAGACTGGAGCCCCGGGATATGGCAGACCTCGGCAAATGAACCGGTGCCGATGACTCCCACGCGAAGCATACCCATACGATTACCGATTTCTTGAAGACCGCCGATCCGGCCTGAGAGCGACGCCAAAATCGCGATGATCAACTTCGGCGCTCCATTAATAATTAATTAATCTGAGAACCGGGAGCCTAGATAAGCGCTAAAGAGTGGCATATTGGGTGGGGAGGTCCTATCGGGGAATCCCTGAGAAATCCATTAATTCCTACTGAATCGCTCTTAGGACAAGCCTTGGCCAATTGGCCTGGATTTGATGAGTTATCGCTGAAATATCAATTTGTTACCGGCGCACATCCACCACACGTAAGGCTGCAGCAGGATTTGCGGCACTATGGTCTCGAAAAAGCACCGGAACGCTATGACGCGGGAAGCTGAGTCTCTTTTGCAAAGAAGTCATACAGTGCTCGAGCAATCGCTTCATGCCCCAGCGGATTGGGATGACAGAAATCCATAAAGAGGTCTTTTCCACCGGCTTGTGCAAGGTAGGGGTAGGTGTCCACGTACATGATCTCTCGCTGTTTCGCCTGCGCAGCCGCCTTCTGGATCAGGGTTTTCACCCCGTCAGCGTTGGCGTCCTTGGCAAACGCATCCCGGCCGGCGACAATGACTAGGAGGAACCGGGACTGGTTCGACTCTGCGAACCGCTTGATAGCCGCAAGCGACTCGAACATGTCGTCCCAAGCCTGGTCGATGCTGTCTTTGGTGAGGAGATATCGATCAGCCCCTACATTGTAGTAGTAAGGCGAGCCCTCAGGGCCGAACAGAGGATTTTCCATCGTTTCAGATCGCCACCTCCCGAAGGCGGTGATGGCGGCGGAATACATCACCGTTCTGGAAAGGAGCGGAACCGCGCTGCTCAGATTGTTGATGACAAGACCCTCAAGACTCACGACGTAGCGGGCCCCGTAAATCGTACGAGGCATTCCAGTCTCGTCACGCGCACCAAGTCTCAAGAGAGCTTCGTCCGAGAGATCGTTCTGCAGCTCGATCTCCACCATGATCCAGTNNGTCCGCTCGCACATGGAACGTATAGACGCTCGGAGAACTTCCACGAAACGTGCTCAAGACTTCCCAGGGGTGATCCGTCGCACCGTTGTTCAGCAGTGATTCGAGGCGGTGCGTATATTGCTCCGTGTCCTCGACCCCAAATCCGTGGCCGATCGAATCTCCATAGCTCAGTATGCGCACGGTTTTCGGCGACCGCCCCTCCGCGGTGTCCCTGAGTCTCCGGAATCCGGCATTGTTGGTACGGGTGGTTTTGCGGGCGACAGTCGCGACGTTGTTGGGTGTGCGAGTATAGACAAACGGCAGGTTGTAGTCGGGTACGATCATTACCGTATCGGTGTCGACGCGGGACCCGAGGTAGTATCCGTATAGAACCACCTCGGAAAGTCCAAGGGCAAACAATGAGCTTAGGATCGGCAAGAGAAACCCCAATGGGAGGTGCACGGGCCGTCCTGATGTTCGAGTTTCCCTACCCTGCAAGTTCGCCATACGGCCGTTCAGTTCTCGGGCGGTGACCTGCCATGCGAGGTGTCGGCAACGGGCCCAGAGGAGCGTTCGACACCCCTGTCCATTCGTGGCAGATCGCAACTGTAAGGATTGACGCTGCGGAACCGAGTCGATGCGGGCGGCGATGGGAAGGTCCGGTGCGTTACTTCAGGATACCCGTCAACTGCAGAAACAGGAGGGCAAGCACCCCGGCCAGGAGCAATGCGCAGACGGCAGCCACCCTTCTAAACCGACGGTTTCTCGACTCCAGCTCATTGAATCCCTCGCTGAATTCGTACGGTCGTCTTAGCCTTCGACGACGGTCTGCAATTCCTACGTGAGGCGGCTCTTCTACCGAAGCAGATATGGGAGGCACGTGAGCCATGAACTACCCCTCAGCTCTGCCGCTCCGACCGATCAACGCGTTGGGAATCAAGCCCCCAATAATGAGCGTTAGAGGTTACGAACCTTACTGAAACCCACGACAGGATCGTATCAGGGATTCCCCTAGAAAATTTGTTTTGGGGCCTTAAATAGGCGGGAAAGGTAATCTAGAAGCCCTATGGCTAGAGGAACTTATGAATCGGGACGCACCAGACCGGTCCGGATGGCCAAGCGAACGAGGCCCGGTAGGTCATGGATTCCTAGCCGCTCCATGAGCTGTGCCCGATGGGTTTCCACGGTCTTGACGCTGACCTCCAGGCGCTGCGCGATTTGCTTGGTCGAACACCCCTCGGCGATCAATTGGAGGATCTCGCGCTGCCGGCCGGTGAGTTTCCCCAATGGGCCGGCAGGCGCCTCCTCCTGGCGGCAATAGAGGTCAACCGTGAACTTGGCAACCGCCGGGGTCAGATAGGTGCCGCCCCTGCATACCGTTTTGATGGCCAACTCGAGTTCCGCCCGGTCCGCCTCCTTTAAGAGATAGCCTGCAGCACCGGACCTGAGCGCTTCTTTGAGATACTCTTCGTTCGTATACATCGAGAGCATGAGGACCTTGGTGCGCGGGCACTCCTGGTGGATCCGACTCGTCGCCTCCAAACCATTCATTCCCGGCATGGCAATATCCATCAACACCACATCGGGCTCCAACTCTTTGGAAATCCTCACTGCATCTCGACCGTCGCTGACTTCGCCGATCACCAGCACATCTTCCAGTTTCTCAAGAAGTGCGCGAAATCCCGCTCGCACCAAGGTGTGATCCTCAGCGAGAAGTACCCGAATTTTATTCATGGGACTCGGTCACGCTCCCATCTGGTCGAACGGGAATGTCGCGCGGATCTCCGTCCCGCAACCGGGGGCGGACCTGATCGCAAAATGTCCGCCCACTAACCGGACTCGCTCTTCCATCCCCGACAAACCGACCGTGCCCACCGCAGGAGGATCGCGATGTATCCGATGCGGATCGAATCCGATTCCGTCATCGTGGATACTTAGCGTCAGCATCCCATCGGCCACTTGCAAACACACCTCGACGCGCTTCGCGTCGGCATAGCGCGCGACGTTCGTGAGGGCCTCCTGTGTCAGTCGAAAGCACGCGATCTCGACGTCGGGCGACGGACGCGTGGCCAAGCCGTCGGCTCGGAATTGCATCTCCCAGCCCGCCCGTTCCGCCTGCCTGCCGACGTACCACCGCAGCGCCGGCACCAGACCGAGCTCGTCCAGCAGGGAGGGGCGCAGATCGAGCGCCAAGCTCCGCACATGCTGGAGCACCTGGCCGAGCATCTGCAAACTGTCCGCAACCTGCTTCTCGACCGCTTCGCTGTGCGACGCATCTCGAATCTCGCGGAGATTCAATTTGATGGCCGTCAGGGCCTGACCGATCTCATCGTGCAGGTCCCGCGCGATCGCGCGGCGCTCCATCTCCTGAATTTCCATCAGCCGTCGCGAGAGGACCCTCAGCCGGTCGTTCGCGTCCCTGAGCGCGGTCGTTCGCTCATGCACGCGCAACTCAAGTTCCTCGTGGGCGGCCTTCAGCTCCTCTTGGGCGCGCTTCTGCTCCGTGATGTCCGTGTTGAGTTCCAGGCTCCCGTTCGGGACCCCGTTCGAATCGCGCAGGAGAGTCCAACGGCTGGACACGGTGATCCTCGCTCCGGACTTGGTGGTATGGATGAGTTCGCCGTTCCAATAGCCATTCACGAGCAGGTGGGTCTTGATCTCCGCCAGCGGACGGGGGAAGACGGTCTTCAGAAAGTCATGGATATAGGCCCCCAGGGCTTCCTTCTGGCTCCAGCCGTAGAGGCGGACGGCTCCTTCATTCCAATACGTGATGGTATCCTGCCTGAAATCGCGCACAAAAATGGCGTCATTGGCCAAATCCAGCAACTCACCTTGGCGGCGCACCAGCTCTTCAGCTTGAAGTTGCCCCCGTTTGTCGTGCACCACGATGAAATAGCCCCCGACCTTACCCGTGTGATCCGGATAGGCCGTGATCGAGAGGGTGACGGGAAATGGATGGCCGTTCCGGTGTACGTAGGTCCATTCTTCTTCCGACGTGCGCCCGATGCCGGCCTTTGACACGATGCACACGAACGCATCAGCCGCACTACCCTCGGGTTGAGGGGTCCATGTTTCCATCTGTCGGCACAGTTCCTCTTGATCGTGAAAGACCGCCGGTGTGACCTTCCCGAGAACCTCGACGGCGCGAACTCCCAGGAGTCGCTCCGCCGCCGAATTGAATCCGGTAATGAGCCCGGTCGGCGTGGTGGACATCACGGCGACCTGCTGCTCCCCGGTTCCCTCGTTTCGTGTTCGGCGCTGCACCGCAGTATCCATCTGGTTGGAATCTATCATGGCGTCGGACCGTTCAACAGAACCGCAAATCCCCACCGTACACGAGGGAATGTCCGGAAACTTGGTGCGTATCCTACCATACGCAGTCACCGGGGAGAGAATGACGGTCGGACATTCCCCTCGTGCCGCCCACTGGGAGAGTCGTTGTTTTCTGGCTGGATTGCCCAACGCGACGATCAACGACGGGCATTGACCCGTGACGATTGCCGCCCAACCAGCCAGACCCCCGCGAGAATCAAGGCGATCCCGGCGACTTCCCTGGCGCCGATCGATTCGCCCAGCACCAAGGCGGAGAGGATCAGCGCCGACACCGGAATCAGGTTGACGAAGACCCCCGCCCGCGACGGTCCCACCCCCTGCACTCCATAGAGCCAGGCCTGCTGACCGAGCGCCGTGGCGAAGACGATCAGATACACCAAGGCAATCCAGCCGACCAGCGGCACGGCTTGGACTCCCGTCAGCAGCAGTCGCCGGTCCATCCACAACAACGGCACCTGAAGAACGATCGAAATCAGCAAGGTCGTCCAATTCACGGTCAACGGCGAAAGCCGCTCCATGATCGTCCGCCCACCGATCGAGTAGAGGGCCCAGCTGACCAACCCGAGCAACACAAGGATGCCGCCCAGCCAGGGATTTGACCCGCTCGGCGCATCCCCGCCGACGCCGGAGACCAACGCGACACCGGCGAAGGAGATGGCACAGCCACCGGCGACGGTCCTGAACGGCACGTCCCGGATAAGCACGGAGGACAACAGCGCGGTTATGGCGGGGCTGGCCCCGATAATGACGCCCGCCGTCGCGGCGCCGATGTAACGTAGGCCGAACAGCGTGAGCAGATGGTTGCCGAGCACACCGAGCCCCAACAGGCACAGCATTTTCAGGTCGCGCGCCGTCCAACTTGCCCGCGCACCCTCCTGCCACCACCAGAGCGGGATCAGGATAAGCAACGCCCCCACGCCGCGGAGCACCGACGTCTCGACCGCCGAAAAGGCCCCGAGCGCCAATTTCTGCCCGACGATCGACCCGCCCCATACGACGGCAGAGGTCGTCAGGGCGGCATAGGCCGTGAATTCAGAGGGTTTGGTCATGCGGGAACCGATCCCTGCTCGGTCGCTGCGCTGCCATGCCACGTCCCATCGATTCGACCCGTTTACCTGCCCCGCTGCTCATCGTCTAAGTACCACAATGTCCAACTTAAGTGGAGGAATCATGGCGCATCGTTCCCTCACGACATGGCTGGCTCCGGTCTTCGCAGGACTCTTCCTGCTGAGCGGCTGTTCCCGAACGCTGGTCAAAGACGAAATTCACGTCGCGAAGACGTCCGGAAACCATTGTTCCGGCAGCGAAGGAGTGGACGACTCGTCGCTGGCGGTCCTGCCGATCCCGGTCGTCGCTTTCTTCGTCCCCCACTGGGATTTGAACGAGGTCAAGGCGGACGACTTCCTCCGCCGCTGCGGCGACGCGGCGACCCTCGTCAACCGTAAGGTCGAGGTCAACAAGGCCGCCTGCATTCCGGCCGGGATCACCCGAATCATCAGCCTCGGAATCTGGCAGTGGTGTCCGGCCCGCGTCTCCTGGGAAGCGGACCAGAAAGCGTAAGGCGTGCGAACAGTGATGAGTGATGGGCCCAGACCGACGGTCGGTGTCTCCGGCGGTATCTCCGCCCCGTCACCCATCAGCCTGCACCGATCACTGTCTTGGTGACCACCAGAACTCCGTCCCGCACCGTGACCAAGACCGACGTCACACGCGGGTCCGCCGACACCACCCGTGCGACCTCCTGAATCGCCGCCGTCCGCTCGTCGGGCGGCGGCTGTTTGAGGACATCGCCATCCCATAGCACGTTGTCGATCAAAATCACCCCACGAGGCGCGAGCAAGTCCATTGCGCGCCGATAATAATTCACATAGTTCTGCTTGTCTGCATCGATAAAGATGACGTCGAACGGGCCGGCGAGCGTCCGCATCGTCTCCAGCGCCGGGCCCAGACGGATGTCGATCTTGCTTCCGTGGGGCGATTGGGCGAAATACCGTCGCGCCACAGCCGCCGAGTCCATATCCACCTCGCAGGTCACGACGGTTCCGTGCGGGGGCAAGGCTTCGGCGAAGCAGAGGGCGCTGTATCCGGTGAACATGCCGATCTCCAGCACCCGCGTCGCACCCACCAGCCGCGTCATCATGTGCAGGAAGGCGCCTTCCAACGGGCCGACGATCATGCGCGCCGACTCCATCGTCCGTTCGGTCTCCTCACGCAACGCGCGCCGGACAGCCGTTTCCGGCAACGAGTGGGCCTCGGCGTAGACTTCGATCTCGGGCATGACCAGATCCGCCATCGGTTTCACTCCATGGAACGGGTGTGCGAAAATAAGCCTCGTACGCCGCGGGATCATATCACGGACCCGGCGACGGAAGGAGTGGCGCGTGAAGACACTGACGAAGTTGGCACCGCTGACGACCCGGCTCCTGGAAATCCAGCGCATCAACAGCGCGGCTTCGGTCCTGTCCTGGGATCAGGAAACCTACATGCCGGCGGGCGGCGGTGCCGCTCGAGCGGAGCAAATTGCCGTCTTACAGGGGCTTGCGCACGACAAGCTCGTCTCCGAGGAGATCGCCCAGCTGTTGGAACGGTGGGTGGACCCCGCCACCGGTCAGGCGGCTGAAACGGACGGCGAACGGTGGGATGAGCCGTCCCGGGCGCTGTTGCGCGAAGTGTGGCGGGACTTCAGCCGCGCCAGAAAATTGCCGTCGGAGTTTGTCGTTCGGCTGAGCCGCGAGTGTTCGTTGGCCCAACAGGCCTGGGTCGATGCCCGCGAAGCCAGCAACTTCAAGAGCTTTCTGCCGCACCTCGCCACGTTGCTGACTCTGAAGCGAGAGGAAGCAGATTATTTGGGTTACAAGGTCTCGCCGTACGATGCGCTGCTGGATCTCTATGAGCCCGGCGCCACCATCGCGCAACTGGCACCGCTGTTTGACCAACTGCGGGCCCGCTTGGTTCCTCTCTTGAAACGCGTCATCGACAGTCCGGCGTCCGTCGACGAGAGCTTTCTGTTTCACGGCTTCGACACGGCGCGGCAGCTGGAGTTCGGCCGGCTGGTGTTGATCGCCATGGGATACGATTTTGAGCGGGGCCGCCTCGATCTCTCGGCGCACCCGTTTACCACATCCTTCCATCCGACGGACGTGCGCGTCACAACCCGCGTCTTTGAACACGACTTGGCCTCTTGCCTGTTCAGCTGCATCCACGAAGGCGGACACGGACTGTACGATCAGGGGCTGGACCCGCAGTACTACGGCACGCCGCTCGGCGATTCCGTCTCGCTCGGCATCCACGAGAGCCAGTCGCGGCTGTGGGAAAACTGCGTCGGACGCTCGCGGCCGTTCTGGCGGTTCTTCTATCCGATTCTCCAGCAGACGTTTCCCCATCAGCTCAAGGGGATCGACGTCGAACAGTTCTACGCGGCGATCAACCGCGCGAAACCCTCCCTGATTCGCGTCGAAGCGGACGAATTGACGTACAACCTGCACATCATGTTGCGGTTCGAGATCGAACGGGATCTCATCGAAGGCCGCACCCAGCCGGATGACCTTCCCGGCATCTGGAACGACAAGATGAAACAGTACCTCGGAATCGTACCGGACAAGGATGCCGACGGGGTGCTGCAGGACGTCCACTGGTCGATGGGTGCGTTCGGCTATTTCCCGACTTATACCTTGGGCAACCTGTACGCCGTCCAGTTCTACGAACAGGCGAAACAGGAAATTCCGCATCTGGAAGACGAGATCGCTGTGGGCCAGTTGATGGTGCTGCGCCGGTGGCTCGAGCAGAAAATTCACCGCTGGGGGCGGATGTACCGACCGGAGCATCTCGCACAGCGCATCACCGGCTCCACCATCAGCCCCGAACCGTTCCTGCGTTATCTCGAACGCAAGTATGGCGAGCTGTACGAACTCTCCCCCTGACCTCCGCCTCGCCCCGGTGCCCCGTCGACCTACGCATGTTGCCTAGGTCGACCTTTCCGGCCCTTCCAGATCCTTCCGGCCCTGGTTCTAGGGTTTCGGCTGTTGTATGAACGAACAGAAGGCCGCCCTTGACAGGCGCCGCCTTGCGTGAAGCCCCGGTTTGGCTCCCGTACGATGATCGGCTTGTCGCGCCATTCGATCGGCCTGGGACTTCAGGCTCTGCTCTTCGCATTGGCCGTTTTTTCGGTCGACCTCGTCACCCCGCTCGGCGTGGCCGTGTGGTTGCTCTACCTAATCCCGCTGGCGCTGAGCTATTGGCTGGACACCCCGACCTCCCCGTACTGGATTGCCGGATTCTATTCGATGCTCATCGGCGCCGGAGGCGCCTTCTCCCCCCCGGGCGTGGCGCTGGGGTACTCGATCGTCAATCGGTTGCTCGGCAGCGCGATGCTTTGGGGGGCGGCCCATGCACTGGTCCTGGCAAAACGCCGCGACCAGGAGCAGGCTCGCATTCAGGAACGCTGGCGCCTCCTGGCCAGTGAAACGAACGACGTGCTCTGGGACTGGGATCTGCTGACCGATGCACTCTGGTGGAGTGACAACGCCCAGGCCAAGTTCGGGTACGATCCGCGCACCGAACCGTCCATTGAAGCGTGGCGGGCCCGGCTTCACCCCGACGATCGGGACCGCATCCTGACGAGTCTGGAGGCCGCGAGAGCGGGGGACGGCAGCGGCTGGTCCGGCGAGTACCGGTTCCGGCTGGTCGACGGTACCTACGGCACGTTTCTCAATCGCGGCACGATCGTCCGAGACGATCGGGGAACGCCGAGGCACATGATCGGCGCCATGATCGACATCACGGATCGGAAACGCACCGAAGCGGCCCTGCTCTCGAAGGAATCTCAGGTCCGCCGCCTGGTCGAGTGCAACGTGATTGGTGTGATCCTGGGCGAGTCCGGTGGTGCCATCACCCAGGCGAACGAGGCATTTCTCCATATGGTGCAATACACCGTCGACGACCTTCGCGAAGGCCGGCTTCGTTGGGACCGACTCACCCCGCCCGAGTTCGCCGCGTTGGACGAGCGCGCCACCCGCGAGTTGCGCACCCGCGGCTCCGCCGCCCCATGGGCGCAAGAATTCATTCGCCAGGACGGGTCGCGCGTACCGGTGCTCATCGGCGCCGCCGCACTGGACCCGGCCCAGGAGCCACTCCAATGCGTGTCCTTCGTCCTGGATTTGAGCAATCTGACGCGCGCCGAACAGGCATTCCAGGCCGAGGAAGCCAAGTTTCGGACGTTGGTCGAGCAGTCACTCACCGGGATCTACGTCATTCAAGACGGCAAATTCGTCTATGCCAATCCCCATCTGGCGGAGATCTTCGGATACACGCCCCGGGAGATGCTCGACGGATTGCCGGTCACCGCCTGTATCGTCGAAGAGGACCAATCGATGGTGGCCCGAAACCTGAGCCTCCGCTTGGACGGCGGAGTCCAAACGCTGCGCTATTCGTTCCGGGGCAAACGACGGGACGGACGGCAGATCCACTGCGAGGTGCAGGGTACGAGAATCGAGTGGAACGGGCGACCGGCCGTGTTGGGCACGCTGCTTGACACCACCGATCGGAAGCGCGCGGAAGATGCCGTCCGCGCCAGAGATCGGCAATTCAAGGACCTGCTGAACAACCTCCGTCTGATCGCGATCATCCACGACCGAGCGGGCCGACTCGTCTATACCAATCCCTACTTCTGGGAATTGACCGGCTGGAAGCCGCAGGATGTCCTGCATCGCAGCTACATCGATCACCTCGTGCCCCGGACCAGCGCGACGCCATTCGGTCCCGATTCCTGACCAGTTCAAGCTCCGCGGACGTTCCACGGCATTTCGTCAATGAGATTCTGACATGCGCAGGAACCCGACGCTTGATTTCCTGGAACAATTCGTTGATCCACCACCCGGATGGCATGGTCGCGGCGCTGGCCAGCATCGGCGAGGACATTACGGAGCGCAAACAGCAGAGGAAGAACTGAATCGCGCGTATGGCCAGCTACGCGCCCTCACTCAGCGGCTGACGGTAGCCGAGGAGGCCGAGCGGAGTCGGGTGGCCCGGGAACTGCCTGATAAACTGGGCCAACTGGTTGCGGCCCTGCGTTTGAATCTCTCAAGCCTGACGAACGTTCTCCCCGTGGGTGAAAGCACCCGTGCCGAAGCGGTCGAGAAAATCCGAGACGCGACGCAGTTGGTGGACCACATGGCCGCAGCGATCCAACGAATCAGCACCGCACTCCGGCCCGGCGCGCTGGACGAATTGGGATTGCTGCCGGCCATCCAGGCCCATCTCCAGCAGGTGGCATGGCGGACCGGAGTCGCCTGCGATCTCGTTGCTCCACCCGAGATCTGGCGGCTGACGTTCGATGCCGAAGCNNAACTGTTGACGAACGTGGTTCGGCACGCCAACGCCTCCACCGTTCGCGTCGAGTTTGCCCACCTCGACGGGTATCTCACGGTGAAGGTGGAGGACAACGGAGCGGGCATCGCCGAGGGTGAGGACCGGCGTCCGGGGTCCCTCGGGATTCTCGGTATGCAGGAGCGCGCCGCCATGTTAGGCGGTCGGCTCTGCCTCAAAGGCGTGGACGGTCGCGGTACCCTCGCGAGGTTGGAAATCCCCTGGCCCCATGAGTCAGCCGGCGAGCGGCTGTCGGAGTCGACGGGCGACCGGGGGTAACCTGGGGATCTTCCCGGGGGACGCCCCTGCCGTTCGGCACTGGCCCGGACCGGCGCCGTCTGATAGAGAAAACAGATGATCTTCCGCCGGGGCCTCAGCCTCGGCCAATCTGGGTACGGGCGACACGGGAGGGCAGGTCAATGGCTCCGACTCCCACTGGCACCGATGGAGGCGTCTCGACCCGGTCTGGCTTGAATATCCTCGTCGCCGATGACCATGCGGTCGTCCGTCGAGGGATCGGGCAGGTGCTCAGCGCCGAGTTTCAAAACCCCACGATCGTCGAGAGCACCTGCGCACGGGATACGGTCGAGTTCGTCCGCAGCCAAGCCTGGGATTTGCTGATCCTGGACATCAACCTGCCGGACCGCAGCGGGCTGGAGGCCTTGAAGGAAATCAAGCTACTCCGGCCGGCGCTTCCCGTCCTTATTCTCAGCTTGTTTCCGGAAGAACAATATGCACGGCGGGCCCTGAAGGCCGGTGCCTCCGGTTATGCCACGAAGGACACCGCCCCGGAGGAGTTGGCCGCCGCCGTTCGTAGCATCCTCAAGGGACGACGGTACATCAGCCCCAATCTCGCGGAACGTCTGGCGGACGATCTCATGACCAGGCAATCCGGCTCCCCGCCGCAGCAAGAGTCCAACCATGCCCAGCTGTCCGACCGGGAGATGGAAATCCTCCAGTGGATCGCGCGTGGCAAACGGATGACCGACATCGCCGACCAATTGGCCTTGAGCGTGAAAACTGTGAGCACCTATCGCAGTCGGATTTTGGATAAGTTGCGCCTGAAAACGACCGCCGATCTCATCCGTTACGCCCTCGACAATAACCTGGCTTAGCCCGACGCCGCACGTGTAGGAGAAGTCCGGACAGACAAGACGGAAATGTCCTGCCAAATATTACGAGTCTGACCGATTGGCCGTCGAACGCCCATCGGGTACCCTCTCACCATGAGCCCGCACGCGCTTCCTTCTCTCATGGTGATCGACGACGAAGCCACCGTGCGGCTTCTGATGCAGGCCATCCTCGAAACAGCCGGCTACCCCGTTCGGATCGCCGGCGACGCCCTGCATGGCCTGAAGCTGTTGGAGCAGGCTCCGGCCGATGTCGTGCTCCTGGATCTCCATCTGCGAGGCGCCAATGGCTTGCAGCTGATCCCCGCGTTGAAGGCGCTCAGGCCCGCTCCGAAAATCGTCCTCCTGAGCGGCCGGTTCGACAGCGAGCAGGATCAACGGCCCCTCCTGGCCGTCGGCGCGCATGGAATCGTGGCCAAGCCCTTCGAGACCGCTGATCTGCTCGCGCTGATTCGGCATCTCACCACCCCTTCTGCTCTTCCTACGGACTGCCAACAGGACCGACTGCTCTCAGACGACAGGGCCTTTCAGCCCTGACACGAAGGATCGCCCATCTGATAGATGTGATCGGGACGAACTCCTAAGGTGAACCACCAGGTGACCCCAAATAGGCTTGCGACACCTCTTCCGACTCTGTTTTCCCCTTTGACCGCGCCCTGCATCTCACTCATCTCGTTCCAGCCGCCGGCCCGGCGAAGTTGGCCGCACCAGGTGCCTGCGTGAACATCCTGATTGTCGATGACCACGCCCTCGTTCGCCGTGGTTTGAAGGAAACGCTGGTCGAAATTCTGGGGGACAAACACCCCGGCATGCAGATGCACGAGGCCGATCGAGTCCAGGAGGCCATTGCATTGGTTCGGACCCGGCCGTGGGATCTCATGATCCTGGATCTGAGCCTACCAGATGGTAGCGGATTGGAAGCGCTGCAGACCATCAAGCGACAACAGCCGACGCTGCCGATCCTGGTCCTGAGCATGCACCCCGAGGACCATTTTGGCGTCCGTGCGCTCAGAATCGGTGCGTCCGGCTACTTGACCAAGGACAAGACGCCCGAGGAGTTAAGTCTTGCGGTGAAAAAGGTCCTGGCTGGAGGAACTTACCTCAGCCCCGAATTGGCCGAGCAGCTGGCAATGGAAGTGACGCAGCGCCGGGGTGTGTCAGGGGATGCACGGATCACCGGCTACGCCAGATTGTCCGATCGCGAGGTCGAGATCCTGCAATGGATCGCCCGCGGCACTCGATTGACTCAGATCGCAGCGCACCTTGATCTCAGCGTCAAAACCGTCAGCACGTATCGTGCGCGGCTCCTCACAAAACTCGGTTTGCGGACGACCGCTGATTTGATTCGGTATGCCATCGATCACCGGATCACCTAAGCGCCCTGCCCGAGCAGACATACTTATCGTTGCGCACTGTAGGAGAATTCTCACGATCGAAAGAGAGAGATTTCCTGCACATCTGACGGGTTGTTCCGATTTTCGAACCGGCAAGGACGCGGTACCTTCGTCATCAGAGCGTGACCCTGGACCTGCCGTCTCGCACCGCCGGGTGCGTGGGGCATGTTTGCGAGCGGACAAGCCATGGGCTGTATTCTCCTGATCAATGCCGATCCCACGCTGAAACGCCTGGTGAAACTCTCTCTCCCCGGCCTCGCGCACGTGATCCATGACAGCGCGACGCTTGAGGAGGCACACACCGAACATGCGTGCCCAGCCCTCGATTTGGTCATCGTGCGCGTCGTCGCACGGGACGATCAGGGTCCCGAGCGATTGGAGGAAACCCGAAACGCATTTCCGAACGTTCGGCTCCTCGTCGCGGCATCCCTGTACCAGCCGGAGCTGGAGGCGGACAAGTTCCGCTGGCTCGCCCGCAGCCTGAACGTCGACTACTGCCTCATTGAACCGATCAGTCCCGGCCATATGGTGCGGACCGTGCAATCCGCCCTGGCCACCCCCAAACGGACTGACCGTCGCAGCGGCCCTGGGCCGGCGACACCATACGGCACAAGCCCCCGTTTCTCCCTCTCCGCCGACCGAGTATAATGCAGGCGGCGTGCTGACCTTGTGACACTACTGAGCGGCCCACCAGCATGAGCGCACGGACACGATTACATTTCACCTCCCACCGTGATCCTTCCCAACGCCTGCCGCTCATCATCGCGTTGTTCTGCCTCATTTTCGTACTCGATTCCATTGTTCCGCGCGGCTATTCCGTTCCGACCCTCTACCTGCTGCCGCTGATCCTGACCTATTGGCTCGCCAACCGGTACGCTCCCGTATCAGGTGCGGCGGCAATGACGGCCTTGACGCTGACCGGCCTTTGGTTCTCTCCCTCGGGGAATATCTCGGCCGCCTATTTCAACCGCAGCCTGGCCATCCTGGCCGCATGGCTGCTGGCCTTCGTGATGATCCATCTGCGGCAACGTCTGGAACGATTGGAATTGGAGGACATCGTGGCGCAACGGACGGCCGAACTAGTGCGCGCCAATGCCTCGCTCCAGACCCAGGTGGCGACGCTCGCCGCCACCGAGAAGACACTGCGTGAGACCCGCGACCGCTTGGACCTGGTGGTGTCGGCAACCCGTACCGGCATCTGGGATTGGGACCTGCGAACGAACCGCATCTACTATTCGCCGCTCTGGAAGCAGAGCATGGGATTCGAAGAGCACGAGATTTCCGACTCCCCATCTGAATGGGATACACGTCTGCATCCCGAGGACCGTACGCGCGCGTTGACCTTGGTTGAGCAATTCCTCTCGGGCAAAACCCCCACCTATCGATTGGAACACCGGCTCCGTCATAAGAACGGCAGCTACCGCTGGATCTTGACGGATGCAACCCTGCTCCGAGACGAACTGGGGATTCCGATTCGCATGACAGGATCGCACGTCGACATTACGGACCAAAAACATGCCGAGGCCGCGCTGCGTGAAAGCGAGGAGCGGTATCACGGCGTCATCACCGCCCTTGCGGAGGGCGTCGTCGTGCTCGATACGACCGGGACGATCGTCGCTTGCAATCCCAGCGCGGGTCAGATCCTCGGGCTTCCTTCGGATCGATTGATGGGGCGAAGTTCTCTCGACCCCGAATGGCGCACCGTGCATGAGGACGGCTCCCCCTTTCCGGGAGAATCCCACCCGGTCATGATCACGCTCCGGACTGGACTCCCACAATCCAATGTCATTATGGGAGTCGGCAAACCCGACGGCCAATTGACCTGGATTTCCATCAACACCGAGCCCCTGCTTCGTGAAAAGTCCACGCGGCCCTATGGCGTCGTGGCCTCCTTTCGCGATATCACCGCCTGGAAGGAGGCGGAACAGCGGCTTCGACAACAGGAGCATGAATTCCGGATCCTCGTGGACAACGTGCCGGGGTTCTTCTCCTACGTCGATCGGAACTATCGATACCGCTTCGTGAACAAGCAGTATGAGAGTTTCTTCGGCCTGCCGGCCGAACAGATCCTCGGCCGGGAAGTGACCGACCTCATCGGCCGGGAAAATTTTGCGCATGCCAAACCCTACCTCGATGCGGCCTTGGCCGGCCGCAACGTATCCTTCGAGTACCAGATGGGGCCCACGCACGAGTCGGCCCGCTGGATGAAGGTCAGTTACGTGCCCGATATCACGTTGCAAGGAAACACCCAAGGCGTTTTTGCGCTGGTGACCGACGTCACCGCCTCAAAGCAGGCCGAACAGGCCCTGCTTGCCAGCGAGCAGCGTTTCCGCGCCTTGTTCGAACAGGCGGGGGTGGGGGCAGCTCAAATCGACTCCACCACCGGACGGTTCGTCCGCATCAACCGAAAATATTGTGACATCGTCGGGTACGACCAAGCGGAAATGCAGCAGCTCACCTTCCACCACATCACATATCCGGACGATCTCAACGCCCATCTGCTGAGGATGCAAGAGCTGATCGCCGGAGAGATTCGCGGATTTTCAATGGAGAAGCGGTACGTCCACAAGAATGGCGCCGTGGTCTGGGTCGACCTGACCGTTTCCCCCCTCTGGGCGCCGGGCGAGCCGCCGCTGTACCACATTGCGGTCGTCCAGGACATTACCGCCCGGAAGGAAGCCGAAACTCTGCTCAAACGCCGGCAGGCTCACGGCGTGCTCCGGTCCCAGGCCCTCGAACACCTCCTGGCGACAAAAGATGTGGAAAAGATGGTCCGGGAGTTGTTTGCTCTGGTGGCCAACGACCTCGGAGTGGACATGCTGTGGCATTACCTTGTCGAGCCCAACGGCAGCGCGTTGCGGCTCCATTCGTCCGCCGGGCTGCCTCCGGGCTTGCAGGCGCAGTTCCAGGTGCTGCCGATTGGCAGCGGACTGTGCGGACAAACGGCGGAGACCCGGCACCCGGTCATTGCCTCCCACCTACAGGACCCGAACAACTGCTGCCGTTGCCTGGTTGCAGAGACGGGTGCCAAATCCTACGCCGGTTTTCCGCTCGTGATCGACCATCAACTTCTGGGAACGCTGGCCTTCGGCTCCAGGACACACGAAGAACTGGCCCCGGACGACCTTTCACTGATGCAGGCGATTGCGCAATACGTCGCCATCGCGATTCACCGGCTCAACCAGGAGCGCGCCTTGCGGGAACGCCACGGTTTGGTCACCTCCATTATGAACCAAATCGTCGACGCCGTATTCCTGAAAGACCGTGAGGGCCGGTACGTGCTGATCAATGAAGCCGGCACGCGGATCGTGGGGAAACCCCCGGAAGAACTGATCGGCAAGGACGATCGCGAGATCTTCTCGCCGGAGACGGCCCGGGCAATCATGGAAGGGGACCGTCGCGTCATGGAAGCGGGCACGATTTGCACCTATGAAGAGGTTGGGACCGTCGGAAACGTCGAGCGTGTGTTTCTGTCCACGAAAGACGCCTATCGGGACAGCGACGGCAACATCATCGGGGTGATCGGTGTGAGCCGCGACATTACCGAGCGCAAGCGCGTCGAGGCTGAACTGCACGCCGCAAACGAGCGCTACCGTGACCTGTCCCGCCGGCTTATCGACATCCAGGAAGAGGAGCGGCGCGCCATCGCCCATGATTTGCATGACGAACTCGGCCAGCTGTTGACGGCGGTGAAACTGGAACTCAGCGGTATCCGGAAAAAGCTGCGGGCTCGCCCGGCCTCGGCCGACACAAACGCATTGCTCCCTCGGGTCCAGTCCGCCGTACAGCTGATCGACCAGGCCATGGACGCCTCCCGCCACGCCGCGATGGGACTGCGACCGACGCACCTCGACGATCTGGGACTCTTGGCGGCGATCCAATGGCTCGCGAAGGACCTGGAGACGCGAAGCGGGATGTTGTGCGACGTGGTGGCCCTTCCCGACCAAGCGGCGGCAGGCCTCGATGAAACGGTCTCCACGGGACTTTTCCGGATGGCGCAGGAACTCCTAACCAACGTCGCACGCCACGCCCAGGCATCCGAGGTGCACGTGAGCCTGTTGATAGCAGACCAGCTGTTTATTCTGCAAGTTGAAGACAACGGGATTGGGATCCGAGAAGATTCGCAGCAAGGCAGAAAAGGGCTCGGGCTACGCGGAGTCCGCGAGCGGGCTTCCCTCTTGAACGGTGATTTCACGATACGGGCCTTACCCGGCTGTGGCACAGTCGCCACCGTGCGCATCCCGATCGTTTCCCAGGCAGCCAGTACTGCCTCCGATCGTTCCTCCACACCGGAGCTACAGCCATGAACATTCTGCTCGTCGACGACCATGCCATCGTGCGCAAAGGCCTCCGTCAGGTGCTGACGGAGGAACTGCCATCTCCGACGTTCGGGGAAGCCGGCTCGGCAGCCGGACTGCAGCAGGCTCTGTCCAAGCACAAGTGGGACCTCGTCATTCTCGACCTCAACCTGCCGGATCGTCACGGCTTGGAGGTTCTGAAAGACCTCAAGGCCTCGCGCCCCCAACTGCCCGTGCTGGTGCTCAGCCTGTCCCCCGAAGAGCAGTACGCCTCCCGGGCGATTCGGGCCGGCGCGTCTGGATACGTGACCAAAGACAGTGCCCCCGAGGAATTGACGACGGCGGTGGAGAAAGTGCTGTCAGGGGGGAAATATGTAAGTCTCTCGCTCGGCGAGCAATTGGCTCACGAATTGTCCGAGCGCCCCGACGCCTCCATCCGATCCCTGTCCGATCGGGAGTTGCAGATTCTGCGGCTCATCGCGAAGGGCCACACCCTGGCGGGCATCGCCAATCGGTTGGCCCTCAGCGCCAAAACGGTGAGCACCTACCGCGGGCGTCTGCTCGACAAGCTCCGTCTCCGGACCACCGCTGACTTGATCCGGTATGCCGTCGATGCACGCCTGACAGAATAGCGGCCGATCGGGTCGTCCCGCAACATCTCCGGTCGGACATTCCGCACGGAGTCCACACGGACTAAACTACGTATATAGTCGTAGGAATTCCCCTGACCGCAGAACGAGCGAACCCCTGATTCCGCAATCACGGATCCTCTGCCATACTTTTACATAGGTTGTCGATGTCGATCCTGTGCGAAGGAGGATGCCTGCGGTCAACCGCAGAGCCACTCGATGGAGGCCCAGGGAACGCATGGTGAAGAAAGCACGGATGGCCAAAAAGTTGAAGCTCCCTGCTCTCAACGCTCCTTTGTCTCCTTACCAACGCCCGATTGAATTGACGAAACGCGAGCAGATGATTTTAGAACGGGTTTGGCTGGGCGCGCAGAATCAGGATATCGCCAAGGAGCTGAACATTAGCGTGCGAACGGTCGAAGCCCACCGGGCCATGATCATGCGCAAGTTCGGTGTCACCAACGTCGCACAACTCCTCCGCACCGCCCTGCTCGGCGGCTTCCTCGAACTCCGCTGACCGCCACCCCGGCACCGGCCTCGCGGACGGTTCCATCAATACCCCATGGCCGCGTTGATCTTGGCACCGAGCCCGGGTGGAAGAGTAAACTCCGCCTGAACCTCAATGCGGCTTGGGACGAGCAACGTGGTGTGGAAGACGATATCCCGGATGGGTATCTTGAATTCCGGCTGTTGCGGCGTACTCAACTCGACCGATTCCACCGATTTGGTGATGGCCGTTACGTCTTGCGGGCCGTAATTCGTCAACACGGCCTGGAGAATGTCATAGATCTTCTGGTTGGTCTCGTTCTCCTCGATCCCCTTCTGCAACAACGGCAGCACATCTTCCCGAGCCTGATCCGATAGGCTGAAGTTTTCCACGCGTTCCTTTCGCCGCAACGACATAAGATCGTTGTCGAGATCTTTGCTGAATGCCCCATAGGCGAACCGGAAGAATTCAAAGTGAAAGCCCTTGAAGCCCTTTCCGAACATCTGTAATTCACCAAGGAAGCAGAGTTGCTGCAGCTTCACATCGCTCATTAACCCGTAAGGCTCGACCAGCGACAATACTGCCAGCAGCAAGGCCCGATCGACCGTCATCTCCTGCGATTTCCGCATTCCGGACTCCTTTCAACTATCCGCCCCATCGTCACCTGCGCCCGACTATAACAGGATGGTGAAAACGTCTGCCACTTGACCCGTCACGGTGCTTTCGTTTTTAATGAGACGCTTGTACGCTAATCCGAAATCATGGGGAAAACCGCCAAGGAAATGGACGTGCTTCGCCAGCATTTGGCGAAGCATCAGCTGAAGCTGACGCGGCAACGGGAACTCATTCTGAATGCGTTCCTCCGTCAGGAACACATCACGGCCGAGGCCATGTACCATCAATTGGCCAAGAAGGACCCTCACCTCGGCTTGGCAACCATCTACCGGACCCTGAATCTCTTCTGCGAAGCGGGCCTGGCCCAAGCCCGCCACTTCGGCTCCCAGACGCAGTATGACAACGTCTCTCACAAAGGGCACCACGATCACCTCATCTGCACCGGTTGCGGGAAAATCGTGGAATTCGAGAACTGCGAGATCGAACGATTGCAGGAGGAAGTGGCGACCAAGAACGGCTTCGTCATTCAGACTCACCGTCTGGAGCTCTACGGCCTCTGCGCGCACTGCCGTCATTGACGGGCCGGTTTTTTTCCGATAAGATATTGAGATAGGTTATCAATTTCAATTTGAAGGGGCCCTGCCGGCGCCCCTTCGTTTTTCTGGAGGTGCGTGCAAATGGTGGTGTTGGTCCGCACGGTGTTGGTGTTCGCCATTCTGGCCGCGACAACCTCCCTGTTCATTTCGGCCGCAGAGGCGCTTGGAGCGGATAAACTCGTGGTGTACTCAGGCCGCGCCGAGCGGCTGATCAAGCCGGTGCTCGATGAGTTTCAGGCCAAGAGCGGCATTCAAGTCGAACTGCTTTCGTCCGGCACGACGGAATTGGTCAATCGACTCCAAGCCGAAGGAGACCGGACTCCCGCCGATGTCCTGATCACCAACGACGCCGGCAGCCTTGAGCATGCGCGAGAGCTCAAACTCCTGCGCCCCGTCAACATGCGGGAAGTCGAGCGTGCCATCCCGCCCCAATTTCGGGCCGCCGACAACTGCTGGATCGGGTTGTCCGGCCGGTTCTGGATCATCGTCTACAATACGAAGCAGGTCAAACCAGACCAGATCAAATCGCTGCTCGATCTCGCCGACCCTCAATGGAAGGACAAGATCGCCATCCCCAATTCCGGCAGCGAATACCTGCAGGCCGGCGTATCGGTCATCAAGGCCACGTACGGCGACGAACGCACGAAGCAGTTCCTCCAGGGGATGAAAACGAATGCCGGCACTCAGGTCTACCAAAAGAGTTCGCAGATTGTCGAAGCAGTCGCCAAAGGTCAGGCGGCCGTCGGCATCGTCAACCATTACTACATTTACCGTCACCTTGCGGCGCAACCCGACGCGCCCATCGCCGCATTGATGCCCGATCAGCAGGAAGGCGGGATGGGGGCCATCATGAACGTCGCTGGCATCGGCATCACGCGCGCGTCGAAGCACGTCGATACCGCCAAAATCTTGATCGAGTTCCTGGTCGCGCAAGCCGGCCAGAAACTCTTTGCTGATCTGGACAAGGAGTATCCGCTCCACCCGGATGTGAAGGCCGACCCCGCCCTGATTGATCGGCATTCGTTCCGCGCCGCCCTGGTGCCCTTGGCCCGTCTGGCCGAGTTGCGGGAGCCGACCCTGACCCTCATCGAACAAGTCGGTCTTCGCTGATCGCGGCACCCCCACATGGTTACCACGGCACGCCCTCCGGTCCTTTCTCCTCTCCAGTGGTTCAGCCTGGCGACAACCACCCTGCTGGTCCTGCCGCTCTGTTACGTCACCTACCTGGCGTTGACGGCCAACCCGGCCGTGTGGAGTCGCCTCTGGTCGACCCGCATCCCTGAGCTCCTGTGGAACACCGTCTCGCTGGCAGCAAGCGTCTCGGCGGCGACCTTCCTGCTCGGCGTCTCCCTCGCCTGGATCGTGGTCCGTTACGAATTCCCGGGGCGGCGCCTGTGGGAATGGGCGTTGGTGCTGCCTCTCGCCATGCCGACATACGTGCTGGCCTATGTGTATGCGCACCTGCTCGGCATGGGCGGACCAGTCGAGCAGTGGTGGCAATCGATTGTCGGCCCGGATGGACATCTGCTGTCACCCACCAGTTTCTCCGGCGTCACGCTGATCATGGCGCTGGACACGTTCCCCTTCGTGTACCTGCTGGCCCGCGGTGCGCTGCTGAGCCTCAACGTTTCCTTTGAAGAGGTCGCACGCGTGTGCGGGGTGTCACCCTGGGCGACGCTCTGGCGCGTGACTCTCCCGCTGATCCGACCAGCGATCGCGGCCGGCTTAGCCCTGGTCATCCTCTACGTCGTGTCGGATTTCGGCGCGGTCTCGCTGCTGCGGTACCAAACTTTGACCTATGCGGTCTACCAACAGATGACGAGCCGATACGACCACACGGCGGCCAGCATCCTCAGCGTGCTGCTGGTCGCGCTGGTGCTGTTGTTCCTCGTGACGGAGCGGTGGTTTCGCCAGCGCAGCCGCTTTTACCAAACGACCGGACGGTACCGGGCCCCAGCTCGACGTCGTCGCGGACCAACCGGCACGATGATCCTGGCGACTTATGTCGTCGCAGTGTTCGCTCTCTCCTTCGGAATTCCCGCGCTGATGCTGATTCGATGGAGCGTGGCCGCAGTCTCGCAGAGTGCCCTGGACGCCAGGTTTTTCGGATTTATTTGGAACAGCGGCTTTCTGGCCTTTTTGGCCGCCAGCAGTGCAGTCCTGATCGGGCTACCCCTCGCGTACCTGGCCAGCCGGCGGCCGACCCGCTTGAATCTGGCCTGTCTCCAAGCCGCCTACGCTGGCTATGCGCTCCCCGGTCCTGTGGCCGCCCTCGCCGTGCTGATGCTGTTCACGAGCTTGTTCCCGTTCCTCTATGGGTCCGTGCTCGTCTTGGTGGTCGCCTATGTGCTGCACTTTCTGCCGGCCGGACTTCAGTCGTTGGAACCCGCGTTGCAGCAAGTCACGCCGAATGTGGAAGAAGTGGCCCGCACCTTGGGACTGACCACGAGACAGACCCTGCGGCGAGTGACGCTCCCGCTTATTCGCAATGGCTTCATCGCGGCCTGGGTGCTGATGTTTCTCCAGACGATGAAGGAACTGCCCGCCACACTGCTCCTGCGCCCTGTCGGATTCGACACGCTGGCGATCCGCGTCTGGCTGGAAGCGAGCGAGGAATACTATCAACTCGCCGCTCCCTCGGCGCTGTTGATCGTGCTATTGAGTCTTCCGGCATTGATGATGCTGGTTTCCAAGGATTGGCGGGCGGCCTAGCATGGAACTACAGCCATGAATTGCGTGATGGGTCCGGATGGAAACGACCAACACCGTCTCACGGGCACGGCCATTGTCCCGACCGGAGATGTGCGCGAATCACCCTCTCCCATCGTCGAACTCCGCAACGTCTCCTGCGCCTACGAACCTTCTCACCCCGCGGTGGAACGGATTTCCCTCAGCGTTCAGGAAGGGGAAATTCTTTGCCTGCTCGGTCCTTCCGGCTGTGGAAAAACGACGATCCTCCGGGCCATCGCCGGGTTCGAACGGATCACGGCCGGGACGATCATGCTCTCGGGGCAATTGGTGTCGACTCCGGATGTTCTCGTGCCGACCGAGCAGCGACACGTCGGCATGGTCTTCCAGGAATATGCGTTGTTCCCGCATCTGCGGGTCGAGAAGAACATCGCCTTCGGATTGAGCCACCTGCCGAAGGCCCAACGACAAGCGATGGTCGACGACTTGTTGAAATTGACCGGCCTGTCGGGCCTGGAGCGGAGGTATCCTCACGAGTTGTCTGGCGGGCAACAGCAACGCGTGGCGCTGGCCCGGGCGCTGGCGCAACGACCAATCCTCTTGCTGCTCGATGAACCGTTCAGCAATCTCGATCCGGACATGGCAAGTCGCATGCGACAGGACCTCCATGACCTGCTGCGGCGAACTAAAATGACCGCCATTCTGGTGACCCACGACCACGACGAAGCCTTTGCCATGGCGGACCGCATTGCCGTCTTGAACAACGGACGCCTGGAGCAGTTCGACACCCCTGAGGCGATCTATCACATGCCGGCTACGCCCTTCGTCGCCGACTTCGTCGGCCAGGCAGACTTTATCCCGGGCGTTGTAACCAAGAGCCTGGTGGCCACCGAAATCGGTGAGTTCCCCAATACGTTGAACCTAGCCACCAGGACCCACGTGGTGGTTATGATCCGCCCAGACGACATCCACATTGTGCCGACCAAGACCGCCGAAGCCAGGATCCTCGCTCGGCAATTCAAAGGCTCGGAGAACCTGTACACGGTGCGTCTGCCTTCCGGTCAAGTCGTCCACAGCAGTGAACCGTCCACCAGCATCTATCAAGTCGGCACAGCGGTCGAACTCCGCGTCGTGGCGACGCATACAGTCCTGTTCCCACAGCAATCAGGGCAGGGCACTCCGCCCACCTAGTATTGGGCAATCGAGAGGGTTTTTCTGTTTCTGGCATTGATGGATTATCGTTCACGAAGGGATCCGACCGACCGCGACCTAAGCCATCACACCTCATCGGGAAGGAGTCTCGCATGGACGCGTTGAAGAACGCCGTCGACTATGGAATCATCGGCCTGTTGCTGGCCTTGAGTGTCTGGTGCGTTGCGGTCGCGGTCGAACGGTGGCTGTACTACCGCCGCGTGGATCTGGCCCAATTCCCTAACGTACAGGTCTTTGAAATCGCCCTAACCAAACGCCTGGTGATCATCGGGACCGTCGCCGCCAACGCCCCCTACATCGGGCTGCTCGGCACGGTGCTCGGCATCATGTTGACCTTTCACACCATGGGCACCTCCGGCACCATGGCCGTCAACACGATCATGATCGGCCTCAGTCTGGCCCTCAAGGCGACAGCGGTCGGTTTGCTCGTGGCCATCCCCTGTGTCGTCATGAACAATATTCTCCGCCGGCGGGTCGCAGAACTGTTGACGATCTATAAGGTACACCATGGAACGCGAGGTTAACCAGATCAACGTCATCCCGCTGGTGGACGTGATGTTGGTGCTGCTCGTGATCGTGCTCACCACCGCGACCTTCATCAGCACCGGCCAAATTCCGGTCAACCTTGCCAAGGCCAAGGAAGTCGGCGATCATAAGGACGTTCCGGTGGTCATTACCCTGACCGCGGACGGTGCGCTCTACCTCAATGACAAGGCGATTTCGGCCGACGGTCTCAAAGCGGCGTTGGTGTCGCACCCTCGTGAATCGCTGGTGGTGGTGCGGGCCGACAAGGTCACCCTGTTGGAGCGCTTCGTGGCGGTCGTCGACGAGGTCCGCGGCTTGGGATTTCAATCGGTGAGTTTGGAGGTGGTGCGCCTATGACGGCTCATCCGTGCCATTTGCAGGGCGACGCGTACGCCCTGCGCGTCGGCGGGTGGATCATCTCCTGCTGTCTGCACGCCGGGGTGCTGATGCTGGCCGCCGCTTTTGTCGCCCGGATAGGCTTGGCGCCGTCGGCTGATCCTTTTCGATGGGACGTCGCGGTGATTAGCCCGACGATCAGCGCCCCGTCGCCACAAGCCCCTGCCGATGTTGCGCGGCCCGTCACCGAGAAGGCCGCTGTCCGTCGATCTCCACCTCCTCCTCGCGCGCACCCGGTCCTGCTGGACCGGCCCTCGGTTCTCCCGCAGTCGGCCGCTCCTTCGGAAGCAGTTCCGCCGCCATCTTTACGGCCAATCGAAGCGCCGCAGTCGGTACCCGGGGGGATGGAACGAGTCGAACCGAACTTGGCACCGACGTTGCCGGAACCGCCCGTCTCTCCCACCCAACAGACTGCGACGACCTTGACCGACCCATCCGCTCAGTGGAAGACGTCCGGTTCCGAAGGTCAGGCCCTGCCCGCCCGGTCTCCGGCCACCATGGTGATATCGGACCCGCCGAACCGGATCGCGGCCATTGATGCGCAGCCATCACCTGCGCCCGCGAAACGAACAGCAGATTATGGATGGCTTTCGGACACGCTGCTGCGGCGTATTGAGGAATTCAAGCGCTATCCGGCCGCCGCCAGACTGGATCGCCTGGAAGGGCGCGTGGTCATTCGCGCCGTGATACTCGAGGATGGCAGCATCGCCTCGATCGAGATTGCGAAAAGTTCGGGACACGACGTCCTCGATGAGGCTGCACTCGATGTTCTACGGCGCGTGTCTCCCCTCACGCTGCTGCGCCCTCTCGACAAACCTCGTGTAACCGTCCACATTCCACTGAGCTATTCGCTGAACCGATAAGCGGCCCCCGGCCGCAGTCAGGTCCAACCGTTACGGTTCGACGCCGGTGAGTTTGACTCTCCCCTGGAGCCGCGAGGAAATCCAGACCTTTCCCTCGCCGTCGACGATCACGGCCCCGACCCCAGGAAGTTGCTCGGCCAGCGCCATACCTCGCTCCCGCCCCATTACGAAAATCCCGGTGTCCAGTCCGTCGGCAGTGGTGCCGTCGGGTGCAACGACCGTCACGCTTTGGCAATCACGCGCCGGCAAGAGTGTCACCGGGTCGAGTATGTGGTGATAACGGATCCCTTCTCTTTCGAAATACCGCTCATAGTCCCCAGCCGTGGAAATCGCCTCGTCCTGCAACGTGATCGTGGCCAAAAGCATGTCCTCTTGCCGCGGATGTCGAATGCCCACCGTGAAGCCTCCGGAATCGGACAGCGATCCAAACGTTTTGATGTCCCCCGAGAGGGCTACGACCCCGCCGCTGGCACCCGCCCGTTTCATCACCTCAACGGCACGGTCGGCTGCGTAGCCTTTTCCGATCCCTCCGACATCGATTCGCATTCCTTCACGCGGAAGGAAAATCGTGCTGGCCCGTTCATCGAGCTCAATGCTTGACCAATCCACCAGCGGCTTCAGCTGTCGCAAGGTCTCTTCATTCGGAATCGTTTGTCGCTCAGTCACGCTCCAGAGTTCCACCGCTGGCCCCACTGCGATATTGAACCCCCCGCCGGTTTGACGGGCCATTTCCAGCGACCGCGCGACCAACTCCATGGTCTCCTGGCTGACCCGAACGGCGCGCCTACCGGCCTCCGCATTGACTCGAGACAATTCACTGTCCGTGCGCCACGTACTCAGCAACTGCTCGAGCCGTTTGATCTCCTGAAACCCGGCATGAACCGCCTCCTGCGCGGCTTTCTTGTCGCGCGACACGGCCATAATGGAGACTATGGTCCCCATCTGCATCTGGGCGCGTTTGACGATCACGGACGCCGGCACAGCTTGAAGCTCCGTGCACCCAGACACCCCCCCCATCACGAGCAGGAGAATGGCGACCAGCAAGGGGACAGCATGCGTGCCGTGGAATGTCATGAGGGTGATCGGAGGGCTTCTACCACCAGTGGCGACGGAAATACCGTGGATAGCGGGGATAAGGCATGACTTCGTACAAGCGAGCTTCTGCCTGCGACGGCTGAGGCAGTTCGAAGGCCATGCGCGGGTCGACCAGTTCGGGATATCGCTCGTGCAGAAATCGGATAGCCTCCGATCCTTCGTCTTCACTCATCACCAGGGACAACTGCACCATTCGTCCGTAACGCGGCGAATCGACGCCAAATCGCCAGGTACCCACATACGTTACAGGCTCGCTCCCCACCACAAACGAGGCATCCAATTGGGACATGGACAGAAACGGCCCTTCACTGATCTGAACCCGGTTCAAGCGGTACGCCCCGGCAGGTAGGTACAGCGAGAAGTAGGGCTCCGGCGACTCGAACGTAATGGTAAAACGCTCGTGTGAGAGCTGGTTTTCGACTTCGAAAGCTCTTACGGTTGGCTCATACATGCGTCTTCGCTCCCCAGTGATGACCGCCACCACCCGACCAACCACCAGAGATTTTTGTACGGGCAGGGAATGATCGACGGGGGGAGGGCCCGACGCACAAGCGGCCGCCCCCAGCAGCAACCCGCAAATGGATGCACATTTAGGAAGGCGAAACGAAATGGCTCCTCGCATGATCCATTATAGCGCCTGATTGGCACTAGTTCACCCCCGGAAGAAAGCGACAACTCGGGGGTTGACATTTACCAGCCATTCGAGATATTAATAATCGTTCTCAATTTCATTTAAGATTTAAGACGGACAACGCTCCCTATGCACACGCCGATATCCGACACTCCGCCTCCTTCCACAGGGAATGAAACCCGCTGCGAATGCGGCCAATTGATTGCCAAGGTGAGCGGGTCGGGACTGGAGTTGAAATGCAAACGGTGCAAACGAATCGTCCTGATTCCCTTTGCCTCGATCGAGGGATGGAGCGCCGCTGTCCCATGACCTCTCTTACGAAAGGAGGACCAGTCGTCGCATAAAAATAGCAAAGTCGAGCGTCTGTTCCAATAGAACCCAAGACCAGAGACCACCGAGTCCCGAGTCAGACCACCACCGTTATATCTCATGGAGGTTCGCAATGAGGATCCGGTCAATCCTCGGGGCTCTGGTTATGGCCAGTTTACCGGCCGCGCCGGTCTGGGCCGATATGACCCCGGAAGACATCAAGAAAATGGTCGATGAAGCAGTGGAAAAGCGGCTCCAAGAACACGAACGGCACGAGGGAACCATGGAACGCCGAGAAGGCTCCATGGGGCAGACGAGTGAACCGGGCATTGGGTCACTCCCGGAGGTTGGACGAGAACGGCGCGCCGAATCGCAACCAGCCCTATCGTTCGGCTCCACAGGGTCAGGCCGCTTGGTCTATGCAAAGCCCTTTGTGGCCGCTCCAAAAGCCATCGTCGGCGGATACTTTGACATCCAATACCGATCGCACCGAAAAGCCAGCATCGAGAACGGCTATGGCGGGACGACCAATACCTTTGATCAGCAACGATTTGTCCCGTTTATTTATGCGGACATCACCGAGCACGTCAAGTTTGCATCAGAACTTGAGATCGAGCACGGAATCAGAGGCCATAGCGACAATGAAATCAGCTTGGAGTTCGCTCACATCGACTACCTTGTGAACGAGCCCTTCAACGTTCGAGCCGGTATCCTGCTTATTCCCATCGGCAAGTTTAACTTGCTGCATGACAGTCCGTTGAACGACCTGACGGATCGTCCGCTCGTCAGCCGCCTGGTGATTCCTTCGACGATGGCAGAAACTGGCGCAGGGTTCTACGGCACTTTTTACCCAGGTCGCACGAGTAAGCTGGACTACGAAGTGTATATGACTACGGGCCCTTGCGGCTATAACACCGACGGCCAACCGCGAATCACCGAAACTGGTGGGACTTCAAGTTCCCGTCAGCGGAAGTGCTCGCCAGCCGACGATGGATTCGACATCAACAACGGAAAAGCTGTATCCGGGCGTATCGCGTATAGCCCGGTGCTGGGCGTGGAAGTGGCTGGCTCCGGCTATTTTGGCAACTCCTCCCCAACCAGCTACAACCCTCTCAGCATCATGGCCGTTGACTGGACGCTGCAGAAGGGGCCTTTTGAACTCATCGGCGAAGCGGCTTGGGCCTATGCTCGTAACAACGCTCGGGCAATCCCGGGAAATACTTTTGGCGGATTTGCTCCTGGGTCCTTGCTCACGGGAGTAGGAACCATTAATACACTTGCCACCCCGCCACAGCGGATGAATGGGTACTACATTCAAGGCAACTATCACTTCATGCCCGCCTTTCTCTCAAAGTGGTCACCCAAGCGGTTTGGTGAAGGCTCAACTTTTACTGCCGTCCTTCGTTATGAGCGGGTCAATCTCAATATGGACAACAGAGGCGAGAACGGGGGGGAATTGGAGCAGATCTCCGTTGGCCTGAACTACCGCCCGATCGAAGACGCAGTCTTTAAGATCAGTTATCAATACATGCCGAAGGCGTTCAACCCGAACAATGATGCGCGTATACATGACAGCGCCTTTGTCATTTCAGCAGCGACGTATTTCTAGTATCTACCAGGGAAGCCCTTTCTAAAACGAAGGGGCTTCCCGCTTATTACGGCCCATGACGATGAAATTCATAAGCCGGATTCTTTTTTCCGTTACGTTGGTGTTCATCGCGGGATGCGCAGGTTTCAGCGGCAGCCATGAGCATTACTATGCCTGCCCGTATGATACGGTCTGGGATGCTGCAGTGGAAACCCTAAAACCTCACTCGATCACTTCCCAAAACAAAGATAACGGCACAATTGACACCGCCTGGATCGAAATGGAGGGAAAGGAACGACCTTATGGAATGTTCGGTCGAGAAGGGTTCGGCAATCGGGAGCGGGCTCGTCTTATCGCGACCGTGAAGCAGCTCAATGATGTCACGTCAGTCAGCGTGATCGAGAGTCGGCAGCGATGGCATGCCCGAGGGGGTGTCACGTCTCAGGCCACGAAATGGTGGCCGATCGATCCTTCGGAAGAGGTGTTGAAGGACGTGACGGGTCGGCTCAGCAACAAGCTGCAAGAGAAAGGATGTTCGGCGACATGAAATCATCAGTTGTTTTTTCCTGTGTCCTCCTCTCACTCGTCGCCGTTGCTACACCAGCACGGAGCGAACGCGTCTGGGATAGCGAACTGAAGCGATATCTGACCGAGCAGGAAATGACGATGGCCGAAGTGTTCATGACGGAGGAAGAAGGTGTCAAAACCATGCTTCCTAAGTCCGAACGGGTGCGCAAAGAGATCATCCGACTGACGCCCGAGAAAAAAGCTCAAATCGAAGAACGCATCGGCTGGAAGTTTCCTGAGGAATCGTTCGAAGTCTACATCGGCGAAACCGGTACCCGCATCGACGGATACGCCATGGTTCACAATACGATCGGAAAGCATAAGCCGATGACCTACATGGTCGGCGTCGACCAACAAGGCCGCGTCTCAGACATCGAACTCTTGGTGTTTCGGGAATCCCGCGGGAGTGAGGTGCGACAAAAGCGGTTCAATTCCCAATACGAAGGGAAGACCGTGTTGGACCCGATCCGAATCAATAAAGACATCATCAACATCAGCGGCGCCACGATGTCCGTGCGCTCCATGAGCGCCGGTATCAAACGAGTTCTTGTCCTGGTGGACGAGTTCTATCTGAAGCCGGCCGGGCTCGGCAGCGACACCATCACCGCGCGGAAATCGGAAAGGGGCTTTTTCAGCTCCATTTTCGGGAACTGAGCGGCCGCCGCTTCTGCGCCCATGCGCAACTTCAACACCCGCTTTCGGCTTCGGGACAGCGATCGGCATATCAGGCTGTTGTACACGTTCTTTCTTCTGTTGATGTTGGCAGGGTTCACGTTCTCGTTTTTTTGGGCCCACAGTATGACCGGATTGTCTCCACAAGGCATCGCCGATCACTATCGCGGATCGGATGCCACATTCGGCGAACCGATGTCGTTCCGTGAGTTGGCGGAAGTCACGCACTTTCACCTGTTTACGATGCCGGTGGTGTTCATGATTCTCGTACACGTCCTGTACCTGACCAATGCGAGCCATACACTGAAAGTGTGGATGACGTGGCTCTCTTTTGCCGGGGTGGGACTGGACCTCGTCTCACCATGGCTCATCAGCTACGTCTCCCCGATTTTCGTCCTGACCATGCTGACCGGGGACACCCTGATGATGGTCACATTCCTTGTGATGATGGCGGTTCCGTTGTATGAGATGTGGATTCTAAAACAGCCCTTGATGGCGGGCAAACGCAGCGAGGGTTCATAGACGGACCAGGACGTTGCCAATCACACACGCGGCCAGAGGCATCACAGCCCAGAGCCCAAGATCGTCGAAGACGATCTTGGGCTCTGGTGTTTTGAAGGAGACTCGAAATGGGGACAACGATCGCAGCGATCAACGCCATGGCGCAAGTACTACAGAATCTTTTGGGTCAGCTGCATACGCTGGATGCGCTGACCATGCCTCCTCCCGCGCGCAACCACGTGCGCATCGTCGTGCTGCGTCGCCTGGCGAGGCAGATGGAGACACCGTTTCCTCACCGATTCGGTCACGGGGAGCGCACCGCCCGTGTCGCCCTGGCACTCGGAGAAGCCGCCCACATTCCCGCCACAGAACTGCAGGACCTGCATTACGCGGCGCTCCTTCACGACATCGGCCTGTTGGCTCTTCCCCGGCACCTCATCGGGGTTGATCATCCCCTGGATCTGGACGACTATGCCCTCGTCCAAAGCCATCCCCGCGCAGGAGCACAGATCCTGAATCCCGTGCGATTTCTCCGGGAAGCCGCCAGACTCGTCGCGTTCCACCACGAGCGATGGGATGGAACGGGTTATCCCTACGGCCTACGAGGAGAATACGTACCGCTTCCCGCACGAATTCTGGGTATCGCGGACGTCTTTGATTCATTGACCATGCAATCCGCGTCAGTGATCCAGTCCTTGCGCATTCTGCAGGCCTCGTCGGGAACTCAGTTCGATCCGGCGTTGATTGCACGGCTCAAGAGCCTCCCGCTTGATCGGATCACCGAAGGAATCTCCTCGGGAGAGGTGCATCGGATTGTCCAGGTCACTGACTTCGGAGCGGGACGTGCCCTCCCGCTCCGCCAAGAGGAGGGCGCCTCGGTTCCTCCCGAGGTCCCCTCCTCTTCCAATTAGATCACGGCACAGTCCGTCCTGTACCGAAGGAGGTCCGACATGATTCACATGGGACACCCCGTTCCCAACTATCGCCTTCCCCTGCTGACGCAGGGAACACTCAGAATCGTCGATACGCGGTATTTTCAGGGGCAATGGATCGCCCTCTGCTTCACCGGCCATTTGACAGTCGAACAAGCCTCGTTTCTGGATTCTCAGGTGGGGGCACTGCGCGAGGAGCACACCTCTCTACTGGCGGTCACTTGGCAACGGGACTTGCTCCTTTCGTCGTATCTCGGGCGCCTGCGGCACCTTCAGTTGCCCATTCTCGTCGACACCTTGAGGCGCCTGCATCGCGCGTATCATCTCTCTGTCGCAGCCGTCCGTGCGCACGCCCAGACGTTCGTGATTGACCCGCAGGGCGCCCTACGCTTTCACCTGATGCATGAGCTGACATATCGCGGCCTACGGGCCGTCCGCAACGTTGTGAGCGCCAAGCGGTTGCTGATCGGAGGTTCGGCCTGCCTCGTCCGGGCCTGAATCTCTCATCTGCAGACACGGCGAAGCCTCAGCGCAACGACGTAACCAACGTTGGAAGAACGAGTCGGAGGATGGAATGAAGATCGTGACCTGTCCCCGGTGCCGCCAGACCACCTTGATGTTCACCGGAGCCTTTTGGATGTGCGAATCCTGCGGATTGACGATTACTTCGACGGCCCTGCTGGTGGATTGCCCCGAGCTCCGGACGACCGCCTTGCGTCGCAGGGGCTGACCCGGCATCAGCCCTTGATTTGTTCGGCCAGGTAGGCCTCCATTCCGATCTGCCTGATGGTCCGGAGCTGGGTCTCGAACCAATCGATATGCTCTTCGGTATCCACGATCATATCTTCCAATCGGTGTCGGCTGGTGAAATCGCCGATCTTTGCGCAATGCACAATCCCGCTTCGGAGGAGCTCGGCATCATCACGCTCAAAGGCCAGATCGGCCTCGAACAGCTCGGTGACCTTTTTCCCACCGGCGACTCCATCCAGGCGATCCACCACCGGCGTTCCCTCGAGGTACAGAATGTGGCCGATCAATCCGGAAGAATGGCCGACCTCCTCCTGCGCCAAATGGCTGAAATGCTCGTGCAGTCGATGGTAGCCCCAGTTCTTGCAGATGGCCGCGTGGAGCAAGTATTGATGAACGGCCGTGAGTTCACCGGCCAGCACCTTGTTCAGGATGTCGACGACGCCTTCTTTTGCTTTCATTGATGACTCCCCTGACCGTTCGACGATGCGATCCGCCGAGAGATCAGCTGTCTTTCTTGATCTGTTCGGCCAGGTAGTTTTCCAGCCCGACTTGCTTGATCGTTTCCAGCTGCGTTTCAATCCAGTCGATATGCGCATCCACGTCTTTCGCCATGTCCTCGAGCATGTGCCGAGTCGTGAAATCTCCCACCTTCGTACAGTGCACGACGCCCTCGCTGAGCAATGCGAGCATTTCCTGCTCCGCCTTGAGGTCCAACTTGAGCTGTTCTGGCACGTTCTCTCCGACGTGTACGGTGTTCATACGCTGCACGTTGGGGACGCCTTCGAGATACAGGATATGACCGATGAGTTCGTCCGCGTCCTTCATTTCGTCGATGCTGCGCTCGCGCACCTTGTGGTGGAGCCGCTCGTAACCCCAATTGGCGCACATTTTCGCATGGACAAAGTACTGGTTGATCGCAGTGAGATCGGCGGTCAGGACTTTATTAAGGATATCGACGACTCCTTGCTTGGCTTTCATGCGTACCTCCTTCCGGCCATAGGATGAGTGGCGACGCGTCGCTCCACTCTTTAGTTTACACCTTACTTAGAGATTCGTGTCGCGGTTGTCAACAAGAGAAATACGTAGAAGCGAATCGCATTCTCAAAATCGCTGAGAACGCTTCTCATTGTCTCTCGTGCATGCACGCGCTCAGCGCTCCGGATGCCGAGAGAGCGACCGGACGCAGAAATCGTACGACGAGAATCGGACAGGGAACTCATGCGAGGGGTTGGATCGAGCAGATGCGCCGTCAGCCGGCTTCCCGGTACCCGCACTCTTCGTTGCGGCACTGAACGGTGCGACCGGTCTGCTTGCTGACCTTTTCTACGAGGAACGGAGCCTGACACGTGGGACAGGACTTGTTGACGGGACGATCCCAGAGCGCGTACTCGCACTGGGGATATCGGCTGCAGGCGTAGAAGTTCCGGCCCTTGCGGGTGCGTTTCTGGACAAGATCGCCGCCGCATCCCGGCTGCGGACACTTGACCCCGAGGGTTATCGCTTTCGTGGTTTTGCAGGCCGGATAGGCCGAGCAAGCCAGGAACTTGCCGAAGCGTCCGGTTTTCACGACCATCGGGCTGCTGCATTTGTCACATTTTTCATTGGTCGTCTCTTCCACCTTCGGCACGATTTTGATGGTGCCGTCGGCGAGTTTTTCGAAATTCTGCGTGTTTTTGCAGGGGGGATCTTCCTTGAACCCCGGGCAGGCAAGGAACTTTCCGTTGCGGCCCCACTTGATCTCCATCATTCGCCCGCACTTCTCGCAGGGAATGTTCGTCGGGGGCTCCACGACATCTTTGGGACCCGGAATGTGTTGCGCCAGCTCCATGTCCTTGGTGAACGGCGTGTAGAACTCTCGCACCGCCGCCACCCATGGCTTCGTGCCCTCCTCCACCTCATCGAGCTGTTCCTCCATGTGGGAGGTGAATTCGGTATCGAGGAGATCGGGGAACCCCTTCATCAGGAACTCGTTCACCGTCTTTCCGGTTTCCGTCGGTACGAACCGGCCCTCCGCCTTCTCCACATATTTCCGGTCCTGAATCGTCGAAATGATCGAGGCATAGGTCGATGGGCGCCCGATCCCTTTCTCTTCCAACTCACGGATGAGCAACGCCTCGTTGTATCGAGGCGGCGGCTGCGTGAAATGTTGTTTCGACGTGAGCCCCGGAACGGTCTGGCCTTCCTGTGCGACGAGACGCAGCATCTCGCCTTCGCTCAACACCGGAAGCTGTCGGTCGGTCTCATCCTCAGTTTCCTGGTCGCTCTTCGGTTTCTGCGCGAGCAGTTCCTTGTCGGTCCCTTCGAGATAGACGGCCGTGTGCCCGGCGAACTTCACCACCGTGCCGGTCGCACGGAAAATGTATCGATCCTTCGTGCCAAGCGGGGCGCAGTCCACACGGGTCACGTCCAGAATGGCCGGCACCATCTGCGAGGCGATGAAACGATTCCAGATCAACTTGTAGAGTTGGTATTGATCGTGCTCGAGATACGCCCGGATCGATTCGGGATCGCGGCCCGCCGACGTCGGACGAATGGCCTCATGGGCTTCTTGGGCCGCTTTCTGAGTCTTGTAGACGTTGGGAGTGACTGGCAGATACTCGGCTCCGAAGCGGGTCCGGATGACATTCCTCGCATCTTCCATTGCCTCCTGGGAGATGCGGGGGGAATCGGTCCGCATATAGGTAATCAAGCCCGTGGGTCCTTCAGCTCCGATCTCCACCCCCTCGTAGAGTTGCTGCGCCAGCGTCATCGTTTTCTTGGGTGTGAAATGGAGTTTGCGGGCCGCTTCCTGCTGCAGCCGGCTTGTAATGAACGGCGCGACAGGATTCCGCTTCTTTTCTTTCCGCTCGATCGACTGAACGACGAACTCCTTGCCCTGGATCGCATTGACAACGTGCTGCGCCGCCTCACCGGTGTCGATCTCGGCTTCCTGGCCGTTGATGGAATGCAGTCGGGCTTCGAATGCCGGTGGATTGGTTCCCGCCAGCATGGCCACTACGGTCCAATATTCCTCCGGCCGGAAGGCTTCGCGCTCCTTCTCACGATCGCAGATCAGCCGCACCGCCACCGACTGTACACGGCCCATGCTGAGCCCACGGCGCACCTTCTTCCACAGCAACTGGCTCCCTTGGTAGCCCACGATTCGGTCAAGCACACGGCGGGCCTGCTGGGCCTGCACCAATTTCATGTCGATTTCACCGGGTGACTGCAGCGCGCGCTTGATGGCCGATTCGGTAATCTCGTTAAACAGCACCCGGAAGACCTTGCCGTCTTTCTTCTTCCCCTTTCCGTGCAACTCCTGCGCGATGTGCCAGGCAATCGCTTCGCCTTCACGATCGGGGTCGGGGGCCAGAAAAACCTTGTCGACCTCCTGCGCCTTCTTCTTGATGTCGGCGAGAACCTTGGATTTTCCCTTGATCGTAACGTAGTGTGGTTCGAAATCCCGCTCGATATCGACGCCGAGCTTGCTGGTGGGAAGATCCTTGACGTGGCCGACCGAGGCCATCACGGCATACCCCCGGCCGAGATACTTGGTAATCGTCTTCGCCTTGGTCGGCGACTCCACGATGATGAGTGACTTGGCCATCGATTCCTGCACTCTTGGGGACGGCTCCCGTGCCGTCCTTTCTCACTATAGCAAATATCAGGGACTTGTCAGCTCATGCGCTTGACGCCCTGCGGTCAGACCCGCTGATATTCGCTTCCCGGGAGCTGGCGGATCCGATTTTTCAGTTCGAGCGCCAACAGCGCCGCCGCAACGTCCGCCGCAGACAACCCGGTCTTCTGAATTACAGCATCCACCGTTTGCGGAACGCAAGTGAGTGCATCATACACTAAGCGTTCTTCTTTTCCAAAGCGAACGGCGGATTCTTCCACAGACGGCTTCGTCGCTGCAAGTCTCTGCCTACACATGTCATCGAGTTGCGGCCACAATTCCGACACAACATCCTGCGCCGATTCGACGAGACGCGCGCCGTCTTTCAACAACTGATTCGGTCCCCGACTGCGTTCGGATTTCACGAACCCCGGCACGGCGAACACTTCGCGTCCCTGCTCCGCCGCGAGCCGCGCGGTGATGAGGGACCCGCTGTCGATCGCGGCCTCCGTCACCACGACCCCGAGCGACAGTCCGCTGATGATGCGGTTCCGCCTCGGGAAATGATGGCCAAGCGGTTCCGACCCCAACGGCAACTCGGATACCACGGCTCCCTGACCTTCGATCTCTTCACGAAGGCGTTGGTGCTCGGATGGATATGTACGGTCCACCCCGCAGCCCATGACCGCGATGGTCCGTCCGCCGGCTGCCAGCGCTCCTCGATGGGCCGCCGCATCGACGCCGCGCGCCAATCCACTCACGATCGTCAAACCCAATCCGGCCAGATCGCGCGCCAGTTCCTCCGCCAGGACGCGGCCTGCGGCGCTGACCTGCCTCGTTCCGACGATGGCCACAGCCGACCGATCCTGATCGCTCAGCGTTCCCTTTAGATACAGCAGAGGCGGCGGATCGGGGATCGCCCGGAGTTGTGGAGGGTAATCGGTGTCGAGAATAGTGAGGACTGTCACCTGATCTCGAACCACTTGCTCGAGTTCGCGTTCGATCCCCCGCAACGAATCCCCATCGGGACCGCGCCGGATCGCCGCCGCCAAGGGCGGACGACAGCCGGCCTCTTCCAACGCAGTCCGGGGAGCATTGAGCACTGCGGAGGCCGACCCAAAATGAGTCACGAGTTTGACGAGAACTGCATCACCCACACCCGGAACGGCGCGAAGCAGGAACCATGGCCGCAGCGAGGAGTGATCCATCGTGACTCAGGAGAGGCGAAACGCAGGTGTCGCCGACGTTCGGGTATGACCACACGACGGTTTGTCGGCGGGCCTTTGATCGGGACAGTTCCCCAGCGAATCCTAGATCACGACCAAGTCGAACTGTTCCAAATGCAGACGGTCATCGGACGTGACGATAATCTTGGCCCCATATCGACGTTCGAGGTCCTCGATACCCTGCTGTTCCTGCTCTTGCAGGAGCTGAGAAACGACCGGATGCGCTCCGATCACCACACGCTGCTGCTCGATGCCGCTCCCGATGCGCCGCACTTCCCGGAAAATCTCATAGGCGACGGTCATCGGTGACTTGGTATAGCCACGCCCGTCACAATAATGGCAGGGCTCCGAGAGGGACCGCAACAAGTCTTCGCGGACCCGCTCACGCGAGATTTCGATCAGGCCCAGATCGGAAATCCTGGAGATTCTGGTACGGGCCTTGTCTGACGACATCGCATCCACGAGCGCGTGATAGACCTTGTCGCGGTTCTTCTCCCGCTCCATGTCGATAAAATCGACGATGATGATGCCGCCGATCCCCCGCAACTTCACCTGGTAGGCGATTTCACGAGCGGCTTCGAGATTGTTGCGCAGGATCGTTTCTTCCTGATCCCGTTTCCCGACGAATCGGCCGGTGTTCACGTCGATGACGGTCATGGCCTCCGTATGGTCGATGACGATATACCCACCCGATTTCAGCCAAACCTTCCGGCTCATGGCGCGGGCAATTTCCTGCTCGACGCCGAGGTGATCGAATAGGCTCTCTTCCTTGTCGTAGAAATGAATCCGCGAGGTTTGTTCCGGTGAAAACCGCTGGACGAAATTCCGAATGGCTTCATACTCGTCGCGGGAATCGATCAACAGGCGATCCACCTTCCGTCCGAACAGATCGCGTACCACGCGAAAACTCAGGCTGAGGTCGCTGTGCAACAGGCTCGGCGCCGGCTGGTGGTCCCGCTTCGCAAGAATGTCCTGCCACAGGACGTGAAGGAATTCCACGTCCGACCGCAGCTCTTCCTCTTTCACGCCTTCGCTTACGGTGCGCACGATGTAGCCGTAGCCTGGCCGGCGGGCCCGCTTCATGATGTCCTTCAGGCGCGCCCGCTCCTCGTCTCTCGGAATCCGACGGGAGACGCCGATGTGTTCGACCGTCGGCATGAACACGAGATACCGTCCCGGGAGCGACACATACGTCGTCACTCGCGGCCCTTTGGTCCCGATCGGCCCCTTGGAGATCTGGACCATGACTTCCTGCCCTTCGGACAACAGCTCCTCGATCGGTTTGGACGTCTGGCGTTTGGGCCGCGGCATCTCCGATTCTTTTTCGTCCTCCTCACCTTCGATGAGCGTATCGCCCATCTCCAGATCCATGGTGAGGTCCGACACGTGCATGAAGGCCGCTTTTTCGAGACCGATGTCGATGAAGGCCGCTTGCATGCCGGGCAACACCTTTGCCACACGCCCCTTGTAAATGTTTCCGACGAAATCCTGGTCCTTGGCGCGGTCGCCGTAGAGGTCCGTCACGACCCCGTTATCCAGGACGGCCACGCGGGTTTCCTCCCGCGAAATACTGATCGCAATTTCTACACCCATAGATACTCCTTTACGCCCGGATGGGAGGGGGCGGGAGACGAACGCGGGCCACTACGGCCCGGGTTCCTTCTCGTCTCGCCGACTCGTCGCCTCCAATCCGACCTCAAACGGTTATTTCACACTGGGTTGGCCCCTGTCCAGGCGAACGCTAGTAGAACAGGGTCAACCGTCGTCGCTTGACGTTTAACAATAGGCCGAGGGACGCCATCGTCATGATGGTCGCGCTTCCCCCATAACTGACCAACGGGAGCGGAATACCGACGATGGGAAACATTCCCGCGGTCATCCCGATGTTGACCACCACGCAGAAACACAGCATGGCGATAATCCCCGCCGCGAGCAGCGCCCCGAGCGTATCCTTGGCGCGCGCGGCAATCTCCAATGAGACCCAGATCAGCGCGATAAACAGCGCGAGCAAGACCAACACGCCGAGGAATCCCCATTCCTCGGCGTACACGGCAAATACGAAGTCCGTATGTCCTTCGGGAAGGAACTTCAACTGGCTCTGGGTCCCACCGTACAGCCCTTTGCCGGCAAGCTCACCGGAGCCGATCGCGATTTTCGATTGCAACGCATGATAGCCCTTCCCTCCCGGATCGTAGTCGGGATCCACGAAGGCCATGACACGTTGGCGCTGATAATCGTGCAGCGAGGCCCAGACCATTTCCCACACGAAGGGGAACAGCATCACCGACAGCAAGAGGATGATCCCCAGAGCCTTCGAACGGACTCCGACCATCAACAGCATGGCCGCATAGACCGCCAAAAAGCTCAGACCGCTGCCGAGGTCCGGCTGTTTCAGAATCAACAGTAGGCCGGGCAGGACGATCAACCCGGGCAACACCACGCGCTGCATCCAGCCCACCCGCGATACCGTCGAGTAGTAGTTGGCCAGCACCAGAATCAGGACCAGTTTCGCGAACTCCGACGGCTGGAAGGCGAACGGACCGATCGGAATCCAGCGCTGCGCGCCGCGGCTCGATTTTCCCATGACGAGGACCACAGCCAGCAGGATCAGGATCACGGCATAGGCGGGGTAGGCCAGGCGGGCGATCTTATGATAGTCGGAAAGGTACATGAATAGGAAGGCCAGCGCCCCGAGAAAAATCCAGACCAACTGCTTCAGGTAGAAGGGGAAGCTGGTGTCCTGCGAATGCGTCACACTGTAGATCGACACCACGCCAACGCCGAGGATAATAACGATCAATCCCACGAAGCGGAGATCGAAGCTGTCCAATCCGCGGTTGTCGATGACACGATCGATCATCAGGTTCGCTCCGGAGCGGCAGTGGACTGGCCCTTGGACGGGGCGCCGCCGGTACGCGCGTCGACGGCCTGGGGATAAGCCTTCACGTAGGCTTCGATTAGGTCTTTCGCCAGCGGGGCTGCGGCCGATCCACCGTGTCCCATGTGCTCCGCCAGCACCGCAACCGCGATTTTCGGCGCCTCCACCGGTGCAAAGGCGACGAACCAGGCATGGTCGCGGAATTTCTTTGGAATGTCCTTCTCCGGGCCAGTACGAAGCGCAGCGGTCTGAGCCGTTCCGGTTTTCCCCGCAATGCTCACGAGCGGAGATTTCGCCCGCGTCGCTGTGCCTTCTCGCACGACACCCGCCAACGCCTCCCGGATCAGCTTGAGCGTCGCGGGTTTCACGTTGAGCTTACCCCGGACCGCAGAGGGGAATTCTTCCCGCTCCATCGTGGCGCGGTTCATCACCGATCGGACCAGACGCGGCTTTACCGCAACGCCGTCGTTCGCGACGGTCCCGATGACGCTCGCCATTTGCAGAGGCGTGACCGTGACGTACCCCTGACCGATCGAGGCGGAGATGGTCTCGCCCGGGAACCACGGCTGCCCCTTGGCCTTTTGTTTCCATGCCGTCGACGGCACGATGCCGACCCGTTCGGACGGCAATTCCACGCCGGTTTCCTGTCCGAGACCGAACTGCTTCGCGTAGTCGGCAATCGTATCGATTCCCATCCGTTGCCCGACGGTATAGAAGTAGACGTCGCAGGAATGAATCAGCGCATGGTCCATATCGACCGAGCCGTGCCCCCCGGCCTTCCAGTCATGAAAGAGCCGATTGCCGAACTGATAACCCCCGTTGCATCGCACCTGCGTCGCGGGCGTTACCGTGTTTGATTCCAAGGCGGCCGCCGCCATCACCACCTTGAAGGTCGAGCCGGGAGGATACTGACCCTGCGTCGCCCGGTTGTTCAGCGGCCGACCTTCATCCTGCACGATCTCCACCCACTGTTTCGCCGTCAGTTCCTTCGAGAGCACGTTCGGATCGAATCCTGGCCGACTCGCCATCGCCAGAATATCGCCGGTCGCGGGATCCAACGCCACGATTGCCCCCGACTCCGGCCCCAACAGTTCCTCGGCGAGCTTCTGCAGGCGGATGTCGATCGTCAGGTACAGATCGTCGCCGGCCAGCGGCTTCTCCATCACCACGGCCCGCTTCTCGTGTCCGAGCGCGTCGACCTCGACGCTCTTCTGCCCGGCTCTGCCTCGGACCTGTCGATCGAACCACTTCTCGACCCCGTATTGGCCCACAATACTGCCTTGATGGAGATCCGCAAACTCCGGCTTCTCGAGCTGCTCGGCAGAAATCTCGCCCACGTACCCCAACACATGAGCCGCCACCGCTCCCCCCGGATAGTTACGCTGGGACTCCACCTGGATCATCACGCCGGGTAGATCCAAACGATGGGATTCGATGAGCGTGGCTTCCCGCAGAGTCAACCGGTCCTTGATTTTTCTCGGCTGCAGCTTCCCGCCTTTTCCGGAGGAGAGTTTCCTGTGAATCAGTTCCGGGTCCAGATTGAGTAACGACGAGAGCTGGCCGACCAGGACCTCACGATCCTTGACGTCTTCCAAGGTGACATAGAGCGCAAAGCTCGGCACGTTGTTCGCCAGCAGCACGCCGTTCCGGTCATAGATCAGTCCGCGCGCCGGTTCGAGGATCACCGATCGTGTCCGATTGTTTTCGGAGAGGTCGCGATAGTAGGGACCTTCGCGGATCTGAAGATGCCACAACCGAAGAGCGAGCAGCCCCACGACCAGCAGCAAACCCACGCGCAGGATGATCAGCCGCCGCTGAAGGTCCTGAAGGTCCGAATCGTTGAATCCGATGGACGCCACGTGTGTGTCACCCCCAGCCGGCGCAGCGACGCGCGGGCCGATCTAGAACGCGTTCTCCGTCACCATCCGGTCGTCGGACCAGCGCCGCCGGAACACCAGATAAATTCCGGCGCCGATCACTGCATCAAACGCCGCTTGCACCAGTACGGTTGACCGCATGGCCGTCCACATGTCCTCCAGGGTCGACGGCTTCATGGAATACATATAGACCGCACTGGACAAGCCCGAAATGACCGCCAAACCGACCAACAGCACCATCGGGGTGATGTGGGCCATATGCCGCCCGGCCAGCCCGGCCAAAAATCCGGCTCCGCCCTTCGTGACCACGTTCACCCACAGATCTCCCGCCGACAGGAGATCCTGGGAACAGCCCAGGATCAGTCCCAGAATCAATCCATCCAGCTCTCCCCCGAGGAACCCCACCAAACAAGCGGCGACCAGGCCGAGATCCGGCCGCACCCCGAGGATGCTGACATAGTGTAGAAGCGTCGTCTGGAGCGGCACCACGACCAGTGTCAGGACAAGATACAGGAGAACCTTCACGGTTTTTTCCGATCTCCGTGCGTGCTCTGCAGCAGTTTCTGCGCCGCCTCGGCATCATCATAGGGAGCGGTTATCACCAGGACCTCGTCCAACTTGGTAAGGTCGACTTCCGGTTCGATCTCCGCCGTCTGGAACAACGCCCCCTCTTCCTTTTCGATCTGCGTCAGCACGCCGATGGCCATCCCCCTCGGGAACGCCCCTGTCAGACCGGAGGTGACGACGCGATCGCCGACCTGCACATGCGACAGCAGGGGAATGTACTTGAGCCGGGCCCGCCCATGGCTCGTGCCTTCGACGATGCCTTCATCGCGCGTTCGCTGCACCAATCCCGCGATGGCATTGTTCGGGTCCGTCACCAGCAATACGACCGACGAGGCGGAATTGGCTTTGACGACGCGGCCGACCACCCCGGCCGGCGTGACAACCCCCATCTCGGGATGCACCCCGTCGTGCTCGCCCTTGTTCAGAATCAACCCCCGGTACCAGTTCGTGGCGTCCCGCCCGATGACCTGAGCCGCGACCATCTGCGATTTGGATTGGTCTTTGAAATTCAGGAGGGCTTCGTACCGTTGGGTCGCTGCCACCGACTCGCGAAGCTGATTGTTCTGGCTCTTCAAGAACTCAAGTTCCCGGCGAAGCTGTCGGTTCTCGTCCCGGACCCCTTGGAGGGCGACATATCCTTCCCAGGTCTCGCTGATGCCATGATCGACGGCGGAAAAAGCGGCGAGCGGCAGGCTGAGGATCTGTCCGAGCGGTCCGCCGAGGTACTGAAGCAATCCCTGGCTTTGGCTAGGCAGGAGAAACAGCGCGGCAAGCAACAAGGCGAAGAGCACGACGGCCACACGCCTGCTGCCGTATGTAGAGCGCAAGATAGCCATCCACACCTGGGATGGAGATCATCGCGCGGTACTGCACTGCGACATCACAGAGACCTTGCGCAGGAGATCCAACTCGTCCAGAATTTTGCCGACACCCAGCACCACGGAGGTCAACGGATCATCCACGGTGATGATCGGAAGATTCGTCTCTTCCCGGAACCGAGTGTCCATCCCCTTCAACAAAGACCCGCCGCCAGTGAGCACGATCCCGCGATCGATGATGTCTCCGGCCAATTCAGGTGGTGTGTTTTCGAGCGCCACCTTGATGGCATTCACGATCGTACCAATAGGCTCCTGCAGCGCCTCTCTGACCTCGGCGTCGTCCACCACCAACGTGCGGGGAATCCCCGAAATCAGATCGCGCCCCTTGATCATCATGGTTTTTCGTTCCTCGAAAGGGTAGGCCGAGCCGATTTCGAATTTGATCCGTTCGGCCATGTGCTCCCCGATGAGGAGATTGTATTTCTTCTTGATGTAATTCATGATCGCATCGTCCATGCGATCGCCGGCCACCTTGACCGATTCGCTGTAGACGATGCCGCCCAGGGAAATCACCGCGATGTCCGTTGTGCCCCCCCCGATGTCCACCACCATGTTTCCCGACGGTTCTGTGATCGGCAACCCGGCTCCGATGGCGGCCGCCACCGGCTCCTCGATCAGGTAGACTTCTCGCGCGCCGGCTAATTCGGCCGAGTCGCGCACGGCACGCTGCTCGACCTGTGTAATGCGCGACGGCACGCCGATGATGATGCGGGGCCTGACGAAGGCAGTCCGGTTATGCGCCTTCTGGATGAAGTGGCTGAGCATCGCCTCGGCTTTCTCAAAATCGGCGATGACCCCTTCCTTCATCGGACGAACGGCGACGATGTTCCCCGGCGTCCGACCCAGCATCCGCTTGGCATCGGCCCCGACGGCCATCACGCGTTCGGTCTTCTTCTCCACCGCCACCACGGAGGGCTCGTTCAGCACGATCCCCTTGCCGTGGACGTAGACGAGCGTCGTCGCCGTTCCCAGATCGATCGCCAGATCGTTCGAGAACCATCCGAACATGTCACTCATGAAACTCACGATCCCTCTCCCTTCACCTGGTTCGTGCGATCAGCGCTGGTGTGTGGTGTCAGTCCGGCACTTCGAGTTGTCCGGTATCCAGAACCTGGGTCTTGGCAATTTCGTCGCCGAGACGGCGCCCCTGCTCGTTTCCGATCACCAGCAGCGCTTCGAGGGACAGAATGGCCAGCCATCCGATCCATCCGACATAGGGAATTTCGAACGCCAACTGGGCCAGGCCGAACGGCAGATTCCGAATGATCGATTCTTTGAACCCCGCCGCATCGCGGGTGCGGGGTACGATCGTTTGAAGCCCGATCAGTCGCTTCCCGACACTCCGGCCGCCCGCAAATCCGTCCGCTACCAATATATAGGCGAGTCCGGCGAGGAATCCGACCGGCGGAACCAGTCGGTCCGCCGCGGCGACAATCAGGAGGTCGATCACCTTGGCAATGAATCGGTTCAGGATCTGGGCTTTCGGATAGACGTCCAGATCGAACGGGCTTTCCCCAGCAACCTCCTCCGCCAATTGAGATCTCCCCGATCGAATGACACTATAACAAATCTCCCCGGTCTGCACAAACAAACTCGAATTCCTGCGCGAGGGCCCGGGACCCCGCATCCCTCTTGCGTTTCCGATGACGGGCTGAGTAGAATCCCGCCACAAGAATCGAGGCAGAGGACTGTCGATGATCAAATTGCTCCGGGAAGCGGCCCACGACTATCCCTGGTTTCTCAAGTCCATCATGGGCCTCCTGGCCCTCGCGTTCGTCATTACCATGGGCTGGTGGGGCTTCGGCCAGCAGACGGGAACCGTTGTCGCTTCTGTCGGCGACCAGATCATTCCCCAGGAGGAATATCGTCGCGCCTACGAGAACACGTACCGCTTCTACAAGGACAAAGGACAGACGGACATCAAGGACGAATTCCTCAAACAGTTCGTCCTCGAGCAGTTGATCGAAAATCGGATGTGGTTGTTCGCGGCCAAAGAAATGGGTCTCACCGTCTCCGACGAGGATCTGCGCAAGGCGATCGTCCAACGCACCGAGTTCCAGCGGAACGGCCAGTTCGATCCGGATCTCTACCGGCGCTTGCTGGCCGCCAATCACCTCACCCCGGCCTCGTTCGAGGCGATGGAGGCCAAAGACATCCTCACCAACAAGGCCCGTCTGGTCGTAATGGACGCGGTCACCTTGACGCCGTCGGAACTGTCCGAGGCTCAGGCGCTCGCTACCCGTCAGACAGAAACCGATCCCGTCAAGGCCGAGGCGGCGAAGGAACGGATCTTTCAGAGTTTCCTGTTCCAGAAACAACAGCGGGCGCTGATGGCCTACGCTGAATCCATGAAAACCAAGATTCCCATCAAGATCCACAAAGAACTCATGTAGCTCGCCCCCATCCTGAACCGATCAGCATCGCATCCCCATAGCTGTAGAATCGATAGCGCTGCGCTACCGCCTCCTGATACGCCTCCCGCAGAGGTTCGATTCCGGCAAAGGCGGACACCAACATCAACAGCGTCGTGCGTGGAAGATGAAAGTTGGTCAGCAGCGCATCGATCACGCGAAACTCGAAACCGGGCGAGATGAACAGTTCCGTCGGCCCGTCAAAGACCTGAAGCCGTCCGGTGGCCCGCGCCGCCGATTCGAGTGCCCGCACGACCGTCGTGCCCACTGCAATCACCCGCCCTCCGTTCGCCCGCGTCTCCCCCACAGCCGCCACCGTCGACTCCGATACCTGTACTCGCTCGGCTCCCATCCGATGCTCCTCGATCCGCTCCACGGTCACGGGACGAAAGGTTCCGGGCCCCACGTGCAGCGTGACCGAGTTCAACATGATGCCGGCGGCGCGTAGCGCCGCCACGAGGCGATCCGTGAAGTGCAGCCCGGCCGTCGGAGCGGCAATGGCTCCGTCGCGCCGCGCAAACACCGTCTGATACCATTCCCGATCCTGCTGCGTGGGAGGCCGCTTGATGTAGGGAGGAAGCGGCATGGTTCCGGCCGATTCCATGAGATCAGTCACCCGCTCGATCCCGCTGAGCCGTAGCGTCGTTCGTCCCTGGGTGCGATCGAGGATCTCCCCCCGTCCGCCGGTCGGGAATTCGATCATCGCCCCGGGCTTCAACCGACCCTGGATCAGGATCTCCCACACCCCATCACCTAAATCCTGCACGAACAACAGCTCGGTCGGTTTGCCGGTCGAGGCTAGGCGTCCGGCTACGCGCGCCGGCATCACTTTCGTATCATTGACGACCAGGAGATCGCCGGCACGAAGGAGGTGCGGGAGATCGGCGATCCGTCGATGCGTTCGCGCGCCCGTGCCTCGATCCAGCACGAGCAAACGCGCCTGATCGCGCGGAAGCGCCGGCTGCTCGGCCACGAGCGTCGGATCGAAGGGAAAATCGAACTCGCTAAGGAGCATGGGGGACTGGCACAGCAGGCTGAGCCAACTGGAGCAGGGCGGCGTTCTGCAGATCGGTACCGGGATAGTAATAGCGGAGAATGCTGGCGTAGGAATAGCCGAGCTCAGCCAGCTCCTTCGCGCCCCATTGGCAAAGCCCAACGGCGTGGCCCGCGCCGTACCCGGCGAAGGTCACGTCGGCACCGACCGATTCCACTTCGAACTGGGTGCTGGGAATGACCGTGTAGCCGACGGCTTTGCGCAAATCCTCTCCGCGCAACACGACCTCACCGCCGGAATGGAGGATGCGCAGCCGCGCCACACGTCCGGCCCGGCTATAGGCAATCGGTGTGATCGTGGCAATCGTGCCGACGGCGAATCCCTGCTGGCGCAGATTGCGTTCCAACTGTTCCATCTTCACGCTGGCTTTCCATTGATAGTAGGGCGAGTCGAGATCGAAGGGACACTCGACGCCTTTCAGATAAGGCAGATCCTTGTTGACCCAGACGTTGACGGCGTCCTCCGTCGGACCGGCCGCCGTCGAAGAAAAGGCCGCATAGATCGGCGCCTGCTGATAGGTCACGACGATGCCCCTGGTTCCCTCGACGGCCTCCTCCACCCGGCTGTCCACGCCCGACCGCCCTCGATAGACCTGATCCTGGACGGTCGCCACGACGTCGTATTCACGCGCCGCACTGAGCATCTTATTGTACAGCGCGTAGGTTCGAGCCGCGACCGCCTGCACCTTGAGCATCTCGGGATGCCATGCGGAACTCACTTCCGACGGCACGACACCTTTCACATACTCCTCAAGGTCGACCTGATTCACGACCGACAGGGTTTTGCCTTTTCGGAGAATGCGAACGGCGCCGCTCACCGGCAACCCTGCCGAGGCCTCCTGAGATACGGGCGCCGCACCGCGTATACTCGCTTGAGTCGGGGCGTCTTTCCCCATGATCAGCGACAAACCTGCGCGAAGCGGTCGAACCGTGACCGCGTCACCCGCGACACGCCGCCCATTGACGTGGATGCCGTCAGCCCTCGATTGCACGTGCAGCGGGGAATGCACCGCCCGACTTTCCCCCTGTTCCGACACAACGGCGATATCTCCGTCCGACCGCACCTCCAGCTGCGGGAGTTCCTGGGCCAGCAGCACGCGAATGGATTCGGCGGCGGCAGGGCCGGCGGGGACGCAGACGACCCACAGCGCAAGCGTGATGCCCGCGCAAGGGCCGAGGAGTCGTCGCGTCAACGGCGAAAGAGCCATGAAAGAATGTAGAACACGAGACTCAGCAGGATGCTGAGCACCAGACTGGTCGCCAGCGGAAAATAGAAGCTGAAATTGTCGCGTTTGATGGAGAGATCACCGGGCAATTTGCCGATCCAGTTGACTCCTGCCCCGAGTCCCGGCCACCGGTCTGCCAACGTCAACAGAAGACCGATCCCGGCCACGGCGAGCCCCACCACGATCAGCAGTCTGCCCAAGCCGCCCCACTCCGCCATTGCTTATTGTATCAGACATTCCGCAATTTGAACCGCATTGAGTGCGGCCCCCTTGCGGAGGTTGTCGCTGACCACCCAGAGATTGAGCCCGTTGGTGATGGATTCATCTTCCCTGATCCGGCCGATGTAGACCTCGTCTTTGCCCGATACATCAAAGGGCATGGGGTACAGCTTCTTGGCAGGGTCGTCGTACACGATGACGCCCGGCATGGCTGCCAGGGCCGCGCGCGCATCGTTCGCTTTCAGCGGGCGCGCGAGTTCCACATTGATCGCTTCGGAATGGCAGCGCAGGACCGGTACGCGCACGGTCGTGGCAGTCAGCCGCAACGCCGGGGTCTCGAGAATCTTCCGTGTCTCGCGCACAATCTTCACCTCTTCGGAGCAATCACCGCCTTCCCCGAACGAACCGATATGGGGAAGCAGGTTGAATGCGATCTGGTACGGATAGACCTGGACTTTCACTTCCCGAAACGCCATGAGGGCTTTGGTCTGGTCGACCAACTCATCCATCGCCGCCGCCCCGGTTCCAGACACGGACTGAAAGGTCGTTACGACCACGCGCTTGACGCCGACGGCATCCTGCAACGGCTTGAGTGCCATCACCAGCGGAGTCGTAGTGCAATTCGGGATCGCGACAATGCCCCGCGGCATGTTATGGAGCGCCTGGGCATTCACCTCGGGTACCACCAGCGGCACATCGGGATCCATCCGAAACACGGCGCTATCGTCGATGACAATCACCCCGGCCGCCCCCAACTTGGTCCCGTAGTCACGACTGATCGCATCGGTGGCAGACACGAACGCGAAATCCACACCGGCGAAGGAGGTGGATTCCGTCAGTTCTTCTACCTTGTAATTCTTCCCCTGGCAGGACAGCACTTCACCCGCAGACCGCTTCGACGCAAACAAGCGGAGCGATTCCAGTGGAAACTTCCGCTCCTCCAGGATCTCCAGACTTTCCTTGCCGACTGCCCCGGTGGCTCCGATGATCGCCACCGTATAGGCCTTCTTCTGTTTCACCATGCTCCTTTATCCTTCCGTACCCGTCGTCAGGACCCGAATGCGATGATTAAAGGTGTCCGCAATGAGGATCCTGCCGCGCGGGTCGACGGCCACACCGAACGGATAGCTCAGGCTCCCCGCCAGCGCGTCCCCTCCGTCGCCTCCGAACTGCGCGGCGCCGGTTCCGGCCAGCCGCGTGATCGCCCGTGCCCTGCGATCGTACCGGCGGATCAAATGGCTGTCGGAGTCCGTGATCAGGATATCCCCCTCTGCGGTGACCGCAACGCCGGTCGGACGCGAGAGACTGACCGAAGACGGTTCGTCCGTCCCTTGAAAGCGATAGCTTCCTCCGTCCCCCACCACCGTCGTGATCATCCCCGTTACGGGAGCCACGGCTCGGATACGGCCGTTGAACGTATCGGCGACATACAACGTTCCGTCGGAACCGACGGCCAGACCGCTCGGACCGGCCAGCCCCGCTTCGGTAGCCGGGATGCCGTCACCATTATAGGAAGGGGTTCCGTTCCCGGCGGCGGTCGAAATGATGCCCGAAATCAAGTCCACCATGCGCACGCGATTGTTGCTCTGGTCCGCGATGTAAAGCCTCTCCCCGCTGACGGCCAACGCAGTCGGCTCGTTGAGGGCCGCGGCCGCAGCCGGTCCGCCGTCTCCGGTGAATCGCGGCTGACCGGTCCCGGCGAGAGTTGAAATCACTCCCGTCGCGGCATCGACTTTTCTGACACGCTGGTTCATCGTATCCGCGATATACAGGTTCCCAGCCGCATCCACAGCGACGGCACCGGGGAAGTTGAGACTCGCCCGGGAGGCCGGTCCGCCGTCTCCGCTGCATCGAGCGGTCGGGGCGGCGCCTCCAGTCACATACCGAACGGTGCCGCTGAGATCCGTCACCTGCGAGTAGGCCTTGTTCTTGTCGGCCCCCGAATCCGCGAAGGGGTCGTCTTCCTCCACGCCAAACCCAGATGAAGCACTTTCTGCCCCAAGCGGCCCTCCCGAGGACGTCGGACTGACACCGGCCACCGTGGTGATGAGACCCGTGACCCGATCCACCCGCCGCACGAGATGATTCTCGGAGTCGGCAATAAAGAGGTGTCCCTCGCGGTCAAGGCAGATCCCTTTGGGTTCGTTCAGTGAGGCGCACGTCGCAGGACCGCCGTCACCGGCATAGCCCGGCCTCCCATTTCCCGCGCACGTCTCGATGATGAGCGACCCGGTCGACAGTCTCATAGATGCGCGTCAAGAGAGATTCCGGAGGATTGCATCGCCCATTTCCGTGGTCCCTACCAATCGCATTCCCTCCGCATGGATATCCTTGGTGCGGTAGCCGAGATCGAGCGTCTTGACGATCGCCTGCTCGATTGCTTCCGCCTCCTTGTCCAACTGAAAGGCATAGGACAACATCATGGCGCCCGACGCGATGGTGGCGATGGGGTTGGCGATATTCTTTCCCGCAATGTCCGGGGCGCTGCCGTGGATCGGCTCGAACAGCCCTACCTTCGCTCCCACGCTCGCCGAGGGCAACATGCCGATGGAGCCGGTCAACATCGCCGCTTCGTCGCTCAAAATGTCGCCGAACATGTTGTTGCACAACAGCACGTCGAATTGACGCGGGTTGCGCACCAACTGCATCGCGCAATTGTCCACATAAATGTGGTTCAGTGTGACGTCCGGATAGTCTTTCTGCACCTCCGTCACGACTCGCCGCCACAATTCGGACGACTCCAGCACGTTGGCCTTGTCGACCGACGTCACCTTCTTGCGGCGCTTGCGGGCCGCTTCGAACGCGATCACCGCGATCCGCCGAATCTCCTCCGTCGTATACACTTCGGTGTTGATGCCGCGCTCTCCGCCGCCCGGCAATTTCTCGATGCCCTTCGGCTTGCCGAAATAGATGCCGCCCGTCAGTTCGCGCACGACCAGCATGTCGATGCCGTCGATGACCTCGCGCCGCAAGGTGGAGGCGTCAGCCAGGCCCGGATACAGTTTGGCCGGGCGAAGATTGGCATAGAGTCCGAGCTGTTCGCGCAGACCGAGCAGGGCACGCTCCGGTCGGAGACTATAGTCCAGCCCTTCCCATTTGGGTCCCCCCACAGCCCCCAGCAGAACCGCATCGCTCTGCTTGGCAACCGCCAGCGTCTCTTGCGGGAGCGGAACGCCGACCTTATCGATGGCTTGACCTCCGACATCGGCATTCACGAATTCAAACTGATGATGGTATCGTTGGGCCACAGCCTTCAAGACCTTGACCGCCTCCGGAACGATCTCTCGCCCGACGCCATCTCCAGCCAATACGGCAATTCTCCCTTTCACTGGTTCCTCTCTTTCCCCTTCGTTCCCGTTATTCGAGTACCGCCTCGTCTTCAGGCGTCCAGGCTGGATCGACCAGGCACAGGAACTCCACCGGTTCGCTCCCATTGTTGACCAGAGACTGTTTCGCCCTGGGCGGCACGTAGACCACCGAACCGGCCTCGACAGCGACGGACTGCTCGTCGACCTTCATCACCCCGCGGCCCGCGATGAAATAGTAGACCTCGGAAGAGTTCAGTCGGTGCCACAGTGATTGTTTCCCCGAATCGAGGAATCCGTGCGCCAGGCTGTACCCGAGCTTCAGCGGGGCCTTCGCCGGATGCAGGAGTTCCCGCAGACGGGTATGGTCCCCCGCCAGAAATTCAGCACACTGCTGCAGATGGGTATGGACCATAGCCCGGGCCCGCCTTGAGGCTGACCGATCGCCCTGTCGATCGTGAGGATTCATGTCCCGGCCACGGCGTCCGCCGTGGCCGGGATTGAGGACTGTACCGTGCAGGTTGGGCTCAAATCAAGCTGACCTTCTGCACGCCCTCAGCCTGCTTGGAGGCAAAGTAAGCGAGCTTGTTCAGCGCGTTCAGGTAGGCGCGAGCGGCAGCCGTGATGATATCCGTATCGGCCCCATGGCCGGACACGGTACGGCCGTCCTCCTCCAAGCGAACCGAGACTTCGCCTTGGGCATCGGTGCCGCTGGTAATGGCGTTGACCCCAAACATGAGCAGCTTGCTCTTCGTATTGGTGATCGCCGCGATCGTCCGGTAGACCGCGTCCACCGGTCCATCGCCCATCCCGGTTTGAGCAACGGTCTTGCCGTCAATCTCCAACTCGACCGTGGCCTTTGGCACCTTGTTCGTCCCGCTCTCAACCTGGAACGACTTGAGCACGATGCGCTCCGACATCTTGGCCACTTCCTCAGAGACGATGACCTCGAGATCCTCTTCATAGATCTCCTTCTTCTGGTCCGCCAAGCGTTTGAAGCGCTCGAACGCGTGGTTGATCTCGTCTTCGGTCAATTTGTACCCCAGTTCCTCCAGGCGTTGTCGGAATGCGTGCCGCCCGGAGAGCTTTCCCATGACCAGCTTGTTCTGCTCCAAGCCGATCGACTCGGGCCGCATGATTTCATACGTCGCCTTGTCTTTCAGCAAGCCGTCCTGGTGAATCCCAGACGTGTGCGCGAACGCATTGGCCCCGACGATGGCCTTGTTGGGTTGCACGAGCATGCCGGTAATCTTGCTCACCAAACGGCTGGTTTTCGAGATCTCCTCGGTATTGATCTTGGTATCGGCCCGATACAAATCCTTCCGCGTCCGCAGCCCCATTACCACTTCTTCCAGAGAGGTATTGCCGGCCCGTTCGCCGATCCCGTTGATGGTGCACTCCACTTGCCCGGCTCCCTCCATGACAGCGGCCAGACTGTTCGCCACCGCCAGGCCGAGATCGTTGTGGCAATGCACGGAGATGATCGCTTGCCCGCTATTGGGGACCCGTTCCCGGATGCCGCGGATCAACGGGCCGAACTCCTGCGGAATCGTATAGCCGACTGTGTCCGGAATATTCACAGTCCCAGCTCCTGCGGCAATCACCGCTTCGATGACCTCGTAGAGATAGGCCGGATCGGACCGGCTGGCATCCATCGGAGAAAATTCCACGTCGTCGACATAGCTCCGCGCGAGCTGCACCATCTCCACCGCCCGTTTCTTCGCTTCCTCGCGCGTCATCCGGAACTGGTGTTTCAAGTGGATGTCGGAGGTCGAGAGGAACGTATGGATCCGTACCTTGGACGCACCTTTCAGCGCTTCATAGGCACGGGTGATGTCTTCGGGGCGGGCGCGGGCCAGACTGCAGATTGTCGGCCCTTCCACCTCGTGGGCAATCCGCCGAACCGCTTCAAAATCACCGGGCGAGCTGTAGGCGAATCCGGCCTCGATAATGTCCACGCCGAGGCGGGCCAGCTGCTTGGCGATCATGAGCTTCTCCTCGACGTTCATGCTCGCCCCCGGCGATTGCTCACCGTCCCGCAACGTCGTATCGAAAATTCTGATCATCCGTGTCATGGCTCGCCCTCCTCTTCTATGCATACGCTACGGGTTGCTCAAACAAGTTTTCACTTCCACCCACCCGCGCTGACGCGTCAAGACGTCTGTCGCGGGAAGCCGCAGGCGGAGAAAACACCGCAGGCGTACATCCCGCACTTCGTGTGATCCAGCGGCTCATCGGGCGAAGCCCCCGTCTTGTCGCCGCCGGAGAAACCCGTCACGTGTTTCTTTTCGGCCCGTCGTCCGCACTGACTGCCATTTTGAACAACCCCAAAAACAAAAAGCCTTCGCCCCAGGAGACAGGGACGAAGGCTTCACGCGCTTCGTGGTACCACCCTGATTCAGCGGCGAGGATGCGATCCCTACCGCCCTCGATTCGATCCGTTACGCGGATAAGACGGGACCGGCTACCACCCTCTTGGGCTTCGCAGGTCCGGCTCAGAGGCGAGTTCTGCGGTTGACCGGCTGGTTTGCACCGACCACCAGCTCTCTCAACAGAATATTGCAGCCAGTCCCCGGATTTGTTCTCGCATCGATCAAAGGCTCAACGTACGAGAAAAAGTACGCCTCGCCTTTTCACTCGCTGCGGCCTTGCTGGA